>Ga0115008_10003371_pt1 | contig 13239 bp, 17 predicted proteins | sample FraStrMetagenome_FD_87164 | JGI IMG/M metagenome (GOLD analysis project Ga0115008, IMG submission 87164) | Marine eukaryotic phytoplankton communities from Arctic Ocean - Fram Strait ARC3M Metagenome | ecosystem: Environmental > Aquatic > Marine > Oceanic | place: Fram Strait | collected...
AAAAACCAAAAAATGAAATATCAAAAATTATATTTTTTCAGTCTCACTGTTGCAGCAACAGAAGCCTTTGCACCAACATCCTCCTCCTTTGGACTTGTAACGAACAAACAACATCGACAACATCCAGAAGATGTTAGGGGAGGAACAAAAAATACTCAGTTGCATCTTGTAGATCCGAATACCTTTGTGCAATTTTCGGTATTGTTTGGTACAGGTGCGACGGTTTATTTTATGGGGGATACTACTACGAAGGATGGTGAAGGTAGCAGCACTGTTTTGGATTTGGGGTTCTTAAAGGTATGATATTATGTATGTATACCGGTATAGGTATTTCATGGATATGTGTTATGTACAGAGAAGGGTTTGTATGTGTATATATGTCCAATTGAGCTAACTTGGTTTTTATATAGGTGAAGGATGAGAAAGAGGAAGTGGATGTTACTCCAGTGGCGGAAGAAGAAGAAGAAGTAGAGGCTGTAGAGGTTGTTGCTGCTGCGGTCGAAGTAGAGGAAACAAAAGAAGTAGAAGAAAACGAAATTGTAGATGATAGTGCAAAGAAAGAGGCAGAGCGCGCAGCCGCTATCGAAGCCCAACGTAAAGCTGATATGGAGGTGAGATAATATTTGTTTTCAACCGGGAAATTTTGCCAGTTTTCTCACTAGTCAATTGCCATTAGGTTGTGCGAAAAAAGGCTGCGAAACAAAAAGCCGAGGCGGAGAGGACTGCGGCCATTGAGGCGGAACGTAAGGCTGATATGGATGTAAGTTATATACGTTGATAAATATATATATATATATATATTCGTGAAATTCTTAAACATTTTTGTTCGAAAGGCTGCTCGGAAGCTTGCAGCAAAAAAAGCTAAGGCTGAAGCCGAAGCTGAGGCTGCCCAACCTGAAGAAACTGCTGTGGAAGAAGTTTCTGAAGAAAAGGTTGCAGTTTTTGGTAAGATCCGAGAAATCGTTAAGCCTGTACTTATCGGCTCTGTTGTTGCTTCGGCAGCGTACAAAGCAATAAAGATGTACGTTGGACGTGGCCTTCTTTAGATAGTTTGTATATGATTAAAAGTATAGTTTTGAAAATAGGAGTTCTGTGTGTAAATTTAGAAAAGATTTAGTCGACTTTAAATTACTTACAACAAAAAGCACTCCAATAATATTCCTGTATGAAAGATCTACGCAGCACCAAAGTGCAGAGACTTTTTACTTCGTATGTGTAAAATCAAGAAAGAAGTTCATCATTGACATGCGTTTTATTTCAGAGATCAAATTTCATCATGGAGATATATTTATGAAAAGCCTTTCTGCCTCTACTTACCAGTTAATCTGATAGTCAAAACTGAAAAGATATCTTCCAAAACTGGTCGACTTGCACTTTTTGAATCTTTTCGAAGAGGAAAACACAAACCTAATAGCTTGGGCCCGAACTCATTTAATATGTCTTCGAGCTTTCTCCACACGGTTAGAATTCGACATAATATTTTGTAAAGGTAGTCCGAAAACATTTTTTGAGAAGCGACGCCGAGCCACAATTTAGGATTATGAAGTTTTCCAATATTTCGGAGTAAAAACATTTTGTTTTCTTGCTTTCCCAGTTTGACGCATGATTGCATATAATCCTAGTTACGATCCTGGGATTGATTATCAACTTCCGTTAATCGCGTTCCCTTAATTGAAAACAATTTGAGGGAAAGTGGCACGCCGAACCATTAGCGTAGAAATTGATCTAGAATGAAGAAAAAATTGTATGGTCTGCTAAATTTGTGATGCTTCCCTACATGTAAAAAAGATTTATATAACTTAAACATCAAGCCTCTAAGTAATCCGAATCATCACTGTCATCATCCATGTCCTGAGAAGCAAAAAAGTTTTCGGCAACTTGAGAAGGGTGATAATTATACCCGTGGAACCCTTCTGAACGCCCTCCTCCCCAAAACCATGGCACCGAAGGCCGATTCATAATTATGCCGCGGCGTGTTTCAGGACTACAATGCTTTTCGTCGAATTCGCCCTTATCATTAGCCCAGTCCCAACGGCACATATTTAAAATGTAGAACAAACATTCTTCCGGTAACAGTGACAATGCACAATCTCTACGCCGTATGCACATAGACATGACTCTTGCCATTTGCTGAAATTTCGAGCCGAAGCTATGATAAACCTCGGGATTAAACAATTTATATACCACGCCGTAATTAATCTAAATGTAAAATAGTATGATGAAGGTGCAAGAAGAAAAGAGGCAAAGGAACATACACACAACATACCTTTCCAACAAATTCACGTCGCTGCCTCCATGCAGAGCCATAGTTCCACATCGTCGTGTGTCCGAAAGGTGTGTTGCATATATGAGCAATACCAGAATGAATTGTTACGAAATTGTCACGATGTGTATATTCCGATGATTGGTTATCGTAAACAATCGCTTCGTCCCCAGGAAGCTTGGAATGAACATAAATACCATACACCTCTCCTTGCTTTATGGTTAGCTTTTCTGTGAGATTCAGCTTTTGAAACGCTTGCCAACTGGGATCATGCCGATTTTCGTACGCCTTTATCCACTTGGTAGGACCAGCACTAAGAATTCCATCAACCAATGGCTCTTTCGTAAACCTATATTAATTAATTATTCCATTTCATACAAAGATTAGTAAAGGATGCATACATACCACTTTACATCACAAAATACTCCAAAAAGTTGTCTCAACAATATCAAACTTATAGAGATATACATATATATATATATATGAATATATATATATATGTAAAAACCTATATATATTACAACCATTTTTCCTACGATTTTGTACTTACCAAACAGTAAGGTCACCAAGCTCTCCACGAACACTTACGCTTTCAATAACAAGTCGATCCACAGGAAGGATCGATGATGCCTCGATTGGAAACATAATTCCACAAAACGTATGATCCTCATTATCTATATATATATATATAAACATGACATGTACATATTAACGCACGTACACGAAATTAGAGTTCATTATTATTTTTGTTCTGTGTTCTGTACAACGAGCCAACTTCTCTATATATAGAACATAAAAATCTTCATCTTCCTCTCTTGCCTAAAACTTCTTACTTACCTGTTGTATCCACTACAATTTTCTCATGACAAGTGTATGTTGCCTCCTTAGGACGAAATAGTGCAGCCATGTTCGGTACAATCCTTAATTTATTTTATGATTTTTGTTGATTTGCAGATTGCAGTGCAGTGCAGTACAGTAGAAAACGTGTGATGCCTTGATGCAGCTACAATGTACTCGTACTCGTAGGGTTCTTACAGCAGTGAGCTGGGCGGGATACACGGCATAAGATTCTTTTCTAAAATTTTTTTCAAAAGAGAGGCCCTTTCACTTTCACTGACTGTTTTCTCGTAAAGATCTACATACATACTAGATGTCGTGTATTTGTAAAGGGTTCGCAATTGTAGATTTATACCTGGTACAAGAGTAGAAGTTAATAAAATAAAAGCATACAGTTTAAAAAAAATTCCTTTTCTCTCAGTGCAGCTTGCAGCGTCGAGCATGGACACAAATATTCTGACTTTCTGACACGAAATTTATATTTTGGCCTTTTCCCCCTTGAAGTGCGCAGTGCGCACTATTGCACGAATATGACATTTATTTATGATGCGAACGTTCGGGTAAAAGTGCGTCATAAGTCATACTTCAAAGTGAATGCGATGTGCGGAATGACATTGCAGAATCAATTTTACATGTTCGTCTATTTTAGCTGAATATGAATAACGTGTAGCTAGTAGCTAAAGAGGACATCTCTATCTAAGTACCAAGTAATGTTAGAGATGTAAAAAATTGTTACAACAGTAGTTGCTTGACGGGTCAAAATGAAATGATGTAATACAACTCTATCTCCAAATTATCGATACGGTGTTAAAACCACAGAGGAATTCATAGCGCATCACCCAGCTTTGTCATGATTTCAAACCTTCGAATACAAGGTTGAAATATTCATATTTATTTTGGGATCCATACGGTGGTCTTCCATCTATCACATAACTACTAATTTACTTCAATCTAGATTCGCGAAGGGTTTGAGTTCCTGAAGAGGAAACAAAATTGAGATATCGAGTTTGCCAAACTGCGTGATCGAATCCTGTACTCGAAGTTTCGACGAAAGAAAAATTCAAAATAAAGATATTTTTAACGATCATATCTATTTCACCGTGAAAATCACTCTACAAAAAATTTGTGAAAAATTCGGAATAAATGAGCACTGTTTGCTTCTAGTGCTTTAAATTTTTACCATCTAGGCGGTTCGAAAACTGTTCGAAGTAACTCTTTCTCCTTGGAAGACAATTTGAAATCGTAAAGTGGCGCTTGGAATGGTTCGACTATGGTTACAAAAGCTTTTCGGCCAGGCAAAATTGCCTTTTTCTTCATCATTGGGCTTAAGTGATAAGCGGGTGGAGGTTTTGTTTCCTTATTCACTTTGACAAGTAAAGAATTACTTTTTTGTTTTAAACGACGTCTTTTGAATTTCTTTCCTCCAACGTGATCAATATTATTTGCCTTCGCAAAATTTGCAGCACCTTCCCTCTGTAATACACCAAATACCAAATGAATTTTTTGTGTGGAAAAGTACAAAAGTGTTCTTATATACTCACCAGTGCTTGGCATGTTTTATCCCGTGCTCTTGAATCACTTATTCGATAATAAGCACCAGTTACAAAGTCTTTTTTGAGAAATCTAAAACCTTTATTATGCAGTATTTGCACGATTGACGCTCCAATCGCAGGCTTTAGTTTCTTCTTTGCTTTTAGATAAATCTCTTGATGTGTTTTCACTAAATTTCTAAATGAACGATTTCCAGGGTGTACATTAATCCCCCCTCCTCGTCCACACAAAATATCCGTTTCCTTCACTTCGTCAATCAGTACAGAATCATCACAATCATTGAAATTTCTTTTACTACGAGCGCCTTTACTGTCTTCGATGCTCTCATAGGATAAAACTTCGTCTACATCAAAATCGTTGCTATCTATGCTACTGCAAAGATCATCATTAGAAATGATTGACTTCTCGTCATTCATATTTCTATAGAATATATGTCATTTACTTACGTTAAGCACCACTGACTAGTGAATGACTAAGAGGTGCGCTCAAGTTACGGAACTGAAATTCTACAAATTGAGGGGGTGCGCTCTAACTTCAATCAACATGGGACGACTTCGTTCTATATTCTCTCCGAACAATATCATATCAATGCGAAATCTGCGTCTTTACCTTGACCATATATCCAACGACTACATTCTCCACCCTTTCCCTCTGAGTAAAATCATATCACTAAATACCCGCATTTTTAGTTGCACCATCATGTTATGTTAATTCCGCGTTAAGTTTTTATTTCATGGAAGGGACTTACATCTCTACATCCAATTTTGTCAACAATTCGCTATCACTCCACAAACCAATATTTCAAAACGCATTACACTACATGTACGAGTGGTAAATTAGGACACACAATTAGTACATAGGTCCCCATCCCCCACTTAAAAACCATTACAATCTTGACAGCAGACTTTTTCTTATTTTATTCATCATCTCTAACGATACCTAAATAAACATAATATACTATATTTACTCATCCAAAGCAGCAGCTGCACTCTCCGCATCACTCTTTTCTACCAAAGAAGTCAAGGCCATATCACCCTCACTCTTATTACGAATGTAACCCGCCAAGGCAAAAGTTGTACTCTCTCCAGTAAACAATCCAGTCGTAGGATCTACATTTCCAACATTAATTTGAACAGACCCATGATCCTTGGCACTGATAAGACGGTTGGTGTACGAGCTGTTTAATATTATCGTTCATTTCAATTTCATATATTCGTGGTTCATTTAGGAAATCACACTCGTTAGTTACACTTAGACTTAACGTTTTTCGGATAAACTAGCTGACCATACGTACCACTTGCGCGGAATGTAAATATCGACAACTTCTCCACTTTCGTTCTGCATATTTAATATTCAAAATTAATATTCAATATAATCTTATCCGAATAAAATTATTAACCTATAATGAAAAAGTTAAAGAATATTGGATTGAGTTGGATATGGAATTGGAGGTTTCAAAAGGAAGAGTATTGGCCTGTTACTTATTTACCTTTTTTTGTTTTTTCCTTAGCAAAACTCGTGTGCCCGCACCTCACGGTACCGCAGCATCCGCAATCGGCATCGCTCTTCTGTTTAGTAACCAGTAAAGGAATTCTTATGCGAAGTTCCAAAGAAGCGAACTTTGAAAAGTTCCCCAGCAGCCAATCAAAAAGATATATCTTGTCACAAATGTCAATGTGGATGTTACGAGAGGGATGAGCAGAACAGGGTGTGCTGCTCGCCTAGTAGCTAATATGTAGCAAGAACTTCTCTAGCTTCTTGACAAAACGGATTTTGTGGCATGTGTCATGTCAAAACTTCCCACATTTTCTAAATAAAAATCTTTTGACACACCTAAGATTTTAAACGTAGTGCTTCCTTTGAAGGTTCTTTCAAGCACTATTGATTCCATATATTGCATTAGAACCTAGAGTGAATTGTTTCCTTTTTCTATAGATTGAATATTAGCACCAACCAAATAAAAAGTAATTGAAAAACATTATGAAGTTTGTTCGAGCGGTTGCTCAATGGCTCATTGCCATGTCTGCCGTTTCTCTTGCGGATGAAGCGGATCATGAACATGTGGAGGTACGTACGTGAAATCGAATATCCTGTGTGACTATTACTTTTTTATTTTTAAACCATTAAGTAAAATGTATGGCATCAATTGGTTCGGAATGTGCTCATTTTTTTGTCTCTAACATTACTTTATATACGTATATATATATATATATATATATATATCCATTATGGTGTATACGATGCAATATGAAAACGCAGGTTACCATGTCTTTCCTTATGGAACGACTTCCATTTTCAGTAAGCGACAACTCTGTCGCGACCAACTCAGACGGAAGCCTTATCTACCTGAGTGGGGGGTGCGATGCCGTCAATGGAAACGAGTATGTTGATGCAGGGGATTATCCTGGTTACTATTGTAGCAGTGTGACTTCGGCTCTCGTTCAGTTTGATCCGATGAAAGAAAAGTTTACTCAACTTATGTCAGCTCCACGGGCTCGTTACCGTCATGCCAGTGTTATGTACAATGATCGTTATTTGATTTTAATTGGTGGGCGTACCTTGGAAGATTCTCTTATTACAGAAGTGGATGTATATGATTCGTTGGAACAGAAATGGTTGCAGGCTGGTATGTTACCAGATGTCCCTTCTGATATGGGATCCTTTATTTCCGATGATGGTTATGTGTATGTCGTGGGTGGATACGATGCATTTTACACTGCATTAAGTAGTATGGTGATGATAAAGGCGAGTGATATTCTGGCTTCTGTGAATCAGAATAGCAATATTACAACTACAGATGCTCCTTCTATGCTCGTTCCTCGTGGTGATGTTCATGCAGCTATTCAGAAGATAGATGATGGTAACATGCGCGCGTTTGTGAGTGGCGGATTTTCACATGAGAATGACTTCGCTGCGCCATTGGATGATGTCGAGGTGTTTGATTTGAGTTCCAGCGAATGGTACGAAATAGATGGACTTATTCAAGGTAGAGGAGATAAAGCTCTTCAAATTCACGGCAAACATCTATTTGCTATTGGAGGTGAGGGTAAGGATTCGGAGAGCAATTCGATTGCTCATGATGATATTGAAACCTTAGAAGTTGGGTTTACTTCCGTAGATGATGTTAAGGAACAGAAATGGCATCGTGTGGGAGATATCCCTAGCGAACGCTTCCGTTTTGTATCTGCTGTTCACCCTAGTAAAAATGTTATTTATACTTTTGGTGGGCAGAGGGACTTAGACGAAAGTTGCAACTGTTACCCTACAAGTGACCTTGTCAGCAGTTATGAGTATACAATCGAAGAGGATAGTGATAATAATGTCGATCCGGTCATCATCGCTGTGGTTATTTCCTGTTTTGTAGCATTTATGTTCTTTGTTATCTGGACTCAACGTAAATTATTTGTTCGAGCGTGTAAACGTTCAATGAAATGAGGCGTTATCATGAACCGTTGGAGCATCGGTATCCTACCTTTATATTCATAATCACTTAATGATATAAAGTTGTGACTGAATAATATTCAAAATTTTTATATGGTTTTTGTATTCTAAAATTATTTCTAATTTTTGACATATCATCCTTAATTTAACATTTGAATGAACAATGATTCCATCTCTGACGATACATTTAACAAGTTCAGCTTTACCCTTATGAATCTCATTTTTCAATTCATGCTCGCGTTCCTTAAACCACACTTCCTTATGTCCCTTGACAACTTCGAGTATACCGTGAATGACTCCAACAAGATTCCTGCGACGCACATGAAAAACAATATCCATCCGAATGTGGAAATTCCTGTTATATTGATAGTGACACTAATGATGGATGTCCAATTTATTTATTTGTTAAGCTTAGTTCGAGGTTACTTCGAATAACTCTTCCAAAACGCCACACTTGGTCCTAAGCAAATGAAGAGAACAAAATACAACATGAGACTTGTCGTAACTACTCATCTTATATCAACAATAAGCAGTTTATGAGAGAAAAACCATCTTTCAATAAAAATGTCTTGAGATAATATAGTATCTATTTTCTTTCTATCTATCTACCGGTACAGGGTACTCAAAATTAAAAAACTATTCAACCTCGCTTTTCATTTTATTTATGAGACGGTGGGTTTAATGATAATGTTCAATAGAGATTCATGATGCATGTCCGGTACATATTGCTCAATATCAACCAGTGCAATATACGCATTCTACTTTCATTCAAGTCAAGAGGAAGCCAAACTGAATAGGTTAGTAAGTTGATGACATCTATCTATGGGATGGGCTGGATTGATTTGTGAAGCTATCGAATGAACTTTAATGAAATATAATTGGATGTGATAACTGTTTCTAACCGTCAGTGGAAAACACCTTTCCGTCAATTTCAAGTATACAGTACCGGCAGTGTACCGGCACCGTCTATTTTTCTTTCACATATGTGCGGTAAGGAAACAGAATACTCTTCCTCACGCTTACGAGTACGCATGAACTTTTTTGTAAAAAATTAAAAACTTATTAACATTTTTCTCAGAAAAGAGACTTTGCTTATCAATTGGACAGACAAGAGAAAAACAACAAATAAAGCGCAAGACAAAATAACCGCGTAGAGATACCTTTCATAACAATTATGTATAGCACCGTCTATTTTTCTTTCACATATATGCGGTAAGGAAACAGAATACTCTTCCTCACGCTTACGAGTACGCATGAACTTTTTTGTAAAAAATTAAAAACTTATACAGTACCGGCAGTGTACCGGCACCGTCTATTTTTCTTTCACATATGTCATATGTGCGGTAAGGAAACAGAATACTCTTCCCTCACGCTTACGAGTACGCATGAACTTTTTTGTAAAAAATTAAAATCTTATTAACATTTTTCCTAGACTTTGCTTATCAATTGGACAGACAAGAGAAAAACAACAAATAAAGCGCAAGACAAAATAACATGAATAATCCTCAATCTCAAAACGTCAATGCTCCTACTCAGAATCATAATGTTGTAGTAATAAATTTAGAATTCGAATGTCATCGCTACAACCAACGACAAAGACCAAGACAACAAATTGCTTCAAATGACAATGTGATACCAAGGCAGCCTTTGATATCAACATACTCGTTGATTCCCACTTACTCCACAATCCATACACTACAGCAACAACCCTCGTCCCAAGCTGCTAATCTATCCAGCAATCCGTCTGTGTTGTATTCTACCGACCAAAGATCAAATGCATATCTACAGCAGTCAGGTCCAAGAACAACGCAAACCTTACCAATGCGGCAACAAAATCATATTTCTGTTCAGAGAAAGCCACTTCCTTCTTTCGACAATCGACTGATCAGTTCGGAGACGCAGTGTCCCGATGAAGAATATATTACAACATCTGCTCATAAACCATCTTTTGAAACTGTATTATTACCTCCAAATGTTAAAATTAACACTCCATTGGCAGCATCGCCTTCGAGTTGGTACGTTAATCAAACGAATTTAAAGCCGACTTGCGAAGAATCCTCAGATGCATCAACATTTCAAAAAAATCTTCGTATCGATTCTCGATTGATAGATCCAACGAATGTGTACTTCAATCAATGCGACCCTAACTCAGATTACGATCCATCGTCTGAAATCGTAATTGGCAGTAGAACTACACATGTACAGGCTCCTCCAAATCAAACACCTGGTACGAATTGGACATTGAACACGATGCAAACGACATCTAAATATCCCAATATCACTCTGCCATCTATTTCGAATCCTTCATGTTTCATTGAAATAAATAAGAGGCATGATAGTGATGATAATGATGAAAGAACAAGATCAGCATACAATTACAAGGTTGGAAGGAGGCAAACGAAGAGCGATTCTATAGTTCGTATTGAGGAGAAAAAATCTGTTGCATTCTCAGCTATGCCAAGTATTCCTCAAGGATTGCGATTTCCGTCCTTACTCTACCGAATTTTGATGGACGCTGAGATCTATGGGTTTACCAATGCAATTTCGTTTCTTCCTAATGGCCGAGCTTTTGCAGTAACTGATAAGCAGGATTTTATGGACAAAATAATGCCAAATTATTTTGCACACTCAAGTTTTAAGTCATTTCGAAGGTACGATTGAACATTGAAGCGTGATTTTTTAATATTTCTCACAAACGATGTAAACATTATTTATCTTTTATGTATATAGGCAATTGAATTTATACGATTTTGTTCGGCTGAAGAATATGCCTCAAGTTTCGGCATACTATCATCCTTGTTTTCTTCTTGGGTACCAGGATATGTTATCGGTAAGATTCATAATATTTTGAATTGAGCTATGTGAATATACTTCTTGACTTGTTAATGAGCGCGCTTTGGTAGAAGGTGAAAATAACAAAGGATAAAGCTGACAGACGGAATAATAAGAAGTAAACTCTGATCCTGATTTTCATGGGAGGGATGAAGGATGACGTACCTTCCATTTCGTTGAAGAACTATCAAGTTATACACCTTTTGGAACAGGCAATAATTCTATTAATCGAGGTTTTTTGAAAAGTGTGCTATTCTATTTTATTGTGTGTACGCTAATTTTCATCTCGCTACATTCGTATGGTTCATTATGTCAACGAGGTTCGGTGCTCGTGTTAGTCATTCGGCTAATTCGATTGTAATGGAATCTCTACTCGAATCTTCAAATATTGCTTACTTGTAAAGTCTCTAACTAATTATCTCTTCAGAAGTCCAAATCCTGCACCTCCTTCCCAACGAAAGCTATTCGACATATTGCTCACAGGGATCCTGGAACCTCTAATGCATCGATTCGTTGCTCTAACTGGAGCGATACTCATTCGAGCATTAATGAAACCCCTTACTGTTGGATAGGGCTTCTCCCATTCTTCTGCAAGCAACTTTGCAATACATGTTGTGAATTTTTTCAGAATGTCAAAAGGTTCTATGAGAAAGCAGATAGGTTTTGTCACTTAAGAGAGAATGACAAACTTATCAAACAAAAAATATAATTCTTGGTCAAGACAGCGGCGGAATCATACGTAGCAGAGCTCATAGCAGTTATTATGTAACTACAGTCTTCAAAATGGTTTAATTCCAGTGAAAACGCTTCATGTCCAGGTACTTGAATTTCGTATATAACAAAACAGTTTGGTTACAAGATCAAGGGTAGATTTCCTTCTATTAATTTCATGAACTTCAATAATTTATCTTGCGATAGACGAGCGTTTCAATGTTCACAGTGAACGAGAAGGAGGCGTTATTATGTTTCTTTGGAGCAACAATTTTCTTACTATATACTCATGATCATTCAATGATGGAGGTTTTGTTATACTTTTTACATGATCACTCAATGACAAGCAGTTTTGACTAACATGTATTAAATAAATAAATGAATAAATAACATACGAGGATTGAAAAGATTTTTGGATTCATAAAATTAGTCCTAATTCTTGGCACATCAAACTTGATTAAATATTAGAATTGAATGAACAATTATTTTATCTCTGAAGATGCATTCGCCAGCTTCAGTTTTTCATTAAGTTTGTGAAGTTCCTTCTCCAGTTCATGCTCACGCTCCTTATACTTTTCTTCCATATGTTCCTTGTCAACTTCAAGTACACCATGAATGACTCTTACAAAACGCCACACTCGAACGACCGCAAGCAATGCTGCCAAATCTCCATGAGAAGTCCCAAGCGCATGTAAAACAATATCCAACACGATACTGGTCGTAACAACTGCCAGATCAAAAACAAGCAGTTTATGACAGAAAAACTCTTTTTTCAAAATAAATACCTTAAGAAGGAGTTCGACCTCAAAGACGCATAGAATCGCCACGGACAAACCGAACAGCGCCAGATGAACGTTATGAATGGTATCGTTATGATCATCACATCCGTACGTGGTACTTTCTTCGTATCCATGTTCGCAAAACGAGTGATGCGATGATTCACTCAGAAATCGATTATGATCCTGGTCATCTTCGTGAACCGGACAACATGAACGAATCAAATCTCGCTGATTAATTTTGTCACAAGTAGGATACTCTACATCCAGAAGAATCTCAACCATTACAATGATGATATCCAATACCAATAAGAAAAGAAGAATCACTTCCGTTTGATGATGACAAAGAAGTTTGTAAAGTTCGCTTTGCCATGAATGTTCTCCATATTCATGTTCGACGTATACTTCTGTATCGATTCCAATGACAGATTTCCTTGCCGATGATGGCTTTTCCATTGATTGTGTCATGCTACTCTGTTTTGTAGAATGAGACGTTTGTGATATGCTGAAAGTTTGAATCCTTGAGTTGTTTTGGTTTGTTCTGGTTCTCCTCCCTTTCTTCTTTTTTGGATGGATCTTGAATTCGTTCCATAACTTTGTGTACATAAGGTAGACTTCTACACACTTTGTATTGTGTATATGTTTATATTAGGGGTTGCCAACTTGCGAAATATGAATATGAATATGGATTCACGTTCACGTTCTTTTTTTTAAATTAGCTTTTTCCGAAAAATAAGCCATTCTGATTGGACGAAAAAAAAATGAACGTGAACGTGAATCCATATTCATATTCATACTCATATGCAGATTTTTTGCATATGAGTATGA
>Ga0115008_10003373_pt1 | contig 13234 bp, 13 predicted proteins | sample FraStrMetagenome_FD_87164 | JGI IMG/M metagenome (GOLD analysis project Ga0115008, IMG submission 87164) | Marine eukaryotic phytoplankton communities from Arctic Ocean - Fram Strait ARC3M Metagenome | ecosystem: Environmental > Aquatic > Marine > Oceanic | place: Fram Strait | collected...
ATAATGGTGGAGAATCGTCTTCAGCTGTGCCCAAAGTTGTCGTCGACGGCAAGGTTCGCGACCTATTTTGCTCCTCGCGTAATCCAGCAAACTGCTCTGAGATATCCAGTATTCGCTGCTCGGCGGTCTGATCGACTGCGTTGCCGGCGGGGGCGCGGGACATAGCACCATCGGCGATCGCTATCCGTCGGTCATCGGTGACCATCGCGGTACCACCAGCGACAACCTCTAACACCGGTGATTGATCGGTGGCCTCAGCAGGTGCCAGCCCTGTTACCGCGTCTGCTGAGAGAATCGCCTCAGACGCGGTAACAGGGCTGGCATCGACATCCATCGACCGTTTGGAAAATACGCTAACGATGGAGGTCTGCCATTGGCCGAGCGCGTTCAGGGTTGCATCGCGATAGTGCATCGATTCGACCGGATTAAATCGATAGATAACAAACAGGGTGACCGCCAAACTGAGCAGGCAAATTGCCGCAACCAAAGCAGTATCGCGCAACTTTGAGGGCGTTCTATCCCCTACTCGGTCAGCGTCGGGATTCTTTTCAGTGTCAAAATTAAACGGATCGTCGGGGAAAACCAGACCACCACCGATATCCTGCATCAACGTGTCCTCGCTGAGAATGTCGATATCGCCGGGCATGATTTCTGAATCGTCAGGCGCAACCACATCACCCAGGCCAACCTGTTGCAACAATAATTCAGTATCGCTTTCATAGCCGTGTTCGCGCGCCGCATACATCAATTGAATCGCTTCATCGACGGTCGGCGTATCGACCACCCAGCGATACAACTGCCGTCCGAACATTGCGAGTAATTTTTCGTAGCCGGGCCAACCGGTCTTGTCGATGCACAAAATTAACCGCACGTTGATTCCTGGAAAATCGGTTATCAAGCGCACCAAAAGGTTCCACTGATCCTGCTTTACTGACTTGGCATCATTGACCACCAGCAAGTGCACTGGGGCGGACGCCTCCGGCAACTTGCGCGCCTGTTCCATGGTCATCTTGGCGAGTATTTGATTGAATCGGCTGAGCAGGCTGTCGGTATCGTTGGGTAAAAACACCTCCAATTGAAAACCCTCGAGATCGCGTAATCGGGTCACCAACATGCGGGAGTAGTGGTCGAGCACACCATCGTTACCACCGATCACGGCGAGGCCTCGGTCGCCATGGCTGACCGCCTCTAGGGATAATTGAAAGCGCTGCTTATCCTTGGATCGAAAAAAGATGTCGGCGCCGTCAAACCAATCTTGGAATTCGGGAACTAACTCTTCTTGCTCGTCGTGCATTTACCGCCGTCCCCCGCAATCTTTTACATAGTTATTCTTCACGCTGGCCCTCTTTATCATAGCGCATTTCCTTGGGCACCTTCGGCGATGGTTTCTGCGCCACCTGCGAACCGCGATTGAGACTATTGAGTCCAAATACGTAGGCTATAACCTGCGCCACGGCATAGTATAGTGATTCTGGAACCGCTTGAGTAATCTCGGTAGTAAAATATATTGCGCGTGCCAGCGAGGGCGACGAAAACAGGGGTACGCCGCTCTCTTTGGCCTTGTCACGAATCGCCTGGGCCATAAAATCAGCACCCTTGGCAACCACCAGAGGCGCGCCATTCGAGGTCGGATCGTAACTCAGTGCGACGGCAAAATGCTCGGGGTTGACGATCACCACGTCCGCTTCGGCCACCGCCTGAATCATCGAACCCATCGACATTTCTCGTTGCTTGCGCCGGATCTGTGCTTTGACCTCGGGACGACCCTCGGTATCCTTCATCTCGTCCTTGACTTCTTGCTTGGTCATTTTCATTTTTTTGTTGAATTCCCAAAGCTGATAGGGAACATCAATGGCTGCTGGAACTAGCAGAGCCAAAGTCACTAGGACGGCGCCAAACGCAATCAGTGCTCCGGCCTCTTGCAGGGCCGGTTTAAGGTCCATCAGGCCAAGGAAAATCAGCGTATCAAAGCGCTGGCTAACGACCAAGAACAGCACGCCGCCAACCAAGCTAAATTTCAGTAGCGCCTTGGTCAAGCCGATCAGTGCCTGAGTGCCGAACATGCGCTTCAAACCAGACATTGGGTTGAGCTTGCTGGCCTTGGGGGCAACCGCCTTGAGCGAGAAGATATAGCCGCCGAGCACGCCCCCGGAGGCCGCGGCGATCAGCATCGTCAGGCCAAAAAACGGCAACATTAGCATCATTGAAGTGAGTCCCTGCGAACCAAATTCCGCCGGTAACTGCGACTCGCTGAATACCGTTCGGCGATCGAACACAAAGCCGTTCGAAAACGCCTCGGTCAGCCCGCCAATGAAAATACCACCGAACATATACATGAAAATTGAAGCGCCAACCATCATCAACGCCACGCCCAATTCTTGCGAGCGAGCCACCTGCCCGTCGTCGCGGGCCTTTTCTAGGCGTTTCGCGGTGGGCTCTTCACTCTTTTCTTCGGAACTCTCTTCGGCCATTATATAATCCCCACGACTCGCGCCACGGTATCAAAAGCCTGTTGCCAAAGCCACTGTATACGGTAGCCAATACTCGGCATAGACAGACTAAAAATGATCATTCCCGCCATGATCATCGCCGGAAAACCGACCGCAAAAATATTCAACGCCGGCGCTGCTCGGGTGATAACACCGATCCCAATGTTGATAAACAACAGCGATACCATAATCGGTAGGGCGAGTAACAAGGCGCCTAAAAATATCATTGCACTCCACTCAATGGTCAGCATCAGTAGCGATTCCATCTCCAACTCGACACCGATGGGCAAGGTGAAAAAACTCTCGACTAGCGCACCTATCACCAGCACGTGCCCGCCAATACCGAGAAAAATAAGCGTCGAGCAAATTATAATAAATTGCGCTATCACTGGCACATTACCCATGTTCGGGTCGACCATGTTCGCCATACTCAACCCCATCGATGCCGATATAGCCTGACCACCGACCACCAGCGCAGACTGGACGACCTGCAGCGTAAGGCCCATCAAAACACCGATAAAAATTTGCGTGAGCAACTCTTTGAGGCCAGCGGCCGAGGTCGGTTCTATGTAGGGCCAGTCTACCAATGGGTAGATCATCAAGGTCAGCGCAAGGGCAAATAAAACACGAATCCTGACGGTCACCGACTGCAACGAGAAAAAAGGCGCCGCCAGCAGGAACGCCGAAATTCTAGTCATCGGCCAGAGCAGCAAATAGAAGCGCTGAATGATTTCAGCGACCAGCAAGTCCATTACATGAACAGCGTCGGAATGCGCTCAAAAATTCGCTGGAAAAAATCGACCATAATTGAAATTTGCCAGCTCCCAAAAATAACCAACGTTAGAATCATCATGCCGAGTTTGGGAATAAAGCTCAGGGTCATTTCCTGTATCGATGTCGCCGCCTGAATAATGCCGACTAACAGACCGACCGCAAGCGCCATACCCAGTAGCGGCGAGGCAACCAGTACCGCTGTCCAAAGCGACTCTCTCCCCAGATCAATGACCATTGCTGAATCCAAAATAGTCTCCTATAAAACTGCAAAGCTCGCCGTTAGTGACCCCACGATCAAGGTCCAGCCGTCGACCAACACAAACAACATCAGCTTGAAAGGCATCGAAATCATCATCGGCGACAGCATCATCATACCCATCGACATCAACACGCTAGCGACCACTAGATCGATGACTACAAACGGAATGTAAACCAAGAAACCAATCGCAAAGGCGCTCTTTAGTTCCGACGTAATAAATGCGGGTACCAGTGTGGTAAAGGGCACATCCACTGGTTCTATGATGTCCTCATTGCCAGCAATTTCTATAAACATGGCAATATCGGTTTCTCGGGTTTGATTTAACATAAAGGTTCTAAATGGCGCCTTAGCCTCGAGCAGTGCCTCTTCAAAGCCTATGCTCTCGTCAAAATAAGGCGTGATAGCATCGTCCCAAACAGCGCTAAACACCGGCATCATAATAAAAATTGTTAAAAACAAGGCCAGCCCCAAGAGGACCTGGTTCGGCGGCGTTTGCGCGGTTCCCAACGCCTGCCGTAATAATGACATAACAATAATTATTCGCACGAAGGAGGTCATCATCAACATCAGCGACGGCAGCAACGTCAAAACCGTCATCAAAGCCACCAGTTGCAGCGTCAAACTGTACTGCGTACTGCCAGTACCATCGTCGACCATATTGACAATCGGCAACCCGCCCTGCGCCCAAGCAGATCCTTGTATCAGCATAGACACGACGATTAAAAATGACTTAAAGACTGGTTGCGACATCGATTATTAATCCTTTTGTCGCTTGATGAGCTGATTGAAAAAAGACTGAAAAGTCGCCGGTGGCTGAGAACCGGGCAACGCGCCAGACTCTAACAACGTTTGATCGGCGTCTGGGTGCGCGACGCTGAGTTGCTCCGCGTTCCAAGTACCTAACAACGTCATACCCTGAGCGCTTTGGCCAACCAGCAACTCATCACCATTGAATTGAATGACAAAAAGTTTCTGCCGTGCGCCGAGATGCTGCACATCGGAAATAATCAAGCGCTTGCCACCCGCACCATGGATCCCGGGCGCCATCCGTTTGATCATGAAAAGAGTGGCGACCATCAGACAAATAACCACCATAAAAGAGGTTATCATCCACAACCAGTCGCCAATCCCGAATTCAGGTGCCATGATCGCTGTGAATCAAAGATTCTTAACCCGATCTACCGTCGGAATAACACTGGTTAGTCGCACACCATAGCGGTCGTTGACTAACACCACCTCACCCTGCGCGACCAGCGTGTTATTGACCAAGAGATCGAGCGGTTCGCCTGCCAAGCGGTCCAGTTCTACCACACTACCCTGAGTCAGGCGCATCAAGTCTCTTATTTTCAGAGACGTGCGACCCACTTCAACGGAAATAGTGACGGGTATATTTTGCAACACATCGGAATTGATCTGGCTCTGGCTGAGATCGAGCGCGGTCGTCCCTGAGCCATTATCTTCTGCATTTTCTGTTGTCGTTTCTGCCATAATTTTTCTCGCTATTGATGTGGCGCCTATTCCTCAGGCTCCATTGCTCTAACAATCTTGGCCGCCATTTGCGGGCCACTGCTGCCGATATCTGCCTCGAACACCGGTATTTCGTTGACGAACATGCGCGCATAATCAGCTTTCTTTAAGTACAGCACGTCGCCTTCCGCCATGGCATTAAACTTACTCAGCGTGGTTTCTACCTCTGCCAACGTCACTCGAACAGGCACTTCGGCGTCCGCCGCAGCGGCATGCAATTCGGTACTCCACTTTTGATCGCCGGTATCGTCATCCCCGGTCTGAACTCGACTCGCCAAAGCTTCCCGTATAGGCTTAAGTGAGCTGTAGGGATAGACTAGATCGATATTACCTTTGACATCGTGACTAAGTTCAGACTCGAACCGCGATACGATCACCAGGTCATTACCGTCGGCTATCTGGGCAAATGCTGGATTGACTTCCGAACTCACGTGTTCGCATTTGATGGGCATCACAGGAGCCCAGGCCTCTTGGAGAGCACCAAAGAAAACGTTCAACATAATCCCGATGATGCTGGTCTCGGTCGGCGTGAATGAACGGCCGGGAGGCAGAGCGTTCATGCCTCGCCCGAAACCACCAAAAAAGTTATCCAAAGAAGCAAACACCACCGCCGGGTCGATGATCACCAAGGACGTACCTTGTAATGGTTCGAGCCTCACCGTATTGACCGCCAGCGGTGGGCTCAAGTCTTTCATGTAGTCCTGATATTTAATGATCTTGACGTTGGCCATGCTGATTTTTGGCGTCGTTCTCAACACTTCTAACAAGCCGTGTCTAAACTGCCTGACAAAGCGCTCGTTGATCATGTCCACCGCACTGACGTTGACACCAAGCGACGAATCTTCGTTGGTTAAATCATGCTTCAACGCAGCAGCAGCAGTGTTGATACCAGTATCTGACTCTATCGAACCATCTTCGATGCCGGCCGACAGAGCGTCTAACTCCTCTGCCGAGAGCAGGTTTGTTGGGTCAGCCATTTAACGCCTCACTCATACTATGCCCGAAGAGCTATCCAAATTTCCTTACTGCACCACGAAGGCAGTAAATCCGACACTTTCAACACCACCAAAATCTTCCAAACGCTCCAAGATAGAGTTGATTTCCAAGCGGAATTCTTCCGCCAATTCCTTGCGGAACGTAGGTCTGGCCAAATCCGCTTCGGTTTTCGATGCCATAATTCTCATCAACGCCGAACGAACCGGCATGTCGTGCTTCTCCATGTGCGCGATCACACGCTCGTCGTAGTGCGTCATAATGTACACCTTGACCTGCATAACCTTTCTAGAATTGTTGAGGTTGGAGGTCATCTCCGACTCAATCTCAAAATAGGTCTGCTCATAGCGAGTCAGCTCTGGAGAATCGATCTTAACGCGGTCAGGCCCCGCCAATGCCGCTGCTGCTGCTGCCGCCTCCTCCGATGCAATAGCCTCCAAAGCTGCCACTGCCGCTTCTGCAGCAGCCTCTTCATCGGCCTCAAAAAAACCAGATAAAAACAGCGTGCCACCAATGGTCAGTGCAACTAACAACAGTATCCCAACCACCAACGCAATGGTCTTAATTAGACCACCCTTGCCACCGCCTTCTTCCTCTTCTACAACTTCATCAGCCATTACTAGATCCCCTATCTTTCAATTCTATCTTAAATTGAATGCGTTAAACTAGCACATCCAATCCGTCATCTGAAACTGGCTTGCGAGCCGTCTCCTGAGCCATCGATTTTTCATCACCATCGCCATCAGCCTGCGAACTACTCTGCCCAGATGGCGAGTTTCCGTCAGATTGGCCTTGATTACTAGACCCTAACCCCAAATAAGCAGAATTCATGCCAAATTGCTCAAACATCTCTCGCAATCTTGGCATACTGTCGTTTAAGAGCTCGCGAGTCGCCTGATTAGAACTTAAAAAATTCGCTTCTAACTCGCCATTTTTCATTTCCAATTGGACTTCGATACGTCCCATCGACGCTGGATGCAAATCCATTTCTACGCGCCAAGAACCGCGCTCTATCTGCGCGCTCAAACGCTGTCCCAGCACCTGGGATAACCGTTGCGACAATTGATCTTGCTCGTTCTGTCGGCGCAACATCTCTCTCGCTGGATCTTCCTGAGCCGTATCACCGGGTGTCGGCGTCACTGCGGTTTGAGTACCTTGCGATGCAACACCACTGCCGTCAACGGCTACTTGGCCAGCAACAAAAGCAGCGGCAGTCGGCGCGGCACTAGCGGCACCCAGCAGAATCGAGGCCTGTTCAGCCACTGCAGACGCCAAATTGATCGGCGCCATCTTGACCACTGCGGTCTGTTGACGACTGGCAACTAAACGTTTTACCGCCGCCTCGTCGGCTTTCGGCAGCACCACTTTACCCGCCAAATGGCGCTCTTGCAGTCGAGCTTGCGTCGCGCTGACAACCTGCTCGGCCCCTGCCGGCTTAGCGCTTACCTGTTCAGCCAACTGGCTCAATGGGGCAATCTCAATGGACCTGCCAGCGCCGGTTTGAATCTGAGCTGGCGTTATCTTATTTGGCGTCGCGCTAACAGCGTCGAGCATGCGTGTGTTATCGCCGCCCATCCCAGATGCGAGCTTCTCGCCACTCGTAGGCAGACCGTCGATAACGCCTTTAAACAATTGCGGCGCAACTTTTTCAAATCCTAAGGCGGTTAAATTCACCGCGCCACTCTTGCCCGCGTAGTCGTCTGTCGACGGCTTGCTGGCAACTGACGGGTTGACGGCCTCAACAGACTCCATCACCGGATGAACAACGGGCGGACGACCCTCGCCCTTTGCAAGGTTGAGAGGTGCTGAATTCGTAAGGTTGAGAGGTGCTGAATTCGTAAGGTTGAGAGGTGCTGAATTCGTAAGGTTGAGAGGTGCTGAAACAGGCATCACCGATTCAATTTTTTGCGCTGCTTGCCCAGCCTCAGTGGCGGCGAATACCCTGTGCGCTGGCACCAACATGGCGGCAACCGCGGATGCATCGATCGACTCTAGGGATTTAGCTTGCGAATCAATCGACGGTTCGATTTGTAATTGCGGGCCTGGCGTGCCTCGCTCACCTTGACTTGGGATCGCCGCGTTGACCGAGTCGATCAAGGCGTGCGCTTCCATCGCAGCGCCGACTATCCCGGCAGCCGGGACCCGACCGTTGGGAAAAACTGCTTGGGTAATTTTAGCGGCGATGGCGCTGGCTTTAGCGCTGTCCATGATCGGACCGACTGCCGGGGTCGGGCTATCAGCTACCGCCATCGATAAGGTGCTGCTCTCGGCGTCTCTGAGCATCATCAATGCACGGGGATCCATGCCTTGAGAGAGCGCGAATTGGGTCAGACCTTCGTCAGAGGGCTCTTGGCCAGATACTTTAATTTTAGTGCCGCCCTGTAACTGGCGACTTTGCAGCGTAATGTCGCCACCTTTTGGCAAGCCATTGCCACCTTCGGCAACGTCAACGGCCCCTATCTGACCCTGAAAAACGGCTGAAAAACCACCGTCTTCGCCACCCTCTGATGCAACGACTACCGACGCTATATCCAGTACGGCTGGTTTTCCGAGATTCATCGGTGAGCTTGGTATCTCCGACATTACTGCCTGACCTCTAATCATAGAATGAGTATTACAGAGGATGTAGCAAAACGCGTGCCAAGACCGACAGCGAGCGCTTAGATGCGCTCTTTAAAATTGAACTGCTGGAGGGCATTGCTCTCAATCTCGCGGTTTTCGCGGGTGAGTGCCGCCAATTCAAACTTTTCTCGTTCTCGCTGCGCCAACAGCTCAATTTTTAATCGCTCGTGCTCGCGCAGCATCATGTACTTTCTGGCCACGGCACAATCCTCTTCGTGGGCGCTCAACTCTTGCTTAGAACGATTTTTCATCGACTGAAGCTGGGCAATAAACTGCTGATAATTGCCCACTTCACCAGTGCTATGCGAACGCAACTGCACCGACCTCAACTGCTCACTGTACTCGATCATGAGTTTATCGAGCTTTTCCCGACGTTCAATCGCGAGGTTTTTTTTCTGCTGCGCCTCGGCCAGTTTTTGTTGCGCAATGCGCACCTCGCGCTCCGCCTTGGACAACAATACTTCCCATATCGGCTTCACTGGATCTGCGCTCCGGTTAATTGATTCAAGAATATTTGCGAATCAGACAAAGCCACCGATTCGTTGCTAAGTTGCTGCAACAGCGCCTCCATCCCTGCGCGAACCTTAATCGCTTCGTCCAAATCTGGGTTGGTACCGGGCTCGTAAGCCCCTACCTGTATAAGATCCTGGTTCTGCTGATAGAGCGTCCACAGCCGCCTAAATCGGTTGGCCGAATGCAGTTGCTCAGGACTGACCAAGCTGGCCATCACGCGCGAGATCGAACCCGCCAGGTCAATCGCTGGATAGTGCGCCGCATCGGCTAATTCGCGGGACAACATGACTTGGCCATCCAACGACGCTCGAGCGATGTCGACCACTGGGTCTGAGCGGTCATCCCCCTCGGCAAGGACGGTGTAAACGGCCGTAATCGAGCCGTAACCATGTCGGCCTACCCCGGCGCGTTCGATTAACTTGGGCAACATGGCAAATACCGATGGCGGATAGCCCTTAGCGGTGGGCGGTTCGCCGATTGCCAAGCCAATCTCTCGCTGAGCATGCGCGACACGGGTCAAACTGTCGCAGAGCATCAACACATTTTTGCCCTGATCTCTAAAGTACTCGGCGATCAGGTGGGTCAGGAAGGTTGCCTTGAGTCGGAGTACCGGCGAGATATTGGCGGGGGCCGCGACCACCACAGATTTTGCCAACCCCTCTGCACCCAGCGTGTGCTGGATAAATTCTTGGACCTCGCGCCCACGCTCGCCAATCAGTCCGATCACCACCACATCGGCTAGCGTATTGCGTGTCAGCATACCCAGCAAAACACTCTTACCGACACCAGAACCTGCAACCAACCCCAGGCGCTGGCCCCGCCCAAGGGTTAGGCAGGAGTTAATCGCCTTGATGCCTGTATCGAGAATAGTGTCGATGGAACCGCGCTCCATCGGATTAATGGGTAGCCCCTCAAGGCTCAAATAATCGCTGTACTCGACCGGCCCCTTGCCATCGAGCGGCTCGCCAACACCATCGATTACGCGCCCCAACAAATTATCGCCCAAGCCCGCCTTCGAGTGGTTAGAGCGCACCCAAACGCGCGCTCCCGGACCGAGGCCTCCGGGGTCGGTAAACGGCATAAGGTAGAGAACGTCGTCGTGAAAGCCCACCACCTCGGCGTCGACAAAGGTATCGTAGTCAACGTTTTCGACCTGACAATGGGCGCCGAGCGGAGCCATAATCCCCTTAGCTTCAAGGGTTAAGCCCACGACTCGTACTAATTTCCCACTGCGCGACGCGTCCGGCACCCGCGAGTTGGAGACCAGATCGTCGACCTGCGACGCAAAATCAAACATTGGGATCGGGGTCGATCTGGGCGGTGTCAGAGAGGTCTTCAGCAACCGGCTCTATGGTCTCGCCCAACGCGCTAGAATCGTTAGAATTGTCAGTGCGCTCGACAGATTGCTCGGAATGAATTTCCTCTGCAGCGCTTTCGAGCACCCGCTCTTCGACTTGATGAGCGAATTGGCTGGGTTCTTCACGGGCTCGCGCTGGCATAGAAATGCCGAGAACTTGCTCGGCCAATCTATCCAATCGCTGCTCAATTAAATCCTCTATGGCGGTATCATCAATCGATATTTTGACGCTGCCTTGGGACAGTGTGCGATCCGAGCGCAACTCTATAGTGCTGAACTCATCGTACAATTCATCGCCAAACTGGTCGCGATCGGCAGGATGCAGATAAATCAGAATCGGCCCCTCTCCCTGACTTTCGACATCGTCCAATGCCGCCTTTGCGATTCGTTCAATCGCCGAAGAGGACAGCGACAGCTCACCGCGAACGAGTTGCTCAGCGAGGTGCAGCGCCAATTTCTTGAGCGGCTGGTAGAATTCGGTCATATCGCTCTGCGCGGTGCGCAAAGAGGCAACCAATTGATCGAGGTTATCTTTAGACTTTTGGTAATGGGCCTCAGATTCGGCTCGGCCCTTCTCATAACCGGCGTCATGGGCTTCACGCTTGGCTTGCTGCAGCGCTTCTTCGGCGTATACGGTGGCCGCCTCTTGCGCCTCGCGCACCTCGCTGTCATCACTGACAGGCGAATTGGCTAGCGGGCTTTCAGTCGCCGTCGGCGGGATGTCCTCGAGCGAGTCATTTTCGTCGGCGATAACTTCCTCTTCAAGCTCCTCGACAAACTCCTCCTGCCTAAGATCCTCAAAATCAACCACAGTTGCGGAAAATTTCTCAAAAGCCGCCTCTACCTGAGCAGTTTGCTCGCCGTCATTCCAGCCAGCTGCGGCAAATTCTTTGGCTTTTTTGTCGGCAGTCAAAAGATCATTGAGTCGCCAACTCACCGAGGTGTCACTAGACAAAGTCATCGCCTCTACCGGCAAGCACCAGATCACCAGAGTCAGACAGTTTACGCGCGGTGCGCATAATGTCTTTCTGAGCAATCTCCACATCGGTAATTCGAATTGGCCCCTTGGCCTCCATATCGTCCAAAAACATCACCTTGGCGCGCTGCGACATATTGCCCAAGAATTTTTCCTTGGTTTCTTCATCGGCGCCCTTGAGCGCGGTCATTAGCTGGTCGTTTTCAATGTTCCGCATCAACACCTGAATCGCACGGTTATCCACCGCAGCGAGGTTGTCAAAGGTAAACATGTTGTCCTGAATCGCCAATGCCAAGCCTTCATCAAGGGTAGTAACACCCTCCATGATGGCGTTTTCCATGTCAACTTTAACAAAATTCATAATCTTTGCTGCGACCGGAACACCGCCCATGCTGGATGATTTGGCCGATGAGCTAGAACTGAACTGCTCTTTCATAATGCCCTCGAGCTCTTCCATCGCGGAAGGCTGAACGGTCTCTAAACTGGCCACGCGCTGCATCACTTCTGCACGACTATCGGGCGGCAAAAAGCCGAGAACGTCCGCGGCGACATCGAATTCCAGCACCGAGAGGATAATGGCTACCACCTGAGGATGTTCATCGCGGATCATTTCGCCGATCGATCGCGCGTCCATCCAACGCAAAATCTCCAGTCCCTTACTCGATGCCCCAGGCAAGATCCGGCCGAGTACCGTCGCGGCTTTGTCGTCACCTAATGCACGCTTCAAGACATTTTCAACGTAATCGTTGTTACCAAGGCCGAGATTAGTCTGCGCTTTAATAGTTACAACGAAGTCGTCGAGCACGTAGTTGACCGTCTCTTGAGATAGATCGGCCACGCTGACCATTGCGGCCCCTAGGGCCTGTACTTCCCGTGGGTTCAAAAAGCGAATAATATCGGCCGCTTGCTGCTCACCCAGCAGTAAAGTGATTACCGCTGCGCGTTCAGTGGTGGTGAGAACCTCGAGTTCGTCCTTGACCTTTTGCGAGATTCCGCCATCGGCTTGTTCGGCTACTGCTGCATCAGCCATTATTTTTTCTCCTCTAAGTCCTAGTGCCAGCGACTCAATAGACGGGTTAAGTGGCTTTGATCATCTTGCGTATAACATTGGCAACGCGGCTAGCATCTTCAGCAACAAGGTACCTAACCAGCGCCACCTTGTCGTCATAGCTGTTGGCAGTATCCAGCATATCGGCCGAGATTGTAGACTTCTTCGGCTTCAACTTGGCCTTAATGTCATCCAGCGATTCGGGTTCTTCCTCTTGAATCATCGCCAGCTCTTCATCGGTCAGCTCGCCATCCTGGCGCCGCGTTACCTTGGCCTCTTCGACCGTTTCGACCTGCGGCAAGTAAGACTTGAGGACTGGCCTGACGACGACAAACAATAATACGATAAAGGTCACCGCAGCGCCCAGGCTCTTAGCGGTGCTCATGACTTGAGCATTTTCATACCACTTGACCAAACTCTCAATCGGCACTGGCTTTTCAAATGCCGCTGCGACCACCGTGACGCTGTCGCCACGCGCCTGATCGAAGCCCACCACGCCCTTGACCAAGTTGGTAAACCGCTCAAGTTCAGCTTCGCTAAATGCCTCGATCACTGGGCCTGCTGGCTGAGCGGGTGCAATCTCGGGCGGTTCTTCGCCCTCAGCCAAGACCGGGGCCGGAGGCGGAGGTGCGGTAACTTCACGCTCGTTAATGATAACCGCTACTGAGATTCGTTG
>Ga0115008_10003375_pt1 | contig 13224 bp, 24 predicted proteins | sample FraStrMetagenome_FD_87164 | JGI IMG/M metagenome (GOLD analysis project Ga0115008, IMG submission 87164) | Marine eukaryotic phytoplankton communities from Arctic Ocean - Fram Strait ARC3M Metagenome | ecosystem: Environmental > Aquatic > Marine > Oceanic | place: Fram Strait | collected...
AGCAACTATGTGATGTTCTTGCTGCCGAGGACGTGGGGACCTACGGCCGGAGTCCAGTAGTCTTCTTCGAATTTGTTGATCTTACTCGGGATAGGGATCATTTTCGGTTCGACCTTCAGGATCAGGCAGACCGCTTTCAGCATCACTTTGATGGCGATTGGAGGGGACTTGAAAGCCCTCAACTCGTCGATGTCTCTTTTGTCGAGGTTCTGCAGTCCAGTGACCGCTTTGTTAAGAATCGGAATGGCCGAGGCAAACTCCGTATGGCATGTCTCCTGCACCCGCTTCCCCTCCTCTTGCTAGTACGCAAGCGCCGCCTCCTCCAACAGCAACATCTCCATCCGCTTTTCGATGGCGTCGCGCTCGCGCCCACGCTCTCGCAAGTTCTCCTCGATTTCGTGTTGCTGTCCAACCAACTGAGGTGATAAATCGCTCAGTTTCTCCTAAACTTCATTGATCTCATTTTACGTCCACTGAATTCCGTCCAATCCTTTTGCAAAGCGAGCCATATGCTTACTGAATTCAACCTCCTACTCCACATAGATTCTCTTATAGTGCTTACAGAACTACGTGAAGTGCGATGGAGACACGTACACCTGGGCTCCTTGGTTGACCGCGACACGATGGGTCAACACTTAGACGTCTCGATAGACCTACAACATGGCTGCGTATACTTTGTCTTTATTCTCGGATTTTTCCAGAATCATATGTACAGTCTTTTCATTGTAGTTTAACGGATCCGTGGTACCAAGCTTATTCGTGTCTTCTAGGATACCCTAGGCCACCATCTTGAGTCCCTAGTTCCCCCAGTCACCCAAGTTGATACACGTGGCACACGTTAGCAAGTGCGAGAATTTGCGCATATGGTATCGGAGAATCTTCGACTGCGGCGTCAGCATGAACATGACCTTGATGTTGCGGAGGCATTCTTGTCTGAAGTCATCAAGGAAGGCAGGATCTTTCTTGCTCTAGTCGATCCCGAGAATCGAGAGTGCCTGCGACGCTGTCTTCATTTTCGTCACGATTTCATCGGTCTCAATCTCGCTCAACAGCGACAATACTTCACCGTGGGCCATCAGTGCATCCAGGTCCATTAGAACGGCTTCATTGTCGATTTCTCGCTCGTAGAACATCAAGACAATTGGCCTAATTTCCTGCACCAACTAAAACATCACCGACTTTAGGTCGTTGACCCATTTCTCGCGAGTGTAGTTGCGCAGGCTGCTGGCTCCAAATTCCCGTGAAGCGAACTTGGTCATCATCACGGCGATTTTGGCCACTTTTTCCGCCCCACAACCCTCATTAGCAACGAGGATGGTACCGGCCCATGGTTGGCGGAGACTGCGCGAGGCTTTGATAATATTGCCGACCATGAAATCGAACAAGGTGATTTCGATAGGGGTCCGGAAGTTGAACTGATTGTACTCGTCCAGAATTTCCTCCAAATTGTTGATTTCTAATTTATTGTCCTAAGAACACCTGGTGTAGATGTCAGAGAAGTCCTTTTTCATGTACGAGAAAAGTGGCAGGGTGACACAACTCGATACCTTCGTCATATCGCAGTCGAAAGCCGACTTTGTCACCGTGATCAAATGCTGATAGTACTCGGCGTGCTTCCTCGGATCTATGAAGCGGTCCAGCATGGCCCGGCTGTTTTCGTGGATAAAAATGCCGGCTAGTTCATCGACGTCAGTCCGGTATACCCCGTAGAGGTCCAGGATCCCGAACAAGGTCGACAGCAGATGGCGTGAGTTCACTCTCTGAGTGAATGATATTGGGGACACTAAGACGGTCTCAGCGAGGAACTTGTAAAACGAAAAGCTAGCTTTGATGATGGAATCCACGATGACGTCTTCTTGTAGGTCTTTGGGCCAGGTTTCTTTGACAAAGCTAAGAATCTAGCTATAGATGCTGTTTAAATGGTTATCGTGCTGGTTTATCATGGTGACTAAGGCGAATTTCCACATGAAGCGTTCATCAATTGCCCGCTTATCGCACTAGTTGACCATGTCATCAGATAAAGAAACGGTACAGCAGAATTGGATATTCTTCATCTTCGAGTAGGTCTTGTCTATAGTGTCAAACCAGCCTCCATAGTCCATCCAGCTCCTCAACAGCTCGATTGGCCCCTAGATGCCAAAGTTATCACTCGAACACATGTTGAGATCATCGATGAAGAACAAGTGCGTCATTCGACTTTGGGTGGGTCTATAAATCTTAGTTGTCTTAGACATCTACATTCCACGCTCCAAAACTTCTTACAGCTCTTCGGTCTTGCAGTTACCGGTAACGTTAAAGTACTTTCCGATGAAGTTTTGCTGATTCATGCGTTTTTAGGCGTATCTGTTGATGAGTTTGGACTTTCCTGTGCCGGTAGGTCCGATCAGCATCACATGGAACTTGGTGTTTATCAATCTATCGATAAGATAGCAGTATCTGATAGTATCATCCGTGTTCCAAAAGTTATTAAAGAGCACGTCTGTGTGCTGCTAGAAGTCCAGTAGTTGTGTTTTCTATCCTGTATCGGGCAAGGTGCACTTTTTGAGAAACGACCAGGGCATCCAGGAATTTTCCTCGACGTCGAAATACCAGTCCCAGATACTCTTGCTTTTGTCGTGCGACGGTAAGTAACTAGCTGTAGAGAGAGCTTCATGCCGGCCGCTCGTAATCTCTGTAGTCGGATCGATTACAAACTGACCGCCCTTGGTCTCATCCACGAGAATGTGCTCGGCTTGGTATGAGTCGTCAGAAGCTTCTTCTTCCCCTGAAATGGACTCGTCATTGTTTTAGTCCCGTTTCATGTTCGAACCGGATAAATTTGATTCGTTAGTTGCGTGTGTTGTTGGCTTCTTTGGTGACTTTTCTTTTTGACAGGACGCGGTGCAATTATTCATGATCCACTCTTCAAACTCGGGCTTGAATTCCTCGCGCAAGTTTACCCCGAACGACCAGATAAGCGCAAAGATGAAGAAACAGTGCATCCATTCGGTTTTGAATCTGATCGAGTTGATGTAAGTTTGACCGCCTAAATCTGCAAACTTCTGACTAGGGAACTAATCTTTCTACTAACCGTCGGGCGGAGTTGTCTTCGGCGGTGGCATCTTTGACTTCTTCTTCTGCTTCTTCTTCTTTGGATCAGGACTCTTCGGTTACTCGTCCACCTGCCTTGTTGTTTACAGTCTTGCTGACTACGGCAAATCGAATTCATTAGTTTCCGCTTTGTCCTTTTTGCCACCCTTGTCCTTATCTTCGTCTTCGCTTTCACTTATCTCGTAGTCGCCAAAGTCGTAATTCTTGCTTTCAGCTTCGTCCCAGTAAGTTCGGAGCAACTTTCGGTACTTTTTCTTGTCGTACTTGGCCTCCAAGCGATAGTCGGAAATCTGACTTTCCATGATCTGGGTGAAGGTGCTTAGCACCTGTTTCCGCGAGACGAGGTGGATCATGCGCTCGGGCGCGGTGAACTTCTCTATCATGTGGAACAGGAAGTAGTTGATCACTTAGTCGAGGCGGTCTGCTTCGGTTAGAAGGATCTCAGGCAGACTGCGGATCCACCTATTGACGTGACCTTTGAGGGGCAAAAGCATCTCGTGGTCTTCCATGTAGATCACACCACATCGCGAGACAGTCGCCGGACTGCAGTGGCCCATGTCTGATGCCTCCAACACCACTTTCATCTTGTCGTTAAGCACAATGGACTCCCCATTAGCATAAGACAGTCTTTTGTTATCATCCAGCACTGAGTTCAGGTTTTCGACCCAACCTGGCTCTAAAGGCCCATCGATCACAATGATTTTCAGTTTAGAGCTAGGATCTTTCTAAGCATTTCGAAAGAGCTTCGTCAAACAGCCATCTGTCCATTCACTCGACTCAGCCTTCCATAGTCCAAAGAATGTTTCCGGATCCATGGCTTTCGGATTTATACTCTGGCAGCTCATTTCATGGAAGGTTTGCGTCTCTGCGATGATCTTTTTCTCTTGCTGGGTCGGAAGGAGTTTACGAGTGATACTCGGATCAGCATTCTCCAGTCTCACATTATCACCGGTATCTTCCTTGATCCCAACTCCCATCTTGAGTGCCTTTTACTTGAGAAAAGCTTTTTGGCGCTTAGCGAATTCCATTTTGTTAAGGATTTTCGAAATGTCTTTGACAATCTTCAATAACGTCGTCTTGCCCGTCACCGGCTTCCCCACTATCATGATGCCGTGCCGTGACTGGATCGCCTCGTATAGCTAAATTACTCGCAACTTGAATTAGGTTTCGGACTCCAGCTATTTTTCGGCTAAGCGTTGTTCAGTGATTTCTCGTAGTTTGAACTGGATATCTTTTTTTATTTGTTAGTCTTCAGGAGTGCCTTGGAGAGCCTCTGCAGCCATGCTACCAAACAGAGCGCCCATGTTAGTGGGGTCGGGGAATATTTCCTTGAGTCTGATCTCCTGAAATAGCCGAGGCTTCGGAGTCCCTGGGAACATGTCATTCAGAATGTTGATGAAGGTGCCTTAGTCTTCAAGGGCCAATCTGGGCATTTATACGTCCCGGACTGCTTTCAGGCAGATGAAATCCTCTAGTTCTTCTTCAGTCTTGACCTTTTCGATGGGCCCGTCAGTATTGTCATTGTCTATCATTCGTTGGATCAACTCAAAGTCAATTTTCTTTTGCCGTTCCTCCATCGAACTGTTAAGCATCTTCGATGACGTCATATGGCTTTACTTATCGTCGTAGTGGGATATCTTCGTGACGCGATCAGTGGGAGAATCATAATCCCTTTCGTCTTCAGACTCTGAACTATGATCTTTTTGCGCCTTTGCTTCTTTTAGGATATCGCGTTCTTCATTCGTGATACTCTTACTAGCTATACTCAAGACGTCCTCTCCCTTGTTTTTCATAGTTTCCATAAGCGAAAGTGGATTTGTGTCTCCTTTCGACCTTACCTAGCCCATACGGGCAGCCAGGCTTCCTTTTTTAGCGGAGCCCTCTTTTCCACTCGCCTTCTTGTTCTTACGTTTAGAATTGGCTTCGTTGGCTTTCTTTAGAGGTTTGATGTTGTTAACTAGACACATCAATCGCTAGTCTGCTACAGCCTAGAGTTCGTCTTGGTCAGAAGTAATTCGCAAAGCTTTCAGTTTCAATGAGCCCGCATTGTTAAGTACCTGTCTAATAGCTCTGAGGCCGAAGTCGTAGTGCATCTGTGACGCTAATTGCTCCTCCGCCATCTGAAAGGACCTTACAATCTTTCGAGCCAGAGTTACATGCTTCTCGAAGCCGTAGTTCATCAGCACTGTCTGCGAGATCAATTTGGTATCGGGAACGATCATGGTCACTATCCTAAACAAGTTCTTCAGGTTGGATGGAAGTTTGGACCGCCCCTGTATATACGGATTCATTGTCACAAATAAACCGCATTCTGCCCTAAAAGGCACCAAATTTCCGTCAATCTCGATCTCTTTTTCTCCGCCTTTGACCTCCTTGTTTGATCGTTTGGTGTGCTGTATCTTGATGAAAAGCTCACTCAGTATCTGAAGGACTGATATGTCAATCCTATTGAACTCATCAAAGCACGACCAGTACCCGCAGGCACACACCCCCGAGAGGAGCTCTGCCATTTGCGATATGTCCATACCAGATTAACAGTTATACGCAAGTGAGTTCCTTGCAATCCTCTTCGCTAAATCTTTAACTGTCTCTGTTTTGCCCGTGCCAGCCGGTCCATAAGGAGCCCCACCAAAGTCGTAGTACATGGCAAGCAGGAGTGACTAGTAGACGCGTTCTGTCAGCGGAGTCACGACTAAGCGACTTGTGGAGGATAAGAACTCGTAGCCATAAGATTTAGTGACATGGAACACTTTGACAAATAGCTGGCTCACTCTTTCTCGCGCCTCGATTTCTTCGTCACCAGCCATAGTCGCTCTTTAGTTGATATCCCAGCCCTGAGGCACTAGCTCAAACTGGTACTTGAGCTGCGTCTGACTCAAGAAGTCCTGCACATAGGCGAACTCTGACTTTATACAAGTGCTCAGTGTGTCACGTTGCTGGATCCTGTTCAGTACTAAGTTGCTTATTTTGGTGCGGCGGAAGTCGTTCATCTGAGACTTTATCATACGAACAAGCTCTTTATAGTTTTTGTCAACTTTTTATTTCACTATTCTCAGTGTTTTCCACATCGCTTCATTCTTCGCTTTTGTCTTCGCCTGGATTTGATACTTGTCTAGCTACTCTAGTTATCTATTTTCCTTGCTGATGCTATTGTCGCCTCTGATTGCCTTGTTTTTTGCATCCTCCTTCGTAATAACAAGCGCATCATCATTGCCAATACACTCATCCAGCATTTGAGTAAACCTAGCGTCCAGGGCGACCAGCAGCATTTGCGTCGGGAACAGGTCGATAAACTCGGCAAACGAGTAATCGTCGAGTTGCGTGAATGCCTCAGAACAGGTCCAGTTGACTGCGGCTTCCATTTGCTTTTCTAGCTTGTTGCACCAGACGTCGAGTGTTTCTTCCATTACAACGGGTGTCTGTAACTCTATTATTTCACCTTGTTCATTTTCCAGTTTGCAGATTCTAGGGAAAAGCATCACTTTTTTCTGTACCTAATCCGCTGCGACTTTATTGACTACGGCGTTTTGTCGCTTTAGTCGCGATTTTTTAGCTGGGATTAATACTTCTTTAGTCACTTTTTCGTCGCTGAAATGGAGTTTTTTGATGCCGGGGAATAGTTTGAACAGATCGGCTTGCAAAGCAACTTCATCTGTAGAGTTCCCGACCATTTGCATTAATTCGTCATTGTTCATGAAGTATAACCGTGGGAAATTCCTCCTCTTCATTATCAAATACCGATTGATATCAAACATCAACAGATCCAACTATCGCATCATCTTCTCCGACTAATGGGGGAACTACCCACTCCTCGAGAAGTTCCGGTACGTGATAGGGCCACCCGATTACGCTTCGTTGAGGATCTTGCGGTACTGTGTGTCTACTTCGGCGTATTGTTCGCACTTCGCAGGCATGACCTTTTGAATGTCCTCCTGCTCGAAAATAGGCAGCAGGTACGCCCACCATTTGGTGATGAGGCGCCAATTCTTATAGAACTCGATAACGTACTTGATGTCTTTGCCTACTTGGGAAATGCGGCCTTCGTAATGTTTGCTGTAGGCCGATTGCTGCAAAGTGGCTATTTTCATGTCGCAGTCGCTGAACGTCAACATGTCAAATTCAATGCCATCGAATATGCTGAACTCCCCACGGTAGAGGATGTACTTGAGGAAGCAGTTGGAGATTTCTGAGTCGATGCCGTCTAGAGTGCACTTGATGGCGTATTCTTTTTGGGCGACGGCGGCGTACTTTTTTATGATTTCGACGGCGTTTTGTTTGTGGAGGCCTTGTTTGGACAGGTACTTGAGGTCCATCTTGTGGGGGACGATCTCGATCTCTCTTACGAGTTCTTCTTCCAGTTCCTTCTCCATCTTAACGTAGTGTCGCTTTTCGAGACCCTTGGTCTTCAAGGCAATTATGATGGACATGAAGTCTTTGAGACGGTCCATCTACGCCAAAATATAATCAACGAACGTGTTGGCGTTCGACTTGGCGATGAAAAGCGTGTCTTTCTGTACATGCTGCAGCTTGCGGATCCAGTCCAGGTGGCACTCCTCCATCTCGTCGATGTTGAGTTTCGGGAAGGGAGTGGTCCACCAGCTGAAGAACTTCTCGTTGAACTGCTGGATGACGCCCCAGACTTGGGTCAGGGTCGGCATGATGCTCTACTTCAGTTTGATTAGGGCTGGGAAGGTGGTAGGCTTCTGTCCGAGTGCTTCTTGCTGCTTGTTGATCTTGTAGATACTGCCTTCACAGTCTGACACGTCTTTTTTCAACTGCTCCATCCTGTCTGTGAAGACCTTCACATCAGCCGATGACCACACATAGACATCATCTGACCCCGCTTTCGATATTTCCCCGTCCAGCCTCGCCTTCTCTATCAACTCTTAAATCGTTTTTCTATTCCTTACCTCCTGCTTCATTTGATCTTCGTACTCTTTTTTGGTCATCACCTTTGCCTCAGAGAAGCAATTGAAGCGTTGTTCGAATTGGGAGATGGCGGAGTTGGCATCGGTGATGCGGGAGGCTATTTTGGAGGAGATCTTTTTTTGGGTTTCCTACATGGATTCGAACTGGGTGTAGACGCGGACGGAGAGGAACTGTGGAAAGGCATACAGTGACATGAACTTCTCAAATTAGTCTTCAGTTATCTCGATACGGAGGGAGTCCAGAAACAATTTCGTTTCTTTCACCACCTTGATTCTCTCTATCAATTCTTCGAAAATCTCAACACAGGCAAGCGACTCTATCAGCTTCATCTGTTTAATGTTCTCTTCAATGTCTTCGTCCCACTCTTTGTCCACCTTCCGTCTAATAGTTTCATTCTGCTCCCATGATCGTGTAAGCACCTCATTAAACTTAAGGACTAGGTGCCGCTTGAATTCGACCAGGAGAGAGGCTATCTTTTTCACTATAGCTTCTTTGAATTTCCGGCAGTCGAGTAATACGAGGCCGTAATTATACTCGTCAGAAACTTCACTCTATACAGCCCAGTAAGCATTATACATCTTCTCATAGTTTTCCTTATAAGTAGCGGGGTCAATCTCGATCCTACGAATCTCCCCCTCCAAATCCTCCTCACTCGACTCACCCGGGTCATGCTACTACTTAGTATCATCACCACCATAATTAGACCCCTCATCAGAGGCACCGCCACCACCACCCCCAAGCGTGGCCCCACCATCGTAGTTCCCGTCACCTGCTAGTGCGGAGACCATGTGGTGGTCGTGGAGGTTTTTCTTCATTTTCATGATTATGTCTTTTTGGAAATCATAGTTGAGATACTTGGTGTACTTGCCGAAAATCATGATCTGGGTGTCGGCCTGCTCCATGACAAAGGAGGTGATCTTGTTGATCTGGATCCTGACTACTTCTAAGTTCAACTGGCAGCTATCTAGAGATCTACCAATCTGAGTCTTCACTTTTTTAAGATAACTCATCGTGGGTCCCTTAGGCGGACTAAACATAGTAGCCGTAGTCATCGTACACTAAGAATGATCATTCATAGCCTCCACATCCAGCACTACCGAGTCCTTATCCGAACTCTCTTCTTCATCAGTCGTGGCTAAGTTGGTCATGGGGTAAGTATGGGCTCCTAGGAATTCCTCTGTGGCTAGTTTTAGGTTGGGGTAGAACATGTGTTCGATTCTGGTGAGTTTGTTGAACTGGTCTTCGAGGTTTTCTGTGAGTCGGACGAAGTGGAAGTAAACTTCCTCAATCCTCGGCTACATATCCACAATCCGAATAAAATCTTCAATTTACACAGACTTTCCTTTCTCCTTCATATTTTTCTTATCCTTCTTAGGCACAATCTTAGCCTTCTTTTTGATAATCCGCACATCCACAATGATCAAAGGGTCAGGGGAACTAGGCACAACAATCCTGTCTAGGTGGAAGGCCTCCCATATCTGATGCTCCCTAAACGCCTCATTCTACAATGCGAATCGTACCAGGAACTCAAGATACTTCTTCATCTCCAAGTACTGCTTGTGACAGAGGTGCGAAACCTGCAGTGAGTTGACCTGGCGGAAGAACCGTACCATGACAGGATTCAGCTACGATTCTTTTGTCACGTTGGATATTATTTTGCCTTTTTTTTAGGGGAACTCTTTAGCCAGAACTTTTCCCACTTACTTGTATATCGTTTGGATCCAATTCCCAGTCAAGGTGAGGCGGAAACGTTCAGCAACCGCTCCCTGAATACTCGAGAAAAAATCGGCTTCTTAGGGAAACTTATTGGTCAGGTTTTCAATTGCCTGGCGACGCCACCCCTTGAACTGATCCATGGAGAGGCAGAAGTTGAGGCAGCCTCGGGATAGGGGAATTTCAAACACAGGTGTGACCAGCATTATCTCACTCCACAAATCATTGATGATCTACGCCGTTTCATTGAAGGCATTTCTCCCCAGTAAACTCTGATTCTACATAATGTCGAGCTTTTCATGGCGGCGCATCATCTACTTCAGCGGTTTTCCGTTAATTTCGAACGACCTGAGGGCGTAGTAAGGGGCCTGTGCCCAGGTACTCCTATGCTCTTTGTAGCTGTTGATGAGGCAGGTGAATCTGGGATTTTATTCTTCCAATTCACGCATAATCTCCAACTTCACCATGGCGTAGACAAATGTCGACTCGACTTGGTGCGCCAGTTGTGAGATGCGTTCGAATGGTTGTTGAATCTCCTTAATCGCCAACCTGTTTATGATGTTGAGCATCAGACTCGGCGGCTAACGTATATCTGGATACATTCGCATAATTTCTTCAAAGAGCATCCGTTCAAAGTTGACCCTTTGAAACGTTTCTTGTTGCAATTGGAAAGCAGTTTGTCTTCTTTTTTCGGTCTGAACCCCTGTCTCAAACATCTCGAACTGCATGGCCAGGCGCCCTGAGTAGTACCGAAAACCATTCAAATTGACGATGAACTTTTCCAGGTCCGGGAGGTACTCCTCGACTTTTCCACGGACGAATTGTTCGTCTCCGGTAGAGTCAACGACTTGGACCTAGCAGATGACTGGCGGTTTATTGCGCGCCCTTTTGTTCTCGATGACCCCTTTCAGGCGCATGCATTCTTCCTTAAAATCGTCGAACATGGAGATGGGGAGGACTTTTTCTATTTGGCGTTGGTTGTAATCTTCGACGCCTTTTTTTAGTTTGAAGAGCGCTTCTTGGTTCAACTCCAATTGCACCTCCACCTACGTCAACGTATCCAACGAACACACTGTGAAGTCAATCCTCCTCATCCAAAAATCACCATGCCCAATAAAAGCTCCCTTGCCCCCCTCATGCCTATTCTCCAACGGGTCTCTCCTAGTGCCCGCGTGCCTGGGCCTTTTCTACTTTTGCATAGGGCAAGTGGCGTTGTGGTTTATGTTGGGCATGATGAAGTCGGGCAGGATTACTTCTTTACCGATTGTCGGTTTTTTTTTGTGTTGGGCGGGTTTGGGCCTGGCTGGAGCGATATTGCTCATGTTTGTTGAGGTGCCGAAGGTGGAGATGTCGGGGTTGTGGGCCTCGGCGATTTCTTCGTCGGAGGTGTCGTGGTTGGATTTACTGCCGTATTCAGTATGGTAGAGGTCGCGTGCGTGGTCGAGCTTCAGAGTGATATACTTGCTCAGCCCTGCTTCCACTTCCATCAACTTGCTGGCAAACATACGAGGCGTGAACAGATCTACGTATTCTTCTTTAGTATATTGGGCGACTATGTCACTGAAAATATACTCAGTCAGACATGGTTACATGTCCACCTTGAATTCGGGCTTCAGTTGCAGCCATGCTTCCAACTCAGCCGGCACTTTGAAGTAGATGTTATCTTCAGAGCAGATATAACTATCCTCGTACCCTGGTCCCAGCTTTATCCAGTTCGCCCGTTCTGCAAGAACCTCCTCAGTGTCTCTCAGGGAACTGACATTCATATCCACACTTTTCTCTTTGTTTTTTTCGAAAGTGCTCAAGTCATCCCTTGCTATCATGGCATCCTACCCCATGACCGCCTTCATAAAGTTAGCCTCCCTCACCTCAATCAATGGGATTTGACTCGCTTCATTGAAATCGTAGTTGTGCTTGACTTCTGCCACGGCTTATTAATGGCGTCTGTCTTCTTTTGCCATCTCGATTCTGATTTTGCCTCTGACTGCAGTACCTCCCATGTCAGTGAAATGGAAGTTCTTCTTTTGCGTATCCAATCTATCCCTTTTTTTCTACGCCGTCTACACTTTCTCCTCGTTAATGATGCTGGGTACTGTCACGCTGTATTGTGGCGAGTAGTCCGTCAGGTCAGGCTCCTTGCCGCCTAATTCATTCTCGATTTTGGCGGTCTAACTGGGACTGTGCGACACAGGTGCCTACTTCGACTTCATCCACAGCGAGCTGTTCTCAATCAGGGATTCGAGATGCTCTTCGCCCTTGACTTCCCCCTTCTGTGAGTAGCTTTGACGGAGAATATCGGTCGCCTGGGGCCGTTATTGCGGCACTGAAGACCGTTTATGGCTGAAATCGGGCTTTTTGGCGGACAGGGTTACCACTTTGCTCTTCTCCACCTCCCGCAACCTCTACTACGTACTCTCATAATCTATGAAATCGGCTATTTTAAAAGTCTTTTCTTTCTACAGCTAGAGCACTTATTCATTAAACAAGGGCTGCTCTTTGTACCTTTTTTTAGGTTTTTCTTCCTCTTATCCCTAGGTTAGGGGACTCTGGGGCCAGGGAGACGGGATCACTGTCCCTGCGAACCTGGGCGGCTAGAACTTCTGTGGTTACAATTGTACGGAGGTAGTTTTCCTGGAACGTTTCTCGTCGAGGGCAGCTTTGAGGAACTCAGGCACCCGCACTTGACTTTTCGGCTTCATTAGGGGCTTACTCATGAAGGTGTTACTGTGGACTGATTGAGTTACTCCGTCTTTGCTCAACATGAGTCTGATGTTCCTGTGGCCTCTAGTCGACTAAACCTTCACCATAACATTTGGCGTCTTCGGTAACGAGTCATTCCTCGACTACTACTCTGTAGACAGCATGCTTGACCTGTTCTTGGCATGGCTTACGGTATGAGTTTGCGTGGTGATGCTCTACTGTTGTTTCATTTGGGTTGACTGGCGGCGTTAGTTCAATTGGTTTTGTTTCTGTTGGTTGATTTTTATGTTGATTTGGTCTTACTGGCCGACTATTTTGGAGGGGAGTTGGAATTCGTTTGACGCTTTGGGGACCCAGTCGATGCGCGACCTGCCCTCCGAGCTCTGGTACGCTTCTTTGGAGATCTTGCTCACTTTAGCCGACAACGGGTTCGTCACGACCTGCCTCCGCGTCTGCAAGGTAAGTTCCTTGACAGAACCTAGAGAATTGTTCAACGTATCCACGGCATTCAGCGTGTGGCACTCCTTGCTCAACTGTGACGTTTAGACGACATCGGGAGGCGTCATGATTTCGAGTTCGTTTCTGATGTCCATGTTGGTGTTGTTGACGTTGCGGGTGATTGGGATGTATAGGGTGTCTTGATTACTATTCTCGTTCCTCAATGACTTGATAAAACCGTTAGGCCACTCGGTAAACTCCTACTCGACTCTGTTGTAGAGCACGCCAGGTGTCTGTGCCTCCGACGTCAACGTTGACTCTTTTAGGCGTTTTGTGAACGGTGCGTCGCTCTAG
>Ga0115008_10003376_pt1 | contig 13223 bp, 10 predicted proteins | sample FraStrMetagenome_FD_87164 | JGI IMG/M metagenome (GOLD analysis project Ga0115008, IMG submission 87164) | Marine eukaryotic phytoplankton communities from Arctic Ocean - Fram Strait ARC3M Metagenome | ecosystem: Environmental > Aquatic > Marine > Oceanic | place: Fram Strait | collected...
CAAGGTGAAATAGGTCCTATTGGCCCTAAAGGATATACTGGAGATATAGGTCCTACCGGTTATACTGGTTATACCGGGCAACAAGGTATTCAAGGTATTCAAGGTATTCAAGGATTAACTGGTTATACTGGTTATACTGGTCCACAAGGTATTCAAGGAATTCAAGGAATTCAAGGTGAAATAGGACCTACTGGTTATACTGGTATTCGTGGAGAAATAGGACCAATTGGTCCTAAAGGATATACAGGAGATATAGGACCTACTGGTCCTACCGGGCAACAAGGTATTCAAGGTATTCAAGGTATTCAAGGTATTCAAGGTATACAAGGATTAACTGGTTATACTGGTTATACTGGACCTCAGGGTATTCAAGGTAGCATTGGACCTGATGGACCAAGAGGTCAAATCGGCATTCAAGGTATTCAAGGCATTCAAGGTATTCAAGGTATTCAAGGCATTCAAGGTATTCAAGGATTAACTGGTTATACTGGTTATACTGGGTACACTGGACCTCAAGGTATTCAAGGTATTCAGGGTATTCAAGGCGTTCAAGGACTAACTGGGTATACTGGTTATACTGGACCTCAAGGTATTCAAGGTATTCAAGGATTAACTGGTTATACTGGTTATACTGGATACACTGGATACACTGGACCTCAAGGTATTCAAGGTATACAAGGTATTCAAGGTTTAACTGGTTATACTGGTCTTCAAGGCGAACGTGGATATAAAGGAGACCAAGGTCTTCAAGGAGAGATAGGTCCAATAGGTTATACAGGTTATACAGGTTATACAGGTCAACGTGGTGAAAAAGGTGATCCTGGTCCACAAGGTATTCATGGTAACGATGGCATAGCTGGAACAGAAGGACCACGAGGATATGATGGTATAGATGGACCTATAGGTAAAACAGGACCAACTGGAGAAGCAGGACCAGGATTTTTAGAATCGTTAAACCAAGATATTCGATTTAATGCTACTATAACCGTAAGTGGCGATAGTCACTTTGAAAACCATGTAAGAATGGACGATGACTTGTGTGTATTTTCAGATATAACAATCTCTGGTGACATTTTGCCTTGTGCTGGTTATTCTAATAGTATAGGTTCAGCAACAAAGCCATTTAAGAGTATATACGTTCAAAGTTCTACATTATATTTTGTAGATGAACGGACTCCCGAAGATATATCAAATTCTGACCTTCCATCTGTAAATGCTCTTTCGGTAAAAGGTGGAAGAATGGAATTAAGTGTAGTAGACCCCGATACAAACGAGGTTACTTCTAATTTAAAAGTAGGTAGTAATTTTGTAAATAGAAGAGAAGACAAATCCTTTTTTGATACAATTACACAGCAACCGTCTGTATTTACCAAAGATACTTCAATTTATACCGATGGTTCAAGTAATACAACAAAAGATGTAACTGTATATTGGCACTATAATGATATTATTGCGTTTATGACTGATACTTCTTATCAAGCTTTTTATAATAATGACAACACTTACAATAGAATAATACCTCATATTAATAAGTTATACGTAGATATATCATATTCAACTGTAACTAACGGATGGGCGAATTATAAAACAATACCTATAAATAGTGATTATAATGTTTCGCAATACAAATCGATTACTATAACACGAAAAGAGAATGCACCGAGTGGTAATGCTTCTATAGCGAGTTTAATGTTCCAAGATGATATTGTCAACTTTGATGTTCGCGTATATGGTGAAAACCTGGGATATAATTATCCTACGGTCCAAGATAGAGCTCTTATTTATGAAGGAGTTACATTCAAACAACCAAGTCCACCTGGTATATTTAATTTCAATAGCAGCACTATCAATAATTATCAACAACTTGCTTTATCGTATAACTATACGGAACCAGAACAAGGAGATCCAAATTCTACTGCTGTATTAGAACAAAGTCAAACCAAATATAAAGAAAACGACACGTTATCAAGTACTTCTTATGCATTAAATACCACTGTGAATACTGATATAGAAACCGATGAAACCATTACAGGAGGTAATAACTTTTCAATGATATTAAACGGTCTTCGTGCCGGTACTCAATATGATTTCTTAACAAGAATTAAAAATGATTTAAACGCAAATTATACATTAGGCGATAATTCATGGAATCTTGTAGGGACTACTGTATTGTTTGATAACATAAATGGACCAACTAATCATACTATATTGCCTTCCAGTGGCGGATATTCATCCACGTATGTCCCACAATTATCTTATAATACAACTACCAACATAACCACTCCTACTTTTGTAAATTCATCCATCACATATATTAATGTATCAGACAATCAAACGGTTGTCCCTGGAAGAACAAGCGTTCAATCATTTGAAATTAGTAACTCGAGTACATCAACCAATAGTACCAGTGGATTTGGAAAATATATTGATGATATAAATGATTTGATTCAAGTAAAAGTGTATGTAGATGATGATTTAAAGCAAACTATTTCATATCAGGGGTTTACACCAACCGACAGTACCAAATCAGGAACATCCACAATAACTACAAGTTTAACGGGTATTAATTATGTTGATAGTAACGAACAAGGTGATATACATTCAAATAACGTTCAACAACAAGGGTTCCGTTTGTATGGTAAATTCAAACTATTAACAATATCAAATAATAATATTGAATCTGCTGTAGGTAATCCAAGTAATACACCATACACATTAAAACTCGAATATTTACGAGATACTGCTAACATTGGTGGAACCGCATTAACAACAACATCATCTAATATATATGTTGACGAATTAACAAATAACCCAAGCATTTCACTACAGACAGAAACAGCTATTGTTACCAGTGTAGTTTGGACTATGGGTATTCCAAGCGTTCAAAAATACAAAATCGACTGTACGAGAACATACTCAGATGTTAATTCTCAGTATAACTTTATTCGTGGAGATAGAAAATTGTCTTCTGTAAATAGTGTAAGTAATTCATCTAATTCATCAAATAGTACAGGATTTAGTAGCGGTATTATTTATATTGATGGTGCTGCGATTGCAAATACAGGAGAATATACATACGATGAATCACAATTTTCAACAGCAAATAATAGCAAACTCCATAATTTACACTATACGGTTTCACGTAATAATACTAATTCATCAGTTACATTAAATGAAATCATATACTCATTAAAATCGAATGGAATAACCAACAATATTAATGTTACGGTGAATCACCATTTTGATAAGGATAGTTATAATGGTATGGGTAGTAGTCTTTCAACCAAATTATCGCTTGTAGATATACATGAATTAGCAACTACAACAATAGCAAAATTAAATGACGATTTAGGTGGATTAGTTATTGACGCATATAACACACATACAGTAGTACCTAAAAACTGGACTCTATTATATTACAATGGTGTATTTAAATCGTCGGGTTATCCAAATGTTCCTGGATATGAATGGAATAGTCTCGTAGGAGATTATACATATAATGCTGGACTATCTGGTTTATCAATTAGTGGTACAGAAGAAACTACTGGAACCAGATATAAATGGATTGTATTCAAATTAAACAAGATGTCTTCAAGTCAGTACCGTATGAATAGTAAGTATTACAATTTGAAAGACACAGGTGGAATAAAATATTTATCTGTATCTGATATGCTTTCAAATAGCGGACTATTTACTTCTTCGTCTATAAATAATTTATTTAATAGCAATAATACAGAGGTAATTGGATTTTCAAGAGTGACAAAAACGATTAATGGCGCTAACCTTCCATATATAGGTAATTTTAAAATCGATTTCTCACCAACCGGTGGTAATTGGACGTTAAACGGTTCAGCACAAACCGGATATGCTGGTTCAGTTAATCAATCAAATGGGGCTCGTGTATTTTCCGGAACAGAGTATGGATTTTATCTATCCCCAGCATCAGTGAATGATGATTTAACTATGTTTATAGGAATTAAAGTATAAATTTTAAGAAAGATGTCTTATATTATATTAGGTGTATAATATAAATAAATAAATGAGTGATACAGTAAATCTTGATATAGACGAAAAGGTAAATGTACTATTCAAATCTGCTCTTGGGTTTCCATCCGCAGAAGAATCAAGACAATGGTATGAAGAAACTACCGTTCCATTTAACAATTATATAATAGGAGAAAACATATTTTTAGATGAAGTTCCATCATCTCCCGATTTTGATATAAGTGGTACTGTTAGAACAGCAAATGAACTAGGTCTTACATCAAACGATTTCGCACAATATAATGAAAATAGTAGTGATAAGTCAACATGTAGTATTGTTGATGATTCAACTGGAACAGTTCGACGATATAATTTACTAATTTTAGAAGAAACGCCTGAACTGGCTAAGCCGTATTCATCTTGGTATAAATTAAATAACAATTCCGAGAATGTTATAAAAGATTCATTGCAATTCAATTATAAACAATACACAGAAAATTCAGTGTTAAAACAGCCATACATATACAAATTAAATACTCAAAAATCTCTTAGTACACCTATGCCTTTTGGTAAATTTGGTGGCAATTGGTTGGTTGACTTTAAATCTGGTATTATATTGTTTTCCGATGTTGACAACTTTACGAATGGTACACAAAGTAATTCTGTATTTCAAATCAATAGTTCAAATAATAGACCAGTATTAAGTATTTACACATATATTGGCAGAAAGGGACTTGTCAAAATGATAACTACCGGAGATGATGTAAGTAAAATTACGAACCCAATGCCTAACCAAATATTCATTAATAATACTACAAATTATATGCTTAGGTATGACGGAACACAATGGTTATCAATTGGTGGAAGTAGTGAAGTTGACACTGAATTGGATTTGAAAGCCCCTAAGGATAATCCGACATTTACGGGAAATGCACGAATGGACGGTGGGTTTATAAAACAATGGTTCTAAGATAATATATATTCATAAATATATACTATGTCTATTGCTACACTAAAAAGAAAAACCCAAACAAAATACAATAACATGAGTGTGGGTACTCACGGGTTTTCACTCAATGGTGGACTCCGTAACCAAGGTTATGTAGGGCAAACCTCATTATCTCGTTCCTTACCCAGAACCTTACAACAGGGACATGGTGGATGTTGCGGAACATATAATACCCCACCAGTAGTGATGTCTTCTGTTACATCTACCGAAGACCCCAAAATTATCAAAAAAAGTGTCCTCAGTACTTCAGGTATGTTAAGTTCAAAATATAGATGGATACGTCGCCCTCAACCATATGCGACCGTAAAGCCAGATGTAAATAACAATAATTCAGATCAAAGTACGTACATCACTAAAAAAATAAAGAAAACGCTAAGTGAGATAAAAAAAGGAAATGACACATCCGACTCTTCATGTACTAATATAAATACTACCACCAGTTCTTGTGTCAATCAGAAAAAGGTATGTGAAAGTGTGCGTCCCGAGGAAGAATATCTTTCCATTTCAAGTAGTCAATATATCGAACAATTAAACACTGAATGTCAAGAAAATGATGTTGTTACTGAAAGACCAACATGTGGAGTACCATTACCAGGATTATAAAATTGAAATAGTGTAAATAATAAAATGTAAGTCATTATATTATTTAAAATGTCAGAACCCAATTCAGACCCAGAATTAGAAGCCTATTTACAAAGTCTTTCTCCAAAAGAAGTCAAAGCGTACCATATTGCGAAAGATCATCTTGGTATGACATATCAATATGAAAAAAGTATTGGATATTTAGCATGGAAAAAAAGCCAAACTGAAAATAAATAACCTTATTTCTGTTGTTTTAATTTAAAATCTTTATAATTCATTACCTCATTCTGAAGCTTAGATTCACTTACAACCCCGCTCAGTAAATTTGTTTTAAATCCATTCAACTTGTTTTCTTTTTTTATTGGTTGTATAATAGAGTAGTTTCTAACAGGACCTAATGATATAAATTTATTACGATAGAAAATACGTTCTGGTTTATCCGACTCCACGTCTGTATTGTTTTTATTGGATTGTTTCTTCGTTTTATAATTCTTAAGTTTTGCGAAAGGTGCGTCTTTAAACATGGATTTACCAGAACTATTTTTATCTGTGTCTTTTGATTTCTTCTTTTCAACCATATGTATTTGTATAAATGGTGAAGGTTCTTCTTCTGAAGTTGTTTCATCATCAACAAAAAAGTCCCTACATCTATATATTCTCACGTATTTCATTGCTACTGCGTTTAATATAGCATATGGAATTGGCTGTGAATCTGAATAATATGAAAATCCTTGTTTATATGGGTCATAATACATAATAATATTTCCCTTAGGTGTCTGTTCTATCAATGTTTTCTGTTTCCATTTTCGTTCTAACTCATTATCAACGTCTCTCATTGTTTTTGTATATTCCTCTTTGGAATAAAACACTTTATCTATATTTGAATTCATATCATTATTGGACTGTTTAAATGTATCTAAGAACTTATTTGTATGTTTACTATTGTACTCTTTTGTAATATCTACTGGTGGTGGCGGCACTATCTGGTTATATTGATTTATACGTTTTAATAATTGTCTCCATATCATATTCCCACCAATAAATATAATGGGTTTTGCCAAGTTCATAACATTGGTAGATAATATCATACGCTGTATCATATATTCACGCATCGATTTCATAAAAAAATCCATAATGATATAATCAATTAGAATATAATGTTTATGCCTTTTTTATTATTAATTATTAGTCTTTTTTATGGTCTGTTCTTTTACTTCATTTAATCTTAAATCAAATAATTCTTTGATTTCATCGTTTAGAAACGGAACTTCAATACGTTCATATGTTTTATATGGATTGTCCGGATGAATACAAACCAAATATAAATTAGTTACCTTTTTCCCATATTTATGTTCGAGAATAGTTTTATACACATTCAATTGTAACGCATAATGCCAAAAGTTAGTATCAGGGAGATGGGAAATACATGGTGTGGTGGAATATTTTCCGAAATTACTTTCATGTTGGATTTCTTTACATCTTTTCCAATCATAAATTTGTAATGTTCCGTCTGGATTCTCGAAAATCATATCAACTGAGCCTGATAACTTTAACTCCTCATAATAAATCATCCATTCTGTACGATATGGCTTTAGTTCTTTAAAATCTTCTGCGAACTTATGAAAATAAGTAAATTCCACACTATTATTTACTACTTCTTGATTGTTGTAATGACATTCAATATCATAATGCATTCTGGTTCCTGCGTTTGCTGCTTGGTCTCTATTATCATCCCACATTTTATTAATATCTTCTCTCGACATTTTGTAATACTTATACGAATGATCTGTATCCCACTTTTTACTTTTTAAAATATTGTTTATAATTTTGTCGGAATCAAACTTTTCAAAGTGGTGATGATTCCATGTAGTTACAGATGTGTATCCACCTCTGTCTCCCAGTACAGTGTAAATATGCGGTCCTTCCTCAAATGAGATGTCCTTATCGCGAGGATGTGGATTTAGCTCAGCCAAGTAGGTTGGTACTGGATATTCAACTTTTTCTACGAAATCAGTCATATTGTGATATATTGTATTAGATATAAAAAATATGTAAATGATATTGAATTTCAATTTTATGCTACATACTCAACTATGCTTTTGATATTATGTTTAACCTGAGTAAATATATCCTTTCTTAATTTCTGAAATAATATGTCTTCTGACATATTCCCTCCGAGCACCTTTCCATGATAATCCAGATATAAATCGCTGTATTTTTCATTTTTATTAATCAATTCACTATGAGCGTCATACCAATATGTTTTGAAATCATACAAGAACTGGTTGGAAATGCGTCGTAAATATTTGTTTAAATCATTATTTTGGATTTTCATCCATTTTTTAGCCTTATTTTCGTCCAAATTAAAGATGTAGAATGTATTTGAGCTATCAAATGTTCGTATAGGCACTTCATTTGTATCCAGTTTATTAATAGCATTAGATATAAGATGCTTTAATCCGGATAACAAGTCATTATCATAAACCGACTGTAAACTGTTGTGAACTTCCGTTAATATACTCGTTTTTATCCATTCTGAAAATGTCATTGTCATACGTTCTAAGTTTTCGGGGCTATTCAAATATTCTAATACGTTATGTTTTCGTTTAGCTACTTGCTGTAGTCGTTGATTGTCTTTTTCCAGTTTATCAATACGTATAGACATGTGTTGAATTAGTTGATACATTTCATGTTGTGTCGGAATGGGTGCCAATAGGTCAACTTCATTATTTTGTTCTCGTCTTGATTTAAATAGAAATTCACAACACAATAAGTGCCTATCATAATTAAACTTTTCCTTATAATTTCGCTTGCAATGTTTACAGTCGTATGTCGATGACATTTTATTCGTTTTTAGTAACTTCTATTTCATAACAATCATTTTCAATTTTGCGAATATTTAGAAAGTATTTGTCATGATATTTTGATAAATAATTTATCGTATAGTTGTATATAATGTTGAAGAAAATTTTATCCAATAACAGAGTCCAAACAATACTCATCTCACTTCTTGCCTTATTTACAATCACCCAATCTCTTAAGTATATTGGGTTATATGAAGGTATGGAAAACAAGGAAACCGAGGAAAAACCAATGAATACCAGTACAGAGCATAAGAAAATCGCAAAAACATACAATTTTTAAGGATACAAATTATAGCGATAGCAATAAACGTATGAATTATATATAATTTATCACACAGTATATTATATATAACAACCCGATGAGTCAGTATTTTGATAAAAATAATTTGTTTTTAGAACCAAAAGTAAAACAATACGGTAGTCATATGGTTATGTCAAACGTCAATAAACCTACCAAGACAAAATATGTGAATGTTGACACTAAGTTTAGTGATGAATATAACAACTTTATGGTAGCAAATTATAATATTACTTTACCTGAACGTATCAATGATGTCAAATCACTTACCGTTGCGACCATGGAATTACCTATGTCTTTTTACAATATATCGTCTGCGTTAGGTAATAATAGCTTTCAGATTACTAATTTAGAAGTTGTTACTACTTTACCTTACTTAACCCAATTAAGTACGGGTTCTATTAACAGTAATAATCAATTTGTTGATACGATTGTTATACCTGATGGGTATTATACTATTGTCGAATTAAAAACAACAATTAACTCTCAAATCGATAAAATTAAAAGGATTCCTACTAATAGTAACGGTAATATTGTGGTTGATGAGAACGGAGCAATTGTATACGAATCAGATGGTGTCACGATGTTGACATTAACCACTGATAATTGTTTATGTGAAGTAGATGGAACTCCTACCTATATCAAATGGGGCGATGAAAATCATACTACTATTCCTGACGGCAGCGCTTCTGGAGAATATGTATTAGATGCTTATGGTAATTTCAAAGTAAAATTACAATCGGGTACTTATGTTTATGTAAGTAACCATTTGAAAAATACAAGTGATTTACGTTTTGATTATTATACAAAAGGGTCTCTTGGTTCTCAAGGATATTTTTATTCAACAGGTTCCAATATGGAAGTTGATTTTACTATTAATGATAGAGGGAATTTTGATAAGTATAATTTTAAATCTAAAATCGGTTGGGCTTTAGGATTCCGCAATTTAAATTATACAATCACTTATAATTATAGTCCGTCTGAAGGTGATTATGATGCTACTGATGGACTTGGTCCAGACGGTCAACCATTAACATATGGTGAATTTTTAGTTGATTTAAATTCTACACGATACGTATATTTAGCATTAGAGGAATTCAATAAAGGAAGTCAAAATTCATTTGTTTCACCAACCGCACATTCATTAGTCAATAAAAATATTATTGCTCGTATTTCATTAGACCGTGCAAATTACGGATTTGGTGATTATCTACCAGCAAATAAACAAAATGGTTTATTATTAAGCGATGTACGTGGATATAGTGGTAAAATAGATTTAAATAAAATAAACCTTCAAATTGTAAGTGATATTGGAACACCATTACCTTTGAATGGATATGATTTTTCACTATGCTTAGAGATAGAACATGATTAATATACGGATAAAATTGAATTCAAGTATACTATTTTGAATTCAATAAAATAGAAACTACTATAATGAGTGAATTTGAAAAAAGTATAGACAATTTTAAATACACAGAAACAAACTCTTCAGAAACAAAACGCATTGATATAGGTAATAACAATACAAGTTCTCCTATAATGAAATATAATTTGGATATAACTGAACTTTCTCCCGAACAAAAACACGCATATAGAAAATTTGTCAAGGGTGAAAACCTGTTTATAACTGGACCAGGAGGTACTGGAAAAACTCACTTAATAAAGCATTTGATTGAATTTTCAACAAGTATCAAAAAGGATATACCTGTATGTGCGATGACTGGATGTGCTGCTGTATTGTTAGAATGTAATGCACGTACACTTCACTCATGGAGTGGTATAAAACTCGCAAAGGGTGAAAGTTCGGCAGTTATAACAAGTGTATTACGAAATAAACATACGGTAAGAAGATGGCAAAAAGCGAAAGGTTTAATTTTAGATGAAGTCAGTATGTTGTCTAAAAAAATCTTTGAAATTATTGAAAAGTTAGCACGCGCTATAAAAAAGGACACTCGTCCATTCGGTGGTATGCAGGTAGTATTTACAGGTGATTTCTTTCAATTACCCCCGGTAGGTACTTCAGGCGAAGAGGATACAAGTCAATTCTGTTTTGAATCATCCAAATGGAACACTGTATTTAAACCAGATAATCATATTGAATTAAAGACTATGTTTCGTCAAACCGATTCTGTATATATAGACATCTTACACCAGATCCGTCGGGGATATTTGGATGAAGACAAACAAGCGATACTTGAAAAATATGTCAAACGTAATTTCGATTCAGAATTAACAAATGGATGTGTTCCAACTAAGTTATTTCCATTAAGGTCCAAAACTGATTTTGTGAATGCTATGATGTTTAAACGATTAAATGAAAAAGAATATGTTTCTGAGGCTATTCGTAAAACAGATTGTACTACACAAATGGATTCAACCAAACCACTTTCATTTGAAACTATACGTAAATGCCGTGATTTAAGTGAAAATGAAACAAAATATGAATTGGACCTATTGATGAATAGTATTCCATCCGCTCAAGTTCTTCGTCTCAAAAAAGGAGCTGCTGTAATGTGTACTGTAAATTTGGATATGGATCACTCCATATGTAATGGTTCTCAAGGAGTTATTACAGATATAAAAGAATTAGCAGATGGTAGTATATTGCCTATTGTTAAATTCGCGAATGGTGTTGAAAAAACAATTCAACCACATCACTGGCAATCTGAAGAATATCCATGTTTAGCTATATCGCAATATCCTTTATGTTTAGCATGGGCGTTAACCATTCATAAAATACAAGGTGCCACATTGAATATGGCAGAAATGGATATAGGACAAAGTATATTTGAATACGGTCAAAGTTACGTAGCATTATCGCGTATTCGTTCTCTGGATGGATTGTATTTATCTGCTTTTAATAGTAAAAAAATAGGGGCGAATCCAAAAGTTTCGGAATTTTATAATACAATTCCAAAAAATACATTGCCATTATTAGAAGAAAATGAAGACGAGATCATAAATAAAGATTCACAAAAAGAAGCATCGGAAGAGTTAGAAGAGTTAGAAAAGTTAGAAAAAGAATCATATAAATCAAAAGACGTGAAAGTAATCAAATTTTAATATGTAAAAATATATATAATGGTTGCTGGTAGTATATTACCCGTAACTATCCATAACGATAAATTATATTTTTTATTTGGAAAAGAAAATCCATCTGAAAAAAGTGCGAAGGGTTGGTCGGACTTTGGTGGAAGATTAGAAAATAAAGAAACACCATTTGAAGGTGCTATCCGGGAAGGTAGCGAAGAACTTAGTGGTTTTTTAGGAAATAAATCACAATTAAAGACACTTATACGCAAAAACGGTGGTGTCTATAAATTAAAATACAATAATTACCATATTCACTTATTTTTCATTCAGTATGATGAGAACCTTCCAAAATATTTTAATCAAAATCACTATTTTTTATGGGATAATATGGAACATGATGTATTGAATAAATCCAAACTATTTGAAAAAATAGAAATAAAATGGTTTTCCGTCGCCGATATGAAAAAACATCGCAAATTATTTCGCAATTTCTATCAATATATTACTGACTTACTATTTGAAAATAGAGAGAACATAGAAACATTTGCGAAAACCAAGTTTGTAAAATAGAGTTCATTTAGTCACACACCTCTAAAAAAAATACATATTAATTGTATACGACTGTTAATATGTCCTGGAAACAATACGGGGGTATTCGCAAAAATGATAAATTAAACAATCTGTCGTTAGGTACATTAGTAGCAGATGATATTATATTAAGACAACCCAGCGTAACTACCCATATTTTTGAAGACACAATTATAGCAAAAAAAGATATAAAAGTTCACAGAAATTTAGATGTTAGCAACAATGTAGATGTAAGTGGTGAGTTAGTCGTCCATAAAAATATTTATACTCCAAATTATGTTATTGGTACAAATACAGACATTTCATTAAATTTTGAAGATGGAGGTGATTATAGAGCATATATTTCAGCCGATACAAATAAACAATACATAGGTGTTGGTACAAATAAACCTAACGCGTTTTTTGATATAAGTTCCACTACTGTCGACAGTTTTGCTGTCAGAAATAATTTACCTTATATTCGAAATATTTTAACACAGAACGAGAACAATTCAGGCATTGCTGTAGATACAAGTGATAATATATCAAGTATAGGATTCTTTTATAAAGATATTAGCAATTCGTCTTCTGTCCCCTATTCTAAGATTACATCAGACCCGTCAAATGGCATTATTTCAATGGATAGTAGTGTGAATATTATAAACTCGTTAATGAATACTTATATAACAAGTCAACATGCGACCACTATTACTACGATTCGTGGTGATATCTCATTCAATTCTGAGTCTATCTATCTTACAGGTATTAGTGGGGATATTGTACTGACATCTAAAGATTCCACATTTATTACAAGCATTAGTGGCGATATTGATATTAGTGCGAATGAGGGTGATATTACAATAACATCGTTGGATTCTACAAA
>Ga0115008_10003377_pt1 | contig 13223 bp, 18 predicted proteins | sample FraStrMetagenome_FD_87164 | JGI IMG/M metagenome (GOLD analysis project Ga0115008, IMG submission 87164) | Marine eukaryotic phytoplankton communities from Arctic Ocean - Fram Strait ARC3M Metagenome | ecosystem: Environmental > Aquatic > Marine > Oceanic | place: Fram Strait | collected...
CTGCCTGGTTGGGGTTCGTGACTGTAATCAGCGCTTCTATTATCAATATCAAATTACTTTAGGCCTTATAATTGATTAGGAAAGGGATAAATACTTCGTGGAGCAGAGGAATCGTCAACGGGAAATATGGTACAATCGCAATATTGTTGTTTACAATCGATAATTCAGTAATTTCATTTACAATCGGAATACTGTTGTTTACAATCGAAAAAACAACAAAAACGTTTACAATCGGTAAAACTGCAGAAAAAAACACAATCGTAATAATCGCGTTTACAATCGTAAATAAATACGCTAGGCCTATATTACCCCGATGGATATATTTTCATGTTTGAGTCTACTACAACCAGAAGCATGTGTACATACATGGCTTGTCGTCTTTTGATTTTTAAAATTTGTGCTCTTTACTTGCTAAAAACTCATGTGCTCAACAAATGATACCGATATTTATTACTTCGAAGTACTTCGAAGTAGTTGACCAGTGAGGGTCGTTTTCTACGCGTAGACGATTCTACGCGGCCAAATCCATCTGAACCCGAACAATTGCAAATGTGCCAACAATTTTTGTCATTTCGTACAATTCTGATTTCCAATTTCCAATTTCAAATTTTCAACATTTTGGTGAATTCACAACGTCTAAATTAGATTGTTGCAACGACCAGTGAACAGCGACTCAACCGTCATTTTTCACCACAAATCACAACATTCGCTACTACACTGCAGATAAATAAAGAAGCCTGTTAAAGCAGATCTTTTATAAAATAGGCAATAAATAATTAAAACATACCAGGCTTCTTTATTTATCTGTAGTGTAGTGGTGAATGTTGTGATTTGTGGTGAAAAATGACGGTTGTGAGTTGTGATGAAAAATGACGGTTGAGTCGCTGTTCACTGGTCGTTGCAACAATCTAATTTAGACGTTGTGAATTCACCAAAAATTTAAAAATTGGAAATTAGAAATTGGAAATTGGAAATCAGAATTGTACGAAATGACAAAAATTGTTGGCACATTTGCAATTGTTCGGGTTCAGATGGATTTGGCCGCGTAGAATCGTCTACGCGTAGAAAACGACCTTCACTGGTAGTTGACACTCACTCTCAAAACAACTTACGATGTTCGTAAAAGAATAAATTTCGTTACGAGGGCACTTTCGAAGACTGGTTATGTATATATATATAAACTTCGAAGTAATTGTTTAAGGAGAACCATTTCTGCGCAAAATTTACCTTACCGCTACATCGCATAAGGAAAGACAGGAGTTGAATGACCGAGAGAACCTTGTTGACATAGCAACTTACCAATGTGTTCATAGATCTTAAACAGAATGTAGAGAGATGTGAATCGAATATGAATAAGACACACATTGGTTTCCAAAAGGTGAATTCGCTCTACCCTTTGTGGATTTTGATTCGTAAGCTCTTTTTACCCGATTGATATCCTTCCACTATGACATCATTCAATGCTACGTTCTCACAAAATCACCTGTATCCTGTATTCCATTGATGAGAGTAGCTCGTACTCACAAAATCATCTGTTTCCTGTATTCCAATGATGAGAGTAGCTCGTAAGGTGAATTATATTGCATCACAAGATATCAAATATAAAGTAAAGAGTAATGGAAAATTTAATAGAAAAGTTTTGCGTTTCACAACAGCTAGAAAGAATGGAAAAAACTGCTTCTTCTCTTCGAATCGGAACGTTTTTCTTGTACTTACTTTTCGGATTTTTGCATGAAATTGTACATCATGTTTCGTTTAAGATCGAATCAAATATTAAATATGTACCCTTTACCTTGAAACTTTTTATGCAAATGTGTTTTGGAAAGTATTATCCAGTGATTTCGATCGAAGATAGCGATGAGAACTCGAATATAGATGAAATTATTTTTGAACCAATCTTTTCTAAGCATTCAGGATGGATTTTTAGTTTGGCTTTTGCCATTATTCTCTCAAGGTTTTATGGCTGGAGGTCGTCATTGCCAGCCTTTGTTGTTGCTTTTGAAGCCGTTTCCTCTGATCTATTTGGTATCGGAATTCCTTCATCCATGACATCAAACTCTGTTTTATTTTGCGGCAACTTCGGCGTGATTCTTTTGAACGATGATTTTTCGAAGAAGAATCTGCTTGATGTACGTATTTGAACTTTTCTTGGCTTTTATGTACATGTTTATATTTTATACTTTTGTTTCCAGATAATTGAAGCAATGATACGTGTTACCATGATACGTGGTGCCCAGACAGGCGGTGTTGTTACGTATCAAGAGCATCAGGGTTACTCAAAAGCAAAGAGGCTCCGTGTTGTCAATGGCAAGAGGGGAGACTTAGCTAAGGGAATCAAAGCGAAGTTGGCTCTATTCAGTGCTAACCCTAAGATGCGCATTAATGGTGTATTTGGACACACGAGATTTGCAACGAGCTCCGTTGCTACAAAAGAAGGATGTCACCCGCATAAATGGACCGACTCTCTGAAAACGAAGATAGTTCTACCAATCGATTTTAGGTCGTGCAAATGCTTTAAAAACACTTTTCGATACGTCAGCATCGAGAATTTTGTTACGCATAATGGTGATTTTGATTTTTTCTACCTTAATGATCAAATGTACGACCTTGAAAGTATTCAAAAATGGCTACATATTGTGACTTGGAGTAAAATTCCTTCGTATGTAGATAGTGCTGCTATTGCGGGCTTTTTAGATTTGTTTCGTAGCCAGGTAAGTTGGTTAATTCACTGAAATAAAATATCAACCAACCCATGATTTGTTGTCTATTCTAGGGCTCTTTTTTATTAAGCACTAGGTATGCATTATGCTTCAAGATGCCCGATAGTACGCTAGATATTATGCGTGCCAGTGTGTTACCTTCTAAAAATGAACTAACGAGCATCGCCGAAATATTTGAAACGGCAACACTTGATTTTGCTCTTCGACGAAATTTATCATTCGACGATATAGCATCCAATCAAATGTTGCGAGATAACTTGGTGAAGGAGGTCCACGAGTTGATGATTTCGGACTATCACATTACGAAGCCTTATGTTGATTCGCTATGTAATATTTTGGATGATGAAATCGGCACGCCCTTTACTTTGTTCATCAGAGAAACAATCAACGCTTTCTTCGACAATGATCTGTTTATGAGTATGAAATTGTTTCTAGCAAGTGCTAAAGGATCGTTTGGTTTGTGTTTCACTTCCAACATTGATTCAACTAAACAGATGTGCATCGCGGCGCTTGGCCAATCAATGTCAATAGCATTTTATCCTAGTGCAGGTGAGCGAATATTGAATTATGAAAATTTCCTTAGCCTGGGTAGACATCACTGATGTACATTATTTCAGGAATTATTTGCTATGGATCGGAACAGGCATCCATCAAAGCAGGTAAACTTTTCAATGCATCAACACATGTTCCCTCTATCTCCAAACCATTTCGAATTGATCTAGATGATTTATCGGGAGAAATTTGTCTTTTGGATTGGAATAAATTATCATATCCGTTTATGTCTCATCCAAATCGACATGCGCATGCTTATTCTGTCATTGACGGCCAGGTTAAATTTGCATTACTTAAAAACTTTAACTGTGACGCAGCTTCGAATAAACTGCTAGAGGTTAGGGACATTTATCAGCAAGAGAGTATGGCACACAGGTGAGAAGTCTCATTTGAAATATGCACATATATTTCATAAAATGCATGCCTCACTTTTGATCTAAATTAAAATAGACTTGTATTTCTCGATGATGTCACCAACATTATTCCATTACCAAGTGAAAGTGACGACTACGTCCGGGACGATTTAAATGATATCCCAAGAATTTGTAATGATATTCAGTACGACTGGAGTTCACATAGTTTGAACCGTCACACTGCTTATACTCTGCAGCGGGCCATCCGTCAAAGACTTGATTCTATCCTTAATAATCACGACAATAGGAGAAATTCTAATACAATTGATATCCTGCTGACAGGATGTGAAGTTTCTTTATGGGTGGCAGAGCAATTTGCGAGCGATCTGCAAAAATCTTTTCCGCTACTTTGCATTAGAGCAGTAAGTAGCAACAAACTACTTGGTATGTTTGGCCAAGAAATCGAACTCCCGGCAACTGGTTTTCATATGTCTGGAGAGCTTTATGATCTCCACAATCCGATTTGTATAATTGTCTCTCATAGTGGAGGGACTTTTTCCCCTTTAGCTTTATCGAGCCTCTTTCAAGGCGTGACGAAGCATGTGTTTGCTGTAACTTCAGATTGGGATACGCCCATCGGCAAACAGTTGAAACAGTTTCAAAAAAGAAATGAGCTGTTTTCTAGCTACATCTTTTCGACCGGTTGCGGCATGAGGTTCGCCGAGCCATGCTCGGTCACTGTTGCGGCAACACATCAACTGTTGACCCAAATCTACCAAATCATATGCTTGACAATTATCGGCAATACCAAGTACAAACGCATCTCTGGAGCGGTTGTTACACAAGATGATCTTGAAATTCTAGAAAAATGCAACCAATTAAATTTAAACGCATTGGAAGAAATTGTTGGAACAGATCGTTATTCAGAAAAGTTGGAAAATAGTGAAATGGAGAAAATACTACGTAGTCAAGGATCAGAATGGGCGAAGCATGTACTCGAGGTAGCAAAAGCTCATGTGCTTTCTTTTGCGTACATCTTTATTACTGTCATAACAGGGTTTCCTCTATTCTATTTTGTCTACTTAACCATTGGTTATGAAAGTGACAACTTATTTTTATGTTGTAAGTTTGTGTCAGTATGCTTTATCACCTATCGATCTGATCAAATATTTTCAAAATATTACAGGCCGGATTCTTGATGCGATATTTTACTTCATTTTACCCCAAATAAATATTTTGTTAATACGTGTTATTGAAGGTAGAGATATTCGGCATCGCATGGTGGGAAGGTCTGTGATTGTCGCGGACATACCTTGGGTATCGCAATGCGCTGAGACATTCCTTAGCAAAATATTTGCGTGTTCTTATTCAATTGCGGGGATAAATACACACTTCGGGAATCCAGTAGATCATTTTGTTCATCGTCATACTCATCGGGTTGTACGTGGCAGCTTGTGAGTGCGATTATTTCAATGGGAGACTAAATTATATTTTAATTCTTACACTTTTGCTTAACATAGATTGGTGTTAGGACGACCTGATGGACGCCTTTCCGCACTTACTTCTGCTGAAGTAGCAACTGCGCTTTCATTGAGCCAAGCTTGCTGTATCCAGAGCTTAGGTGGTACTTGTGAAAGCATCACTATCGGACACAATCCGTACAAGATACTGCTCAGCCATAATGGTATATTCTTGAAATCACATCGCCCTAAATTTTTAAGCGAGCAAATTCTCTGTGAAGAATCCGGTGGCAAGATCAATTTGGTAAGAAAAAAGTAACGAAGTAAAGTTTAAAGGTACAGCGCTAACGATTTTTTTTTAGAATTCGGCTCTTGATATATCTTCTCATGGATCAATGTACGACTCTCGTGTCGCAGATGCTATGGAGCAGCGTACAAGCAACAGTTTGCTCGCGTTCTATACAACTATGAGTCAACAGGGAATTGATGAGGCACCTTTGATGTATACTAATGAGGAAAGTGAGAAGGATACATACACACTTCAAAAAGTTCTTGAAGATCAAATAAAAGAAAACTCAGAAATGAAATTATTTCAAAATCTCCACGATCAATATATCGATGACCGCACAGGGTTGCTCAACCATAATGCTGTTTTAGCGGCAACAAAATGTTTGAACGCGTCTCAAAATGCGGAGCGCTTGATCAATTTTCTTTTTTCCGATGGCCGAGAAGGTATCACTTTCAGTGAATTTTTCCGTCTCGCCAAAACCCTTACTGATGACGATTTAGGCGTCCTTATGCATTCTCGATCCAATAGAAATGACAAAGGTTTTTTGCAAGTTAAGGTAAGGCATACTATCGTCAATAATTCTTTGTTAGTTTTCAACAGAGTTGACACAATGTTATTGATTTTTGTTTTTGTGAAAAGGCATCAAAGGAGCGATTTTTCGGGGAAAAGCTTAGAAAAACCAATATGAAGTTAAACCCCTTCGAAATAGCCCGTTCTCAACATTTCGCAATGAATCTTTATGAAAGTAGAATTGCGTCTATGCAGAGGTTTGTCGCAATGACGGTAATGTTTCATGCCATGGGAAAATCAGTTGAATCTTTTATCAGTTTGATTACACTTGGTAGGTGTTCTTATAAAACCTCTCATACTCAAAGCATGTTGCGAGTGGCAACAACAGCTTCACCCGTGAGTGCCCATCATATCAAGATCAAGATGAGCACTTTAGTTGCGAAGGAAAAGATTAGGCATGCCGTCGGAGTCATTGAAAGATTTTGGAGAAATCATGCATCTGCATAAACTGAAATGATTTATACATTACGGTCCATTTATCAAGAGAAGAGATGAAAAAGAAGGAAAAAAATAGCTGATTCACGACACACCAATAACTCAGAAAAATCAAAGACATTATGCGGGAACAATTCGATGCAATCTTTTTGGGAAATTTTCTGAAACAAAAAATCACCATAAAAAATTTAGCACTAGCGAATACAAATTATTATTCACTCTTTAAAAAATTACATACAATAGATCCAGTTTTACAATTTGAATGCTCATCGATAGTTTGGTAGGGTACATATTTATTCACACCAATGACCAATAATACGATCCTTTTATTACTTTCAACATGTTTGTCATGAAATGGATAAATTATGCAATTTCTCACTACAGCAGGTTGTTCTCTCCTTTTCTTTATTGTGGTAAGTAGGGATACCATAAATGATAATGACTTGATTTAGAAACCCAAATAAAAAAGCAGACCACAGGAATTTTATGGTACATAGATCCAACACTACGCAATAATGTGACCCGATAATTGTAACAAAAAATGAAATTCACTAAGACAGAACAGTGTTCACCTATAGTGCAGTATTTTACAATTTGAGTACACACATCTTTCAATTTTATTGGAATACCGGTACTCACATTTTGATTTTGATCATTGATCATGATGGACATCCAATTCAAATTTCAAATTTCAGTCCACCGCACCGGCCTACCCCGGCACATGTACACCCGCTCTCTCTCCTATCGAGAGTCGGTATATGTGTACATCTACGTGTAACTTATACATGTACTTCGAAGTATCATTTAGCTTTCTACTTGAGAGAGAGAGAGAGACTGACAATCCAACAAAACAATAATTAACTGCATACCATTACATTAAGACGACGACACTCTGTTCCAACAGATTCTCTGCACATTATATTATTACCGGGGTAATAAAATCTATAACTGGGACTTGTACCATGACAACAACCGATATCGCAATGGAAGCGGTGTTGGTTTCGTCATCTTCGTCGGCCAAGGAGGATAACGTAACATCAACCACAGAAGTGAAGGTAGAAGAACCAGAACCAGAACCAGAACCAGAACCTCCATTATTATTACAACAGAATAATCGAGGGATATGGTCCGACGAAGAAAAGTCATTGGCTGTCGAGGGTTTTAAAGTTCATGGCAAAGGGAATTGGGCGGCTATTAGGGATCATATGAAAGGTACTCGGGTGAGTTTTATGACGTAAAAATTGGAATGCCAGTACGTCTGCTCACTTGTTTCGGAATTGGACGTTTATATATATATATATATATATATATATATATATATATGGTTAGACAGAATCGCAAATTAGAGGTTTTATTGATCGCTATTTGATGAAACATGGGAAGAATTATCGGGAGAAACCAAAACTACCAAAGGATGTTTCCAGCCCCAATGTTAATGCGAAAGACTTGTGTAAACCGTTCTCTCTTTATGTGCCTGGAGAAGACGAGAAATTTCTCAATCCGTATCACTGTTACCTTCGCAAAAATATGATTGAAATTTTCTCTATGACTGCTGTGGATCGAAAGTATCATGCATCTCGCAGACACATGTCTTTAAAGACTCAAGGCAAACATTTTGCTGAAGTAGGCAGAGCTGCTATTCGGTGTAAATTTTGCGCGCATGTTCCACATCAAGAACGTACGGGATGTTCCATGACTTTACCGAAAAGTCTAAACGATATTTATCTTGCCGTTTCAAATAACTCCCGTCATCACATAAGTAATTGTCCATATATTCCAGAGGATATGAAGAAGAAGGTGGTTGAGTTGCGCATTGCTCGAGAACAAACGAAACGTAAAGGAAATCGTTTCTATTGGGAGTATTCAGCGATCAAATTGGGACTCGTAAATGCAGATAATGCAATATGGCACAAACGGAATTATGAATTAGTGAGGAAATGTGCTGCACCTAAGATGGATACGGAACACTTTCAACAGATGCTGACCGCGTACCTCGAGGAACCTCAGCAGAAAAATGACGTCGAAAATGATAGCAAGGCAAAAACAAAGTCGAGGAACCAACGTCGTAAGGTTTCTGACGGACCAGATTACGTAGTTGCAAATTATACCTTACCTCATACACAACATATGTCTCGATCGGGGAAGTCGAAGAGAGTCTCAGTTACGGTTGAGTACGACAGTGATATTCATTCAGTTGATCCTGAGGAATGCGTCGATGTGACCGACTATTTCTAAAGAGAAAATCGTTTATGTTTTGAAAGTTTACGTAATGTTTTGTTGTTAACAATGTTGTATAGTTTTATTTGTTTATTTCGTTTTCTTACGATTACATGTAAAGCAAGTACATTATAATTTTCATAGGAGGAGGAATGAGCTTGTAGAGTTAGCTGTTATATGATAAAATGAAGGCATGATCATTATGAACAAACAAATTAGATTTTTGCAGACCTTAAGCAACACCCGACTTATGATATATGCCTCCTTTGCAACCCTAGAACAGGTACCTGACGCCAAAGCAAATGTAGAATCGGGTCACGGTAGGACACGTTCAAATCATCGATTCGTTGTAACTGTAAACATTTTACGGATTTTCTGTTTGTGTGCAAACAATCTTTTCACAACAAATAATAACATTGTACTTTCAGATTCCTAAGTAAACATTTTGACATTCTTCAGGACAGTCGGTTGTTGTATCTGTCATCACACCAACGGAATAAAGAACATGCATTCTACCTTTCCCTCTCTTTTTAGGAAAAAATAATGTCATCCACAGTTTCTACTCGTTTTGCAATTACCCTCTTGAAAATTTCAAATTTGAAATTTCCGAGACCGACCAAGAATGCGAACGCGCATTTGTTTATCCTACAAAGTTCGCATAATAACTACACATGATAATAATTTTCTTATTGCCCCACGCAATGCCGCCGTTGCCAAAGACATAATACATATCAACAGCAAACAAACTAACAAACTAACAAACTAACAAACTAACAAACTAACAAACAGGCAGGCAGGCAGAGAGGCAAGTCAGTTGGAGACGAATAATTAAAGACGAGACCGAGACGACACAGAGACAAGATTATACATGTTCTAACTCTGAAATCCATCATTGTTACAGGAGAGATTCACCAACTAACTGCAACGATACCAACAAACGGAACGGTTTTGAATTACGGTAAGTAATGAACCATCCGCATTGCATTGCATTTCACTCATTCAGTCCGAATTTAAAATTTGTCTTCATTCACACACACACACACACAGAGTAAGATATCAGTTCCATCATGAGTGAAGAATCTAAGATCGACAGTGATTATGTGACCATGTTCGATGGAGCACCTGCTCCGGCTGCTACTCCGGTAATTGCAAGTGTGCCGGGAGGTTTGGATGATCCCAATCTATCGCAGGTATGTGCGTCGTCTAGTGGATTGCTTATTTTTTATCTTTCTGAAATTGGCATCTAAAGGATTTGTTACGTTCGTGAAATAGGAGGAGAAGGATTTACGCCTTGCCATTGCTTTGCAGCAGGAGGAAAATTCGGCTGCTTTGTCGGAAGCTCAGGGGAGAAAGGCAGCTCAGGCGAAATCGAATACGCTTCGTACCGGACGTTCTGGAGCGCACACAAAGTTGGTTTCTGCCCGTACGAAACAACAAACTGTACCGTCTTCTTTTGGAACTGCAGATGCCGGACAGTATGCTGCACCACCTTCTGTAGGAGGACAGGAAGCCAGAGATTATCAGTTGGCGGTTGAGTTGCAAAAGGTTGAAGCAACGAGTGTGGACACTTCTACATTGTCGAGAGAGTTGACGGATAAGGAGAAAAGTGAGAAGGCAGCTGCGGCCAACAGGGCTGCACGTAGTGGTAATATGAGAGGGTTTGCATAGAGGTCGTATGCCATATTTCGTGTGATTGTTATGTTTATAATCTTTTCTTGATAAGTTGATAATTACAAGAAGCTTTTTCCAGTGAAACATAACAGCGATTCGTCTATTGTTTCTGGATATTCATTAAATTAAACATATCAGTACATTACGACTCAGTAAATAATGACCACGCAAAAATGAGGAGAACCAATAAATTATAAATTAACTTCTTTCGAAATACAAATTTATGAAACCATCCAAATTCACTAGTGTTTCCTTTGATCACCTCACATTGAGGTGAAGAATATTCGGGAACAACGGTCCAATTGACAAAAATAGCCCCAATAAATCAGTGCTCCCAGCTCCCACACCATACACTTTCAACGAGTTGGCGTCATTACCGTAGAAACACAGAGAGCACACATTGACATATTTGATATCTATCAAGTTTCATTAATGCCTCCTAATAAAAAAGAAAAAGTCCAGATGAATTCATTTTAAACACTGGAATTATTAATACTACTATCACTACTCTATACATTAATATACCATCCTTTGCTAACAAATATATAGCATGACGACGATCCAATTATGCCTTTGCCTCTTAATTTCGATATCGAACATTCCGGTTGGTGAACCCTACAAACTCAAACTTTTACAATCACACACTGCAATTTCAAAGAAAACGTTTTCTTTTCCAAAGATCCTTGCATTGAAGGTGAAACGCGGAGGAGGAGGACCCGTGTTGGAATTGAATTCGGATTATAGCAGTAGTGAGGAATATTCCTACGATTTGGTCGACAACAGTGAGTATGAGTCAGACGACGACGGGTATGAGAAGGAGGAGGAGGAAGATGAAGACGAAACGATGAACTGGAAAGATGAAAAGAAAAAAGGAGTGTACAGATATAATAAGAAGAGGCGGAAGAAGTTTGCTTTGTTTCTATTGCTGTTTCCCATTATAATTTACATTCTTCGAATTCCTCTTGGGAACATTGGACTTTATTGGCTGGATAATCCTGAAAAGTTAGCGAAGCTAGCTTTTTTAGCGCAATTTTTGAGTAAAATGGCGAGATTCTCAGGTGGCGTTGTAGGTAGTCCTCGTCCGTTTGTCCCTCCTAGATTGCAGCATTTTGTGTTTGAGAGAGTTAATGGCTACTACAATGTTGACAAGGCGGCATTCGCTAAGTCGCTTCATATGTTAGATAGTGAATTCTCAGAATCCAAAAAGACAAGAGCAGTTGATGATTTGTTTTCAAATATTTTTAACAAGCAATTACTTGTTACGAATGGAATGAGTGAAGAGAAAAGCCTCGATGATGAAGAGAAGCGTCATAACAATATATCAATCATCATTGACTTAAAACCTGATATGGCATTTTCTTGTATTGATACATTACGCCAACAAATATCATTCCTGATAGGTGTTCATCGTGACTCGGACTTTCGAAAAAACATTATGAAAGTAGATGAAAACAGCGATTTCGAAATTGTTGTTCGATTAGAAAGTAGTGGTGGTCAAGTTCAACCTTATGCTTTGGCAGCGGCACAGCTAAAAAGGCTAAGAGATGAAACTGGTGTCGTACTCACTATCTGTGTTGATCAAGTCGCTGCCTCAGGTGGATATATGTGTGCTTGTATGGCGACTCCAGGTCACTTATTGGCCTCACCTTTCGCTTTAGTAGGGAGCATTGGCGTAGTTGGACAGGCAGTGAATATTCACAAAATTTTGGAGAAACAGGGAGTCAAGACCATTACATTGAAAAGCGACGAAGCAAAAGCTCCAATTAGCCTTATTGGTGAGATTACTGACGAGGGCCTTGACCATGTAAAATCTCAATTTGCCGAGGTCTATGATGCATTCAAAAATTTGATTCAACGGTCACGAGACGAAATAGATATAGATCAAGTTTCTACAGGGCAAGTTTGGCTAGGGGAGGATGCAAAAGCGTTGAATCTTGTCGATCACATTATTACATCCGAAGAATACATATGTGACTTACTAAGCGATGGTAGAAGGGTGTTTCTTCTCACTCCCTACAAGAAACAAAATATCTTTGCGCCATATTCATTGATGAGTCATGCAACATACACGGTGCGGCAGTTTATGCAGGTTATTTTTTCTGAAGTTCAGAAATCATTTAACATATTTAAGTTATGATAAAATGACGAGTTACTCTTACGATACTATTCGTAAAATATCATAAGCGCTGAAGTTTGAGAATAGCCGCGAACATTGACTTTTTAATGAAGCGTTCCAACGTAAATGGAGGTCAAAGCATCTCGAAAATTGAAATATTTTATAACTCTATTATGACATTCTTCCCAAATATTGTTATACAATTGTATAGCAAACGCTCTATTATCTTCAGGTGTAAAAATTTTTATTCCCATAATTGGTAAGTTGATTATGTTCCGACCTCAGCTGTCGCATGTTCCCAAATGTTCTCAAATCACGATCTATAGACATTGAAGTTGTGAAAAAGCCACAACCATCCTTTCGATGAAAAAAATCCAGCTCAACATTCCAATTATCATCTGATATCACTGATGCATACTATCATCCATTATTTCAGATGTATCCTTGTTTAGATGTTCACCATATGAGAGTAATAAAAGGTATAAATGTGTCCGAAAACAAATTCAATGCTGTTCAAGATCTCGTGGAATGTGTCATAAATGGTTTTTGTTTTCCTTTCTTAAAAAACGAGAACGAAACTCCAATCTCGTTTAAACGAAATAAAAAACGAACTTCATCAATTTTTCATTTTGCATCTCAAAATAGATGTATAAATTTATTACTACTACCCCCGACCACTGCCCACCACTACTTACCACTACCTACCACCACTACCCACCACCATTGCCCACCACGCAATGTCAGCAAAAAAGAAGAAGGGATTAGATACACTTCCCAACGAAATCCGTTTAGAGCTCCGTCGGACCATTGCGTTGAAGGTGTACGATTGTGTGTGTTCCA
>Ga0115008_10003378_pt1 | contig 13217 bp, 9 predicted proteins | sample FraStrMetagenome_FD_87164 | JGI IMG/M metagenome (GOLD analysis project Ga0115008, IMG submission 87164) | Marine eukaryotic phytoplankton communities from Arctic Ocean - Fram Strait ARC3M Metagenome | ecosystem: Environmental > Aquatic > Marine > Oceanic | place: Fram Strait | collected 2012-06-18
TGAAGAAATAAGTGTGATGACCTTAAGTAAATTTAATAGAACCTTTTAAGACAACGGTCCTTTTCGTTTTTTAATTAGGAAATAAAATGCAGAAGAGTGAACTAAATAAGTAGTACAACATAGCGTCGGCAGAGAGGTTCTTGCTTCTGTTGATTAAAGAAGTAGATAGGTCAAAGAATCTTTTAAGGTAATCAACCAGTTGAATGAAGATTGATGGGTTCGAGCACTTCTTCTCCTACATCCCATCAACATCAGGGGAATGGTAATAGTAGACCAAATAACCGGTCAAATAATAATGGAACTCCTGTAGGGGCATATAGAATTGATGGTAGGAATTCTGGTAGAGGTCGACGTGGGTCATCGAGTCGCGCAAGTGCTTATAATAATGGTATTGATTCTAATCCATCAAGCCCCAGCAATGCAGGCTTAAGCAACAGTGGCGCAAATGATTTGAGGCAGCAGCAACAGAATCAGAAAAGATCGCCTACAGGACTGGAAGGTGCTCAAGACGTTCAAAATTCTACAGGTAGGTCCCACTTACTTTTAAATACACCTTACCCAATGTTGCAAAGAGTTGAGTCGAAAGGACTCCTGTTGGCTTAGCTGGTAATAGTTCTTTCTCACCCACAGCTCGAGTTGACATGAGCAGCTTGAGCTCAGGGATTGGAACTCCTAGATTAGCTTCTTTTGATAATACAATCCCTGGGATAGTTGTTGATATTTTAAATTCATCTTCTCTTGCAAATTCTAATTCGAATAATGTGTCAAATTATCTAGGTGCTGCATCTTCAGGGACTCCCACAGCTACTGTAAACGGCAATATTCCTAAACCATCTCAAATGATACGTCGTGTCCACTCAAGTGGAGGTTCTTCGAATGCGAACCCACTCACGACTTCAGCAAACTTGAATGTAAACGTGCCACATACCTATCACACAGCTGCTGCTCGTCGAGTTACGTCTCAAGGTCGGGCGAATGGAATGACAGTGATTACGTCAGAAAGCAAACACCCTCCTGTTTATCCACCTTCTTCCTCAGCAGCTGCTTCAGCTGTAGGAGCTGTGAATGGACAACTTCCCGTGACGAATGCCGATGTGCCAACTCCTTTATTATCTTCCAATGCAGGAAAACTTGGAACTGGATCAAGTCTAGAAAACCAGTCTTCTTGCCTTGGCTTATGCTTGAATCCTGCAAGTGAGATTAATGGTCGTCTTGACACACAAGTCGAGGTTAAGGTTTACCCATGCAGTAATAATGGAAATACTTCTGGAAAAAAGAAGTTCACTCAATTCACTGTCAAGCCAGAGGTATGTCTTTGACATCTTGCATTCTAGATCGCATGTTGTGAATGTTTTTAATGTTTTGCTTAATCAATTCTTGCATAATTTTTCGGTCATTTTCGAAATTTCAGGGAGTCATCATTCAAGGAACAAATCGTCGCTCAGACTATGATTTGGGTTCTGAATATGCTCGCCATATTGGTCGAAAGCTTCAACGCTATGAGCTTGCTGATACTCGTGCATGTCAGCTTCTTGTTACCTCGCATTCTAAATCCTTTTGGGTAGTACCCGCCCCGGAAGCTTTTTCTAGGCATTCTGGAACATGTCGTCTACTTGGAGATCGTAAGCACTCACCTACTGCTCATACACTACAAGTGGGAGATTTTCTTCGTGTCGGTTCTGTTGGAGTAGTTGTTATTGAAACACATGATGGGGTACAGCAAAAGTCTTTGAGTGAAGAAAGAATCCAAAAAATTATGAAAGACACGGCTTCCGGTGGCTTTATTGATGTAGGTGAAACTGACGGAGAAAATTCCGAAGCTTCCAACGAGGATATACAAGTCAAAGATGAAGACACTAGAAGCGCCAATGAACAACCAGTTTGTTACATGTGCTTTGATGAAGCAGACACAGAAGATAATCCTCTCATTACGCCCTGTAAATGTCTTGGTGATACAAAATATGTTCACGTAGAATGTCTGAGGAAATGGCATACGGCTGAAGCAGATAATCAAATCTGTTTCTTATCATCTGTAGATGCAACATGTTCAGTTTGTAAAAGTACTTTCAAGTCTGATTTTAAACTCAGGAATGGAAAGACTGTCAAATTATTTAAATCGTCTCTTGAACCTCCATACATATCGCTTCTAATTGCAACAAAACATGAAATGGCACAGAGGCTTTTCAATACAAGGTTTCAGCTCTCTTTTAATACAATTCTAAAAGCTGACCGCAAAAATGGAACCCGTCCACTTCTCATGGGGCGTAGTAGTGGATCTGATATGGTTCTTGATTATCGTACAGTTTCAGCTAGACACGCTTCTATTCGATTCAAGAATGGTGAATTTATTTTCAGTGATTCAGGATCTTCTAATGGTTCCTATCTTTATTTACGTAGACCGGTGGAGCTAACCTCGTCACAGTCTGTACAATTCCGTCTAGGAAGGTCTATGATTTCTATGAAGGTTGTAAATAAATGGAATCGCAGATTGCTTCGGGCAGTGAGAAGAACACATTCAAGCTCAAGTCACCACACTGCTGCGACAGATGGCGATGACCACTCTATTGGTAGTGAGGAAGAAATTAATATTACAGATGAACTCACCGGAACAACGATTCGTTCTACTAAAAGAACACGGGATTCCATTATGAAGAGCTTACCTCGAGTTGGTCAATTGTCGCAAACTTCACCTCAACATTTGGATTTACTACATGCGCTAGCATATCCAAAGAAGAATCACGTAGATATCATAGCTGAAAGAAAAAAATTACAAATGAAACGAGCTTTACAAGCGTCGCAGAATGAAATAAATGATGGCACGAATGATGAATCTGATAATCAACCGACTACCTCGGATTCTATGAATCAGAATGGAGAAATGGATTCAAGGCTAGAAACCCAAGGAATTTCTGAAGCAGTTTGAACCTTCTCAAGCAATTTTGCTAAAGCAACGAAGGACTTCTATCTATCCAACTGGGACAGAGGGACATGCCACAAAAGCGACGAGCAAAATTTTCACTATCACAGATAGCACTGGCTGAGTAAACGTTGTTGTTTAAAAACATATTTGCCTCTAGATATTTTTTGTAAGCTTCAGATCAGATTTGAAAACATGGATGATTGTCACAATAGAGAAATAAGGATGTAGTAATGAACATCAATTACACGTTTTTAAGCTATTTTTTGCTTGCTGTCGTTTCTGCTAATTCTTTCATCATTTTAACATAATGTTCCTGATCGTTACTTTCGTATCCTTTCTTAAATGTCAAATTAGGTTACGACTCATTACTATAGCTTGACCAAAACAAAGAATGACGATGACCAAGAATTGGTACTTAAAGATCATGTTACACATTCTTTATTCGCGACTTTAATTCATCAAGCTTCTTTTGTGCTTTGGTTTTCGTGTTTTCAAGTGTATCGATAAGATATTTATCAATATCCTCATTCGACACGTTCATTGTTGGAGCTGGTTCGATAATAGCAGATGATGCCTTAATATTCGTTGGCGATTCTGATTCAGCAGTAACAGTCAAGGATTCAGAATTAGATTGGAAATTTGTTTTTCGACTGATCTCTTTTAACTTCTTTTCTTCATCGAAGAATGGGTCAGCAAAGTCCGAATATAAAGAAAACAATACAGGACTCAAAACTAGACCATCACATATGGCATTCACAAATTCGAAGCCTTTATACGCTCCAATAATTTCAGGACTATCTGTTGCCTTAGCTGGATCTAATTCCTCTGGAATAAGTTCTGGCTCTGTGTAATTCCATACTTTAGCTTCAATTTCGGCAGCTACTGTTTCTTCCATACGTCCTTCCGCTGCTTTGATTGCTAATTGAAATCCAACCACCCATTCCGGTAGATCTAAACCAAGAAAAGATCTTGTAATACCATCATCTTGTTTACCATCACCATTATCACTAGCTGCTTTTTCTGCTTCAACTTCCTTTTGTACAGCTTCCCATGTCTCGCTTGCTAATTGGCTTGCAAAAACTCCAATCAATGTGCTCACCCCTAATGCTACTAAAAGAATTGCATCTTCAGTTTCAGAATTTCCACCCCCCTCTACTAACGATTTTCCAAAATAACCTAGGTAACTATCAAGTAGATATGGTTTGAGTGATCCAAGAAAGATTCCTGCAGAAAAGTCGAAATATGGTACATTTGTTACCCCATAGATGTAATTGTATCTGGAGATGTGCAGCAAAGTATGGTTTATGTTGAGTTTTCACAAGTTGCTGAATGTCAGCGAATACACCACTTCACATGAAGTATATCAAATTACTAAATTAATTACTTACAATCCAATAGGAATAGGTAATACTGGGGCTAGGCGCAACGTTAATATTGCTTTGACACCATCTTTTGCAACTACCTATTTTAGCATAAAAATAAATATTAGTAGAGTAAATAAATTCGAATACAAACGAAACCAAAACGTGAGAATAATATGAACCAACCTTTTCAATACCTCTCAAGGAGGGATACTCTTCCAAAACCTCCAAGGCTTTTTTTCTTACAGGAGAATCAATTTTAGCCAATCCGAATGCTACTGAACTTGCAATGGTCGCTGCCGCGGCACTTGCAACAGCTCCTTGGAATACACCTCCGAATAAAAGTCCAGCTGAAAGAGCCAATACAATTCCTCCGGCATCGAAACAAAAAACTTTTACAGCAGTCCAAGCCAATGTAAAAAATAAAAGTTCTAGGCCTATGGGTAATCCATTTGTATATGCAAGGAATGAATCAAGCTGTGTTTGTAATTCTGGGTTTTCTTGGGCGAAATCAAGACCAAGAGTGGAAACTAAAGCTGTCCGGCCACCAACTCTCAAAATAACTGCTCCAAAAGCGATTACAAAAGCAGTAATGGCTAAAGCAGACCCACTACTTGATTCGTTTTCTGGATTATCCAAAGCTCCTACATTCCAATAAAATAAAATTTGAAAGGATAAGATTATCATTCTTGTATGAACATGGAATTACATATTACTTACCATCAGCTATGCGATCATTTCTGTTCGTTTCAGCAGATTTTAAGGTTGCTCGAATTTGCTTTCTTCGATTAGCCCAAACTTCCAATCTCTGCTTTTCTTGCTTTTCATCTGTTTTATCATAGATTTTATCTTCGTTTTCATCCGTCTTCAAGTTTAACTTCATTATCCTTGTATTATCTTTTCTATTCACAAAATCATGTTGAAATGAGATTGAATGTCTTTTTTCTTGATACCAAGAGGTCTTAGTTCGAGAAGAAGATGGTGCGAAAGCGTAAGCATATTGAAATGAATTATATGACTGCGTGATCCACAACGACGCAAAGAAAATAATGAATGAGCTCTTATGAAATGAAGCTGTACTCATTTTCAATACTTGAAGATTGGAATTAAAATGTGTAAATGAAAGATTGACTTGTGTTGAATGGAAAATTATTTGCGATATTCTCGAAAAAAGTGTGGAAGCACAGCTTAGTGCCTACTTCACGGCTCGGCAATGGTGTGTGATGGATGAATGTTTATTACCAGCAGCTAGAATAAGATGCTTAACCACAAGATGTATTTGCTCTTTCAATATTTTTCCACCTCATCAGCAGTCTCTCTCTCGACATCCGTATATTTATCTGCAATTTCTACTCATTTATTGCATTTCAACGTAGTCTTGGGTTTGCTACGTCATCAAAAAGATACTATTGCTAATTAGTAATATATTGTGAACTTTTTTACCACGTGGAAGTGAACCAGAGTCACTCCTGTAATCATCGTTAGACTTCTTTCATTTGTTGAAACCTCTGAATCTGCTGGAGGGAGGATGATGTAAATAAATAAATGCAAAATTACAAAAAAAATGCAATCCAAATCAATCTATCACAAGGATAAAACAGTTAAAAACTTGATTTCCTACATACAAAATTATACGAACATACAGGAAAGAAAATTCGTGAAAGAATGGCGGAAAGCGCTCCGCCGCCAGCCAATATAACGGGACGAAATAATCCAGCAAAAGGTGGAAGTGGAGAAAAGCCCAAAGATACTTCTAAGACCAGCAAAGATGTTCAGAAATCAGGTCGTGGTAACAATCGTCGTGGAAAAAAGGGGCCTACTCAACAACAGGATGGAAACACCTCTTCATTGAATGAACCTAATGCAAACGACAAGCCTTTGAATAATACCACTAAAAAACAAGGTGCAAGGAAGGGGAAAAACAAGCAACGATCAAACGAATCAAATAATTCTGACAAAGTGGGTAATAATAATAAAAACAACAATCATCGAAATAATCGTCAAAAAAATAAAAAAGGGGTGGTAAATCAAAATGAGGGCAACGCAAATAATGATGACAGTAACAACAACCCTTCGAAAACTAAAAAAAAACGAAAGAAGAAAAATTCAAAACAATCTGAAGAAGCCAAGAAAAAAGCTGCCGCCTTAAAAGCTGCCAAAGAGGAAGCTGCTCGGGAACAAGCCAGGAAAGCTGCACAGGAAAAAGCGATTGCTGAAGCGAAGGCTAAATTTGAAGCAGGACAGGCTAAAATTATCCAAGACAAAGAAAATAGACTGCAGACTTTTCAAGAAGCTAGTTCTCTATTATCATCGTTATCGAAACAGTCACAGATACGACAGCAATCGAGGGATATTTTGCTTTCACCTGAAAAGCTATCTGAATTGAGATCGGATCATCAAAAATTGAAGAAGACATTGAAGAGTGATGTTAAAAAATGTACGGCCTTTTGTCGCAAAGTCAAGGTGGGTGGATGGGACTCCTCCCCACCACGAAATAACAACGACTATGCAATAGTGAAAGATATCAAAACTCTTAACCTGTCACGTTATGTGGAAGAAGTTGCCTCTGCTCTCATGGAAGCTAAGTTCAAAATGACAGATTTACCTGTCGTTGTTGCTTTGTGCAAAGCTATGCATGAAAGGTACGAGGATTTTTTACCTGCGTTGATGCCAAAGTTGGTGTCCATTTTGAAGGCTAAAGATACTTCCTCATCATCGGCAACATCTCAGCAGAATCAATTGGGCTCACAATCTAATCAAAATGGAGATAATGATGATTCCGGTGGAAGCGGTGGGGGAAGTGCTGCTGCAATAGATCGTGCTAAAGAGGCTTCGAGACAGAGAAGGATGAGTTTAAAGTTATTGGTGGAATTCGTGATGAATGGACTCATTGGTGAAATGAAAGTTCTCATGAAAATTATTGCTGAAGCCACAGGTGCTCCTTCATCAGCTACCTCATTAGGAGCTGCTACTTATACAGTAACTGATGCAAATATAATTATTTCATTTGCAAAAGCTATCAATCATGAAATTTTAGGCAACCCTTCCCGTTCAGTACAGAATGCTAGGGCTTTGTTGGAAAGGGAGACAATAGAAATAATTAAAATGGAAGAAGAAATAAATACCAAATTGAGTCAGGAAAATAAAACCCAACAAAATGATTCAAGCTTGGGAAATACTTCTGTATTAGATGCTACTGGCAATCTCCAAGATAATTCCGAATCACCAGATAAAACCATTACTGACATTTCTGCTGAGGATCTAATCAACAAACCCAACAAAATTGAATATAAACCAAATCCTAAGATCAATGAGCTAGATTTAGAGATCATTGCACTTGCAAAAGAGTCGTCCCAAATTCCAATAGAAGAAGCTCTCTTACTCCGAGCAATGTCACACACTCATTCCAACATACTTCGTGCGCATTGCCAGGGAGCGTATCAATTTTTTTGTACCTCTCTCACAACAACCCATACTAAACTACAAAAATTAGAGAAGAGATGCGAGCAAGATCGCCTTTTAGTAGGGACATTGTCTGAAGCTAGAGAAAAAGGGCTCTCAGATGCCAAAAAAATGTTGGAAACATTACGAAATCGAGTAGAGGTTTTAGCTGAGATTTTAGATGAAGATGCCCCTGTTCTAAACAAAGATGACAATAATGATGAAGACGCCGTAGCTGGTTCAGGAGAAGATGGCGTTGGGTTAATGTTATGGACTAAGGAGCAAGATGAAAATGGGGAGGGAGGGGGCAACTTAGGCCCTTATGATGATGAGGACGCAAGAAGTTTTTACTGTGATGTACCTGATTTGTTGACAACAATACCTCCTGCATTGTTGGGTCTGACTCAAGATGATGTTGAAAGGATTTCATCAGAAAATATCAAAAAATATGGTGGGATGATCGATGAAGATGAACCAAATGAAGATGAAGATGGCGAACCTGCTTCTGAAATTGTTGAAACTTCAGAGGAATCAAATGATCCAAATAAAGTGGGCGAGGAAGCAAGCCTATCTATTGATGATCAAATAGAGCATTCAAATGAAGACAACGGTAAGTCTATTTCGTATCCATTTCTTTTTTATTCATTTATGTTATTCTATCTCATAATTTTCTTGTCATAAGATGACTCATCGGATAAAGATAAAGATACACCTCATTATAAACTCACCATACTTCTTGAGCAAGAGCTTCCAGAGTGCAATCGCCGCGAATCAACAGATATTCTCGCAGAAAAATTCTGCAACAATCATGGTGCATCGAAATCATCTAGGAAACGTCTTTCGAAAGCGCTATTTCTCATACCACGAACACGACTTGATCTTTTACCTTATTATGCTCGAGTAGCTGCTATTCTTCAGCGAGTCTACCCAAGTGATATTGGTCCTCCGTTGATTCAGGAGCTCGAAGCTCAGTTTCATGGACTTGCACGATGGAAGAAAAATCAAAACTTGGAGGGAAGAATTAAAAACGCCCGATTTATTGGGGAATTGACAAAATTCAGAGCAGCACCTCCAATTGTCTCTTTGAGATGTTTAAGAAGGTGCCTAGATGATTTCAATGGTTATAATATTGATATAGCGTGCTGTTTGCTCGAATGCTGTGGGAGATACTTGTATAGGATGAAGCATACAAATAAAAGAATTACTGACACAATGGATACTATGATGAGGATTAAAAAGGCAAAGGTATGTTGAAGGCAAACTTAATTTTATGTGCATGATAGAATTTCCAAAAAAGCATCTATAACTGATATTAATCGCGACTCTTTTTAGCATCTTGACGATAGAGCAGTTGCCCTGATAGATTCCGCTTTTTTTATGGTCAGGCCACCCACCAATCCCGTGCGCAAACAATCCAAGGTTCTTCCACCAATAGAAGCTTATCTGAAACATCTTTTCATGGTCCGTCTTTCACCTCAAAGTGAGACAATATCTTTCGTCGCAAAACAACTGCAGCGTTTACCTTGGTCTGACTCCTGTATGGACTGTGGTTCCATGGTTTGTAAGTATATGCTGAAGGCATGCAGAAAGGGTCGATTTATGGCTGTGCAGGCTGTGGCAGAAGTAGCAGCAGCTCTAAGAAGATCTCGTCCAGAAATATCTAGTCGAATTATTGATTCTGTACTAGAAGAGCTCCAGTCATTCATGGAAACTCCAAATTTTAGGGATCAGCAGCGAGTTCTTGTCATGTCAAGATTATTAGGTGAACTCCATAATGCTGCAGTTGTTCCAACTTCTTTAATTTTTGATCAATTACACCATTTCATAAACTTTGGTCACAGTATCCCGGATGCGTTAAGAAAAGCGAGTGAAAAGGAAGCTGAGTTAAAGTCCGCTACTGGTGAAACAAACGATTTAATGCCCAAATCACTCTTATCTCAACAACGGGATATTTCTTTAGCTATTCCAGAGGATGAAGAATTGGAGGAGGAATTAGAAGAGAAAATAGAGGAAAATAAACTAGATGATTCACCCCCTCCCGAAAATGCTACTGTAGTTGCTGTGTCTTTGCATTCGCAATACGACCCGCGAGTCCCCTGCAGCATTGATGCCCCAAACGCCGTTGCACGAATAAAGCAGGTCTGCACTTTATTAGAATCAATGGTGTCAAATATTGTTGCTAGCAGCAATCTATCGAAACTTCATCATTTTCTTGCTTCTTTCCAGAGATATCTTTTCACAAAATCTGTACTTCCAACAGAGGTGGAGTTTTCAATTTTGGATTTGTTTGATTCTTTAGATTCAGCTCTTAACAAAAATAACGGAAAAACAAATCAGTCAAGCAAATTAGCTGGTAATGGGATAACACGTTATACAAACTGGCTTGACGCACACAATGCAACAATTGCAGCAGAAGAAGCTGAAGCAGCCGCGGAAGCGCGGGCAAAAGCAAGGTTGCTTGCAGTTGGGGGAGCAGATGAAGCTGCAATAGCGAATATTGACGAGGACGAGAAAGAGGAGCTTGAGAATAGTGACGTCATGTCCGATGACGAAGATGAAATTGATGATGAATCTGTAGGTGAAAACATTTCAATGAATAGTGATGAAAGCGAAGAAAGTGTAGTTGGATCTATTGATTCAGAAGAAATCGATTCAGAAGATGAGACTGAAGATGAATCAGATTCAGAGTCCGGATCAGGAGAGAGTGATGTAGAAACTGATGTTACAGATGATGATATGTATATTGATGAGGACGAAGAAGAGGAAATTGACGAAGCAACTGCACAGGAAATGTATATGCGTCAGCTTGAAGAAGAAGCATTTGAGCGCGAGCTTCGTAAAATAACAATCGAGGCGATAGAAAAAGGAAAGATTGCCGCACGTACTGGTAAAATCGCTGACAACATGGTTCATGCATCTCAATTTGTAGGGAAAAAGAATGATGGAACAGCCAATTCAACTGGTGATGATACCAATACCCCTAAGACTGCCTTAGGAGGCGAAGAAGGTGTAAATTTTAAACTTCTAAAAAGAGGTCATAAGGGTCGGGTCGAGGCCAAACATTTCTTAGTCCCAACAGAAACAAATCTCGCAAGACAAGCTACTAAACAAGACGACGAAAAAGCACGGGAACGGGAGGCGCTTAAAGCCCGCGTTTTACAATATGAAGCGGAGAGTGCGGAGCAGCAATATTCTGGAAATGTATACATGGATCAAACTAAGCTGCAAGTCATTCGCAATAGACCCCTCTCAATGGAAGACATTGATAGAAATTTTGGCCATGGTGGAAATGACTACTCTTATCCTAATAATAATAGCCGGTGGCCCAATTCATCATCAGAAAGACACCGCTCTTCTCATCATGGAGGTCGTGGAGGGGGGCGAGGACGTGGTGGAAGATCTTTACGTTTTTATTAATCTATGAAATCTTATCGATTCAAATAATTAGATTTTACATTTGAGCTCAAGCCGCACTTTCAGTATAGACTCGCTACCTAGCAAGATAAGCAATGAATCACCGTTTAAGACAGATTAGAAAATTTTATACATTAAGCCCATCGAGGCAAGCTATACTAGCACACAATGAGTTGCTTAAATTTGCTTTGACCGCAAAATCTTGTGGGCAATACAAAGAAAATTCCAATTATCGAAAGGAAAACTTTGGGCATGCTTCTTGGATGAGAAAGGAAAATTGAACAAAGCCCAGTTTATGTAAAAAGAAACATGTCAGGAAAAGAACTTGAGAGTAAGAAGCTATATTGAAAGTCTTTTCAACAATGAATCATCACTCATTGCATCATATCTGTAAAAATGAGAAAAAATAAGAAGTAACTCTATTTATCCTGTGACTAAATATTTACAATTTTATATATGTTAAGTCTTTCATTATTATCAGTTTTAAAGATTTTTGAATAAAAAAACACAAGCTAAAGCTATTGAACGATATTAAATAAGAATGGAAAATATCTTTCCGGCTGTAAAATATATCCATCTAGTGCCCCATGTTTTGAGTTCTCCAAAACTATGCAGTTTCTTGCCCATCTAATAATGCTATCTGCTCTTCTTCCTTATTAGTATTTCTTCGCTTCATCCCAGAATCTGGCTGTAGCAAAGGAGAGTCATCTACATTTATACTTTCCAAAGGACTCGAAATAGTTTCAGGTTTTTCTAATAACTTTGTACAAACCTCTTCTTCCGTGCTAGACGTGGATTCTATATTATTGGCTACTGGAACGGTAATCTTTGCAGATGGAGGCCTATATGGCTCATTGGGAAACGAAGAATCCCATTCATAACCCATAACTTGGTCATACATTCCTGGTGGAAATTTAACAGGTATAGGCAACAACCAATGCCAAGCAAATGAGGGGCTAGTGCCACCAAAAATTTCGTTAAATTCAGTTGATACCCTGGCAAGTTCTGGATTTGAGTTCAGATCTCCATTTTCTCTTTTGAGCTTCATTCTTGCTATTTTGCTTATATTGCTTTTGATAGCTTCAATTTGTTCAAATAACATGCAAAGTGTGAACATCATGAAAAGCATAGCCACAATGGATAACAATAAGACCATAGACGAAAAAACATTGTTGCATGTGTCACTTTCAAAATTGGGAGTCTTTGAAACAAAAAAACTTATGTATCGAACGAAGAATTTTGTTGCGTTAGTTTTGCTATTATCATCATCATCGGAAGGAGGATTACCACATCGAATTAATCGCACAAAGATCAATGTAAGACATGATACACAAGCTATGAAAGTGTAGAGAACGAATAGGAAGAAAAACTTATGGTTGAGAATTCCTACAGCGTTACACACCCAAGGACTTGAGAAATAGTATCCAAAAAGAATAAAGAGTTAAGCTGGAGATTTCATTAACACATCATACAATAATTGCAAAATTCCTGCGTGCTTACCAGAAATGATCCATTTTGACAATACATCGACCCGTGACTGAATCGTGATGAGCTCTTGCAGGTTTGAAATTATCGTTACACTTTCGGCAACGCCTTATGCCTCGCTTCGTTTTTTTATTTTTTTTTCTGTCGTTTCTTTGTGTGTCTTCTTCGTCTTGCTCCACGAAAATGGGCTTCGCACCCATAGGAACTGCCCCTGGATTACTGGTCCAAGCCATAAATAGTGATGCTAAAGCCAAAATTGTACTTGGTGCGTACAAGAGACTGAAAATTAGAGTTGCTGTTAGGTCATTCGATATGAAAAGATAATACACCTCAAAGAAAGCAAAGATTAACACTGTGTGACTAATGGAGATGCAAATTATCCCACACTTGTCGAGTGTCAACCAATGATTAGCCCCAAATGTTGTTCCAATACATCTGCAAAGTGATTTTCTACCCATTCTTTTCCAACCTTTTCCAACCTTTTTCAACTTCTGTCTTGCAGTTGTCTTGTATTTTTGAATGACTTCTTTGTTGTCTATTCCATCAGCAGGATCATATCCTACATACGCATACAGCAGTACTAATTTTATGGTCAA
>Ga0115008_10003379_pt1 | contig 13216 bp, 13 predicted proteins | sample FraStrMetagenome_FD_87164 | JGI IMG/M metagenome (GOLD analysis project Ga0115008, IMG submission 87164) | Marine eukaryotic phytoplankton communities from Arctic Ocean - Fram Strait ARC3M Metagenome | ecosystem: Environmental > Aquatic > Marine > Oceanic | place: Fram Strait | collected...
AAGCGGCGAATTGATGTCAGCTTCGTGGGCAAAATCGCATGTTGCGTTGTGGTCGAGCAAGAGGCTCTTCATTTGAGCTGATGCGGCCGCGACAAAAGTATAAATTATCTTCATACTGATATTTGAAGCAGTGTTTGCTTTATAAATTTGAATGAGGAAAGCATATCCGTTATATACACTTTAAGATGTCATCAGGGGGCGCTCGTGATGTCACAATTTCACGCATGCAACCGCGCTCTATTCTTTTTTAATTGAAGACATGTTGTTCCAGAAAGCAATTAATGCACACGCAGCAGATTTTCAGACAGTTTCATGCGTCGTTAAAACGTTGATTTCAGGGAAATTTGCGTTTTCCGCTTTTCTGCGTTCAAAATAGAACGTTTCAGCGCTTCTTGGAGGAAATTTTCTTCCAGCAGCTCGGAGGACTTTTGTTTTTTCCCACGATATGGAGGAGCGCAAAATTGCTGCTTTTTCTATCGAGAAAATCTGTTTTTGCTTCATTCAAGAGAAATATATTTTTACTAGAAAAATAAACGAACAGCGATGAATTTTCGCTTCGCTTCAAAATTTCATTATTTTAGATTTTTTGGCGGATATAAAATCCGCATTTTTTTAACTCTTTTTTTAAAAGCTGAGCGGAGCGAAGCCATAATCGCGAAGAACAAAATAAAATTGTCGATTCTTTAGCGCGAAAATATGTATCGCTTCGCTTCGCTCATCAATTCTTCGCCGTATTTACTTTTCACAACTTATTGCTCATTTTTCCCAGGAGGGTTAACCGCTTTTATTTCTTGCATATAAAATTGGAAATCAATACTTTCTGATTAGCTAAAAACACGCCCTTTCTCGCCTTTCAAATTCGTTCTTTTCAGATTATTAATAAAAAAAATAATGAGTGATCCGCAAAAATTAAAAGAAGAAGCAGACAAATTAGCGAGTTCTTCTGGCGGATTCTTTTCGAAGATTTTTGGTGGAGGAAACAAATTAGAAGAAGCGTGCGAACTTTATACTCAAGGTAAACTATTTGATTCTCAAAAATCGCTGAGCGTAGCGAAGCTAAAACAAGAAAATTTCTTCGCGTCGAAAATTCCAGGAAAAAATTTGGCCTACGCAAACTAAAAACCGGTTAAAAATAAATCATTTCTAGCTCAAAGCTTTGCTTCGCTTTGAGCTTCGCTTCGTTTAGCCATTTTTAGCCAATTTATAACTTCGTCTGCAAGAGTTAAAACCTTTTTCTAGCCGGTTCTCGTTTCAAAATCGCGCAAAGCTGGAGCGACGCGGGCGAAATGTACGAAAAAGCGGCGACAATTCAACTCGAAAAGCTTCAAAATCGCCACGAAGCGGCTCAAAATCTCGTCGAAGCTGGAAATTGCTGGCGAAAAGCAGAACCAAAACGAGCTTCGCATTGTCTTCTTCGCGCCATTGAAGTGTACATCGATCTTGGGCGAGTTAATCTCGTCGCGAAGCAGCATGTAACACTCGGCGAAATTTGGGAAGCGGAAGCTGAAATGGCAGAATCGGCGATTGAGCATTTTACAAAAGCAGCGCAGATTTTTAGAGGCGAAGAGCAGCAGAGTCAGGTAGGACGGTAACGGGTTAATTTGGAATTAACTTTTTTAGGCGAACAAATGCGACCTGAAAGCAGCTTCGATGTACGCGTCGAATAAACAGTATGAAGAAGCGACTCATATTTTTGAAAAGGTAATTTTTTTAATCTTGTTAATTTAATATTATATAAATTATTTAACCTCTTTTTCAGGTCGCGATGAGTGCGTGTGAAACGCCACTTCTAAAATATTCGGCCAAAGAATATTTCTTCAAAGCTGCGCTCTGCCGTTTCTGTCTCAGTACAGATGATGCTCGAAATGCTATTGAACGGTTAGCTTTTCAACCAGTTGATTTCTCATTTCAAATCGGATTTTCAGATACGAAGGAGTCTTTCCAACATTTATTGATACTCGCGAATGTGGTCTTTTAAAAGAGCTTCTTGAAGCTGCTGAAACCGACAATATTGATAATTATACAGATGCTGTTAAAAAGTAAGGAAGAAAATTTAACTCGTTCTAGCGTTTTTATTCAGGTACGATTCTGTATCGAGGATCGACACGTGGCTTACAGCAATTCTCCTCGCTATTAAAAAACGTCTCCAGTCAACCGAAGGTAGTAACAATTATAATTTAAAAGCTCATCTTTTATTTTTAGAAGCTGATATTCTCTAAAAAAAGATTATTCCCAAATTGCTTCCGTTCTTGCAACACCTCGTCTACAAAATTTTCCAGAAACATACCCTTTTTAATGGATAAATTATAAATTCTTCATGTTCTAATACGTTCATTATTTGCGTTCTGTTTTTTCTATGATTTCATACTCTCCTGTTTTCGTTGTTTACAACTCTGGAATCGAGAAACTGTGCCATTTTTTTATTTCTCGATCAGGGAAATATTTCATTCCTATTGTGTGACAACTTGTCACTGACCAGCTTGGGTTCAACTTATTACCATACCAAGACTTTTTTTAAGCAAAAACAAGAATTTTGGACACTTTTTATAATTTTCAAAGGGATGAGATGTCACAGAATTACTTTAAGCTCGACCAGAATATCGAACCGGGCGGTTTATCGAGATTTTGCCCTGAAAACTCCACAAATTTTTATGGAGCAGAAAACCGCGAATTACCGCGACTTTTTTAGAACAAAACTATCTAAAAAGATTTTTGGGACACCTTAACCCTTCAAAACTTATAAAATAGAGTCAAAAAGATCTCGTTAATACATTTTTTATATGATTATTACAAAAAAACTGAAATTACCGGTTATAACTCTCTTGTTAATTTCATGCCGATCAAGTCAGAATATTTTATCATTTAACTGTAGTAATTATATCATACTATCTAACTTCAATTTTACAATTATTCTTCCTAGAAAAATGCCTTCTGGAAGCATTTCAGGCGCATCTTTCCGAACCAGCTATGATTTGGAAACAAATGCGTCGACAATTTTTACCGAAATAGATGTCGATTCTTTAACAACTGACGAAATCCACGAGCAAATCAAGGTTATGAATGACGAGATCGAATTCGCCGCAAAAGAGCTTCTTTTCTTCGAAACTTTTTCTGAAAAAATCAATCTTGATGGAATTTTGCCGACAAATCCAGAAATTGTGGAAAGAATGAGTTCAAGAAAAAAGAAGCGCGGCGAGCCGAAAAAAGAAAAATTGAATTTTCCACAAAAAATCGAAATAACGACGCGTTTGCAAAATGATCTTTTGGCCGAAATGCAGAAAATGCAAAAATGCCATGTTCTTGAAAAAGAGCAAATTGAATGCGAAATAAAACAGCTGGAAGAGCGACTTTTAGACATTCACAAGCACGAGTTTGAATTCGACCGCGCCGTTACGAATGTTAAAGGATTTGGCTTCTTTTTAAATTTTGAATGTTCAAAATATTGTATATTTTGGACGAAAATTAGGTTAAAAAGTTTCAAAGTCTCTAGAATAATCTGTTGACAGCACCTTTGTCTTCTTCTATCAAGTAGTTTAAACTTGAAATTTTCAAGCCGAATTAAAGATGACAAAGGTAAGCGAAATGGCGACAAGTTCTTGCGATTCCAGCAAGATCGTCTTGAAAAGCTGGATCTTCAAATTGGAAAGCTGAAACTTAAACTTCAGTCGACAAAAGTTAAAAGCTAAACAAACTTTAAAACTAACTTTTATTCAGGAAAATCTTCGCCGAGCAAACCACAATCTCAAGTCAAAGGAGGAATCTGGCGAGACAATGACCAAAATTGATTTTGACCAGCTTGAAATTGAAAACAACAAGTACCAAATTTCACTCGAGGAGAAGAACAAAGAAATGATTCAGGTTTAAATCAGAATTTGAACTTTTCTGATGCAGTTATTAGGCAAAAATGAAGGCAGGTCGCCTGAACGATACTATGCTCAAGCGAAAGACTGATTTGACAGCTGCTCTCAAGCTCCAAGGTATCTTTTTACACTTTTGTTGACTTCAAACTTATTTTTTTCTTCAGTCAAGCTCCAGCAGAGAGTACTGAGCATCGTTTCTGACCGCGAAAAGGTCGATAAAGAATCGCAGCTTGTCAAAAATGACATCGACAAGCAGCGTGATGCTCTTCGAGGCATCAAGAAGGAAATGAAGTCCTACACTGTCCCAGAAGTTTACGACTACATCAGCCAGTCTCAAGAGACCGAAACGGTAAATTAAAACCTGTTTTTTAATAATTTGAAAACTTTTTTAAAGCTTGAAAAAGAAGTCTACGAATGGAAGCGAAAAGTAGCGATCGCTGAAGGCGCAAATAAGTCGCTGCGAAGCCAACTTCATGCTGGCCGCTCATCGGGGCTCCCTAAAAAGCGATTATAAGCGGCAAATTATTTCAATGACTGCTTTTTATTACTACATTTTATTGATCTATCTATACTTGTTTTCTATCTTTCTATCTTCAAGTCCTCTTTCATTTTAGTTTTTATATTTAATAAATTATATTTTTTCAAAAATTAAAAATGTCTGAAAAGAGCTCAAACAAGTGCACTAATTGATCACTTTCCGTGCAAGGGATAACCCATTTTTTATTTCAGAAATCGTTCGAATCAAAAAGAGATGGGCTGTTATCTGCCGAAGCCCAATACAGATAAAGACCTGGAAGATGAAGATGGATGCGGGCTCAGAACAGCCGCTGGAGCTATGCAAGGCTGGCGAGTCACTCAAGAAGATGCGCATAATGTCATTGTACGCCATTTTTAGCCGGTTTAAGTCTAACTGTATTTTATCTGTAGCTAGAGCTCATGAAGGACATTTCGTTGTTTGCCGTTTACGATGGCCACGGTGGTCATGAAGTCGCGGAATGGACGGGCGAGCATCTTCCGAAGACGATTGTAGAAAAGTTTAAAGACATAAATACAGACGATGTGGAGCAAATTAAGGAGGCGCTCAGCAGCATCTTCTATGCTCACGGTAAGTTTTTGGAAGACATTGAAAATGATCTGGACCGGCCAAGAATGGCCAGAAACGGCCAAGATCGGCAAAGACAGCCAATTGCGTAATTATCAATAAATTCAATAAATTTTGGATTTTTGTGCTTCCTAGAATAGCCGACAACTCATTTTTTCAGATAAGAGGATAACTGACCGAGAAATTGTAAAAGTACTTCACAAAATTGCAAACAAAGACTGTCCAGTGACGCGGAACGAGGAAGAGATTCAAGAAGAAGTAAATGGTCTTGCTATGGACATGGAATTGACTAAAGAGCAACTTATAGAAAAATTTGGAAAAAGGGATACGATGACCGACCTACTGGGACTCGCTGAACATGATGATGAACTTCAAGGATCTGTGAGTTGTTTAAAACAACAGTAAATTACTAAAATTTTAAACAATTTTTTGAGTCATTGAATTTTTTTTTCTCAAATATAAGTCGTTTTTAGTCGTCAGAAAATGATGAGATGAAACAGCAAGCTGTAGCACTTGCGCTAAAAATGTGGGAAGAAGCTTGCGAAGCCGAATCATCAGATGAAGAAGAATCTGAAGACGAAAAGAAAGACGAAGAAGAAAAAGAAAACAAGCCAGAAAAATGCAAAAATAACGAAGAAAATCAACTCGACGCGGAAATTAGAAGCGAATTTAAAAAGATGGATAACGAGATTGTTGAAGAACGACCGAAAAAGAGGATCGCTGAAGAAGCACCAGGAGCAGATGCTGAATACGATTATGTTCCGCCGGCAAGAAAATCGAGGACTGCGTTGTCTGCGGAAGAACGACAAAAACGACTAGCGTAAGTTAAGAAAAAAAAATAGCCATAATAAATTAAGAAACAAACAATTTTGTTCAGTGAGGCAAATAACGAAGACGGAAAAGGTGGTGTAGTTTATGAAGATCATTCTGAAGCGAGTTCTTCTGGATCCGAGAACTCTGATTATGAAGATATTCCAGAATTGGAAACGAAAGTTGCTTCCCAAGAAGTTTGTGGACAAGATTCTGGATGTACTGCTGTTGTTACGCTACTCAATGTAATTTACGGTTTTTCTATATATAATATTATATTTTATATTTTTTTTTAATTATAAAATTGAAAAGCTAAAGCAAATGCTTTAGCCAAATATAAAATATTTGATTTTTTTAGAAATTCAATAATCATAAAAATATTATGAAAAAATTTTCGTAATTTTGATATTTTTTTATAATTTTCACATAATTTTCTAGCACAAAACAAAGCAGATCATCACTGCGAATATCGGCGACAGTCGTGGTGTTCTTTCGCGAGCTGGAAAAGCAGTCGAGCTGTCTTTCGATCACAAACCAGAAGACGACATCGAACATACCAGAATCAAGAAAGCTGGTGGATACCTTACATGTAGCTACAGACTGAGGATCTTTTTTAATATTCATGTTTTCAGCGGATGGACGAGTAAAAGGCGGATTAAATCTTTCGCGAGCTTTTGGCGATCATCAATACAAGCAAAATCGAAAACTGCCGCTTTTTGAACAAATGGTAACTGCCAAACCAGGTAACTTTTTGAATAAATGTCTTGTTTTTAGACGTTTTGAGACTTTATGGTAAAATTTTTTTACATTTTTTTCTCATCCCTTTTTTCAGATTTTACAGTCCATGATCTGACAGACGAAGACGAGTTCATGATCATCGCTTGCGACGGAATTTGGAATTCGATGACTTCGCAAGAAGCAGTGAATTATGTGCGCGACCGTCTTCGGAAAGACGAGAAGATTTCTGAAATCATTCGAGAGCTGTTTGATTTGCTTCTTTCGACTGATACCGATGGGCATGGATTTAAAAATATTTGAGAAATTTTCCTAGATGTTTATGAGATTTTGCGACATTTTCTCATAATGTCGCAATTTGCAAATGTCTTAAAATGTCTTGTGATGTCGCAAAATATATGAAAATGTCACAAAATGAAAACTTCGCGACATTTCATGATTTTTTGTGACATGAGATATTTTAAGATCTTTTGAGTTCTTTTTTTCATTTTTAAAATCCTCAAAAAAGCGACGGAACTGGCTGCGACAATATGACTTGCGTAATTGTCGCTTTCAAAAACGAAACTTTGGTTTCTTACAATATTCGTTCGCCAAAACGAGACGAAGATGGAAATCCGGTTTTGACTCAAACTGATAAAGCGATTTACTGAGAAAAGAAGTCTTCCAAAAAATTTATTTTTTGAGCAAATTTTCGATTCAATGCGAATCCTAAAATCTAGCTCTTTCACTGCACATCACATTTAGAAAAATAATTTTTATAATTCTTTTGAATACACTGCCGTGTTACCACTATCACATGTTAATTTATTAACCCTTTCGGGGATAATGACCAATTTGTCGGCCCCTAAAATGTGGAGAAAATAAGATTTTAGATTCGTTTCGATATCTTATTTTTAGCCAAATTTAAATGACGAACAAATTGAAAACTTTCCCCTTACGGGTTAAAAATAATAAAAAATTCATTATTGATACAAAAACGAGTTTTTCCTTCTCTCCCACCCTAGAGCCTTTTTCAAAAAGATCTGATTTTTTACGAAAAATTGCGAAAACTTAGAAAATTCACTTTATCTCACGATTTTTCTGTTCGCCCACCCTAGAGATCATCCTCATGTGGGCTCTCCCTAGCGCCACTAGCCGTCGAGCAAGTGTGCTCATTTTTTGGGCAGCGCGCCACATCCGTGCGTGAATTTCGGTTGGTACGCGCGCGTACGTGACCAATTGCGGCGGGAGCGACGCGCGCGTGGGCGCCGTGTGGCCAATCGTCACGCTGTTCTCAACTTGGCCGCGCCTGGCGCAGTGCCCTCGAATCACTCGGCCACATTTTCGGCGAGCACAACTTTGGCGCGCAACTGAGAGAAATCAAACACATGTCTGGTAAAGGTAACTTTAAAAAAACATCCTAAAATTAATACAAAACAACTTTAAAAATATTGAAAAAGTAAATGTAGCTATTTATAGATAATAAGAAACCCAAAACGTCAAGTCTAGCCGCCAATATTGATTTTGGCGCCCCGAGGGCGGGATATTTGAATATTCCCGGCATTTTGACGTTGTGAAATTAATCTTGATTGAGTACAGTTATCCAATACTATAAATTTTACAGTGTTAAATGCTGTTTTTTCTTATACAGTTTATTATTTTAGACAAAAGCATCTTTCATATAATTAAAATAATATTATTTTGAATAAATATAATTAATTATAAAAAATTTGTGTTTTTTATAAATCAATTAAAATTCTATAAAAAATATTATCATAAAATATTTATAGTAAAATATTTTTAGCAAAAGTATTATGATTAGTCATTTTTTGACTCATTTCAAGGATCTTTCTCAATTTTTAACAAAAATTAAGATATTTTTTTCTAAAAAATTTAGATTTTTTTTTTATCATTCCGACATAATTAATTTTTAGGAAAAGGTAAAGGAAAGGGTGCCGGAAGTGCTGGTGGAAAAGGCGAGGGCAAATCAAAAAAGAACAAATCAATTTCGAGATCTGCTCGAGCTGGTCTCCAGTTCCCAGTTGGTCGAATTCACAGGCACCTCAAATCAAAAGTAATCAAACAACTGTAATTTCTCTTCTTACAGTCATTTTAAGGTTCCAGCCCACGGGCGTGTTGGCGCTACCTCTTCCGTCTATTCTGCCGCAATCCTCGAATACCTCACTGCAGAAGTATTAGAACTCGCTGGAAATGCTTCAAAGGATCTAAAGGTAGATACAGTCATCCTAAAGTAAAGTAATTACAGTATTCAATCAGGTCAAACGAATTACGCCCAGACATTTACAGCTTGCAATTAGAGGAGATGAAGAGTTAGGTGAGAAAAAAATATTAATTTTCGAGAAAAATGGCCAATTATTTGGTCATTTTTTTTTTAATTTGCACCTTTCTGCAATTTAACCCTTTTACTAAAATAACCATTATGTTGGTGATTTATTTTTTTTCAAAAAATAACGGAGCGAAGCTAAAAAGCGCAAACCAAAAATTCGCGTCAAATATTGATTCTACGCATTTTTGACGATAACCGGTTAACTGGACCAAATTGACCACGCCTACGCATTAATAGTTGACCGGTTCTTCTCGAGAAGGCGTAGATTCTATTTCTAACGCGAATTTTTGGTTTGCGCTTTTTAGTTTCGCTCCGTTTTTCAGAATTTACGAAAAATCAACTTATTGGTCATTTTCCAAACAAGAGTTTATTTCCAGAACCCTTCAAAATTAATAAAATACCAGCTGTTATTATTTCGATCAGTTTTTCATCAATTTTTTCAGATATGCTGATCAAAGCCACGATTGCCGGTGGTGGAGTTATTCCGCACATCCACAAGTCGCTGCTGGAGAAATCGCGGCCGACTACCGATGGCGTAATGGCACCTCCACAACCACCACAATAGCTCCATTTCAATCTCTCCTTTTTTTGCTTTTTTTCTCACTGCCTGTGCAGTTTCTCGCTGTTTTAACTCTCGAAAAAATAATGGACAAAAATAAAAATCAGCATCCGACTCAGGAAATCTTCAAGAACTTGTTTTCAACTCACCAGCAGGTTAATCCGCGTCCTTCAATCTTATATTCGCGCGCCGGGGAGTTAACATTTACAAACCGTGTCGTTATATTTGAATAAAATTATTTGTCTTTCAATTCCAGCAGATTTTCAAGCTCCATAGAAAAACTCAAAGAGAATAATGAAGCTTTCTCAAGCTCTCCTTGCAGCTGGGAGCGCTCAAGCTCTCATCGATGCTGTACCGTTAACCGGTAATTGCGCAGTAGATGAGGTTACGATGAAGGAAATTGGGATGAATTTCGATTGTCATGGAAGCTTGGAGGTAAAATAAGCATTCTTTTTTATCGCGGAGCTTTGATTTTCCGATTCTGAGCATAAATATAACTTATATATTATATAAGTCATTTATATTGCACATTATATTTCTTTTCCAACACCATAACAAATTTTACTATTTAAATATATGCTTATAGGGTACCTTTAAGTGATAAACTTTTAAATACACTGACAGCGTTTTTTAACTTTTCCAATAGTTAATTAGATCAACAGCAGCAATAAATATGATATCAATTATAAAATTTGTAGCTCAACTTTATTAATGAAATAAAGTTTATTTGATAAACGCACACTCAAACCTACACGATAACTTCTTATTAAATATCTATTTTACAAGCGAGAAGAACTCGATAAAACCCTTTCCATTTCTCTTGGTTCCGATGGCTTCGTTTATATAACCGGTTGGATCGCTGAGAGTCCAGAACTGAACCACGTGATGCACTGCATTCTTGAAATGCGCACCAACTTCGAGTACACTCCTCACATGAGCATAATATCTCTCAAAGACGATTTTCAATTCATTTTCTACGAAGACTACGAAAAGACGGAGCGGCTTTATACCTTCAAATTCCATTTCCAAGACGATCATGACAATTTTCAGTTCAATGACAGTATTCTAGTCTCGCAAATTCCAAAAGATGAAGAAGCAAGAGAAGAAGTGGTTTCTTCCTGCATGCTTCTGTCCGAAAACGACTACGCTTGGGGCGGCAGTTCTTTCAGCGAAGTAATGGACGGCGGCGTGCACACAAATCCTGAAATGGGTCCTGTTCCGTTTGTTCCTCGTGATACATTCCTCATCCCCTTCGTCGGAAACGGCGGCCTCATCGAGCCGTACTGGATCGGCCAGAGCAAATGGGGTAGCTGGTCAGTGCTGGTTGATCATCGCTCGCCGATTCCACTTTCAAGTTCTGTCAAAAAATCCGAAGATGGCTCATTCACAAGCGAGATTTGCATTCTTTCCGACTATCAAAATTCCGAGTTTGATAAACGCTCAAATGAGCCAGTTCTGCCTCTTGAATATTACGTCAATATCGGTACTGACGCTAGAACTGTTCAGCGGGCATTTCAGAAGACAGTGAACAAGCCAGTTGAATTACCAGAGCGGTCGATAATCTACAATCCGATCTTTTCAACTTGGGCGATTTACAAGAAGACGATCAATCAAGAGAAGCTAGAAGAGTTCCTCGATGAGATCACAAGCAATGGATACACCGCTTCCAACGTTGAAATCGATGATGGTTACGAGATTGCTTACGGCGACCACGATTTCGATCCCGCAAAATTTGACGACATATCTGGCTGGATTGAAAAAGTTCACGAAGCTGGTTCGAATGTCACTCTCTGGGTGACGCCGTTCATCAACCCCGGATCGGTAAACTTCGAGACAGTCTCCGAAATGAACTGTTTCGTAAAAGGCGAGCGCGAAAACGGCGAAGAGTTCGAGCTCGTCGCTTGGTGGGACGGCGTCGGCGGCATGGTCGACTTTACAGATCCCCTTTGCGCCGACTGGTTCACCAACCATCTCCAAGAAAAGCTCGACAAACACGGTTTTGACGGGTTTAAATTCGACGCTGGAGAGACGAATTATATGGCGAGCAATTTCAAGACGCGAGGAAACGTTCTTCGGTCTGTTGATTGGACTCGAGCGTACGACAAGACGATCGCGGACAATTTCCCCGGCATTTCGGAAGTCAGATCAGGCTGGGGAAATCAACACCTAGCGATTTGGATGCGAATGTTTGACAAAGACTCGAAATGGGGAAGCGACAATGGATTGCAAACGATGGTCCCGCATTTGATTTTGTCATCGCTTATCGGCTATCAAGTAAAATTTAGGATTTTTAGCAGATGATTATTATTTTTAGTATATTTTGCCAGATATGGTTGGCGGAAATGCTTATGAAGATGGATTTGAAGGGACGTACGTACCTGAAGAAGAACTGTACATCAGATGGATGGAGGTGACGGCGTTTATGCCTTCAATTCAGGTAAATTTTGGAAAGATGGCGTTTTTAAATAAACCATAAATTTTTTCTTTTATGTTTTTTTAATTTTAAGTTCCTCCTCCTGTTGAACTCCTAAACAAATCCATTGGATGTAATGTAGTTGCTATGCCTCGAGAAATTAATTTTAGAATATATTCCAATAATGCGAAAAATAACAATCAACAATTCCAGTTTTCGTTGTCGCCCTGGCAATACGAAAACTCCTCAACACGAGTTCTCTGCAAATACTGGACCGATTTCCACCACGACATCATCGCCCCCATTTACGAGCAACTCTGGAAAGACTACATTGCTGGATCAGAAATACTCCCAATCGCTCCTATTTCTTATCTTGCCGAACAAACTGAGCTTTCAAAAGAAGTGTTTGAGCAAACGCAGAGCTGGATTATCGGCGAAAAGTATCTTGTTGCTCCGTCGGTGACAAAGGGCGAGAGGATGATGCAAGTTTATTTACCAGGAAAGGCTTTATTTTAACATAACAAGAAGGTTCTGAATCTATGGACAATAAAAAGCCTCGAAAAGGACGCAGCCTGGTCTGGAGAAACTACTTTACCGATGAAATTCGCCAAGGAGGCCAATTCTACAATATGGAAATCAAAATTGAAGAAGTGCAATTCTGGGAACGAATCGACTAAAATACGAAAATATTTCTTGATATTAAGTTTCAATGATGAATTAAAAAATAAAATGTACTTTTTAAAGAAAAAAATTCGTCGAAAAATAAACAATACAACATGTTTTTCTTCAAATTAACAGAAAAAATAGTCAGCTTCAGGCTTAAAATTGTCTTCTTCAGATCCAATTTCCACCTTTGCCATGAACTTTTCAAATTCGAGCACATCGTCGAAATCTTCAACTTCAAAAACTGGCAGCCATCTTTCAGTAATACTGCCGTCTGTGTTTTTCTCGTTGAAATGATAGTGCATCACTCTGTTGATCACTTGCCGGGCTTGAATTTTCAGATTTTTTCTTTTTCGCTTTCGGTTATTTTCTTTCGGCGATTTTACAAGCTCATTTTGAGCTATTTGTGGAATATCTGGGATTTTGAATTCGACGCCGGAATCTGGAAAATCCGAGTTTATCGCAAGTTCTTTTTGAGAGCAAAGTTTATTTTTGTTCGTTATATGACGAACTAGACTGGTCATGTGAGCAAAGACCTCCCCACATTTCTCGCAATCAAATCGTGATCGAGTTCTTGCCGGCGATTTTTTCCCTTTTTTAGTCTTCTTCGTTTTGCTCGAAAAAAGGACAGACTTCGACGCGCTACTTGATCGTCTATTTTCATTATTTTTTGGTTTGCATTTGGGATGTCTGTGTATGTGAACGAGCAGGTCGCTGTTTTGTATACATCGAAAATCACAATAGGAAC
>Ga0115008_10003381_pt1 | contig 13212 bp, 11 predicted proteins | sample FraStrMetagenome_FD_87164 | JGI IMG/M metagenome (GOLD analysis project Ga0115008, IMG submission 87164) | Marine eukaryotic phytoplankton communities from Arctic Ocean - Fram Strait ARC3M Metagenome | ecosystem: Environmental > Aquatic > Marine > Oceanic | place: Fram Strait | collected...
CCCCTTCTGCTTTTAGTGAAGAAGAGGTAGTTCATTCGAATTTATTAAAAGGAAGGTATCATTTAGTAGTTTCATTTCCAGATACAACAACCGAAATAGATTCTATACAGTTTAATCCAATCTGGCAAGATCCTGAGTCTATTGTTAATGTTACAAAAACATCCGATAATAAATTCGACTTGTCTATTGATTATTGGAGTGCAAAACCAGATTCAACCCTAATATCTTTTTATGTAAACAATATAAATTCATACAAAGAAGGAAGACTAATTCAGCACGTGAAAGCTGATAATTACAATGAACTAGGCTATGGCTCCGAGAATATTACCTATACTCCAAAACCTTTTGAAGGAGATACTTCAGAGCTTTATTTTTATGCTGTAATTGAAGACGGTGTTGGTCCCCCGTTAAAATCTGAAATAAGTTCATTGTATTCTCATAATTCAGATGTTTATGGTACAATTAACTTAGCAACAAATACTATTATTACGAGTGATGGACTTCGGGTTTTTCTAGATTTGGATAATGATGGGAGCTATGATACAAATTCTACAGGGGGTATAGAACCCTCTATAATATCTAATGATAATGACTCTTATGTATTTAGAAATCTGTCTATTGGAACCTATAATTTAAGAGTAGTCTTACCCGAAGGGTTTAGAATTGTGGGAGGTGTCGATAATTTTTCTTCCATTCCAATTACTTTTAATGGAACCCCGTTGAATATTGATATTAATATTGAAACTTATTAAAAAGATGAAGAATAAAAAATTTATAGTTACGTTATTTTTGACATTAATAAGTGTTGTTTATGTTGGTCAAAATTCAGTTGAATTTGATAAAACACCTGCCGTTAAAAATGCGCTTAAAGGCTTCTCTTCTGATATTTCGGAGAGTTGGGCAATTGTTGGTTCTCCACAAAGAGACCTCAATAATAAAAAAAGTGTTGGAGGAGTTTTATTCTATCGATTAGCTGAAGGGAAATGGAATTTATTCCAAGAAATTTATCCGGAAGATTTGAAAGCGCTAAACAGTTTTGGAACCAAAGTTTCCATCGATGGAAACACTGCAGTTATTTCCTCTATTGGAGACCATGAAAAAGGTCTTTTCTCTGGAGCCGTTTATGTGTATGAGTTTAATTATGATGATCAAACTTGGGAAAGAAAAGTTAAATTAAAAAGTTCAGATACCACTTTAGGAGATAAATTTGGTCAATCCGTTGAAATAAAAGATGGGCTGATTGTTGTTGGAGCTTTAAATAGTAACGGGGCTAATTTAAAAACGGGAGCTGCTTATGTTTTTGAGAAAATAAACAACCAATGGATTGAAACAAGCAAAATTTTTGCCGATACAGGTAAGTCAAATAGTTTTTTTGGTTTTAGCCTTTCTATATTAGATAGCAGTCATATTGCTGTTGGTGCTTATAATGATGATGGAAACAATGAAAGATCTGGGGTGGTTTATCTTTTTAAGAAAAATACAAATACCTGGAATCAATCCGCGAAAATTTATGATGAAAATGGATCATCGAGTGATTTGTTTGGTTACAGCCTAACTTCGATGCCAAGTCTGTCTCTAAACAACGATTCCTCAAAATTTGAAGGAATTTTATACGTAGGAGCTCCAGGGACCAATGAGAATGATTTAAAAACAGGAGCCGTCTATTTTTATAAAGAAACAACTTCTGGTTGGGAAAAAGGGTTGAAATTAATTGAAAGCGATAGTGATCATAATGATCATTTTGGAGTTTCTGTTTCCTCAAATGAATACGGTAAATTAATTGTCGGAGCCAGTAGAGTAAATACAGGTTCTAAATTAAATGCAGGTAAAGTATATATGTATGATACTTTTGAAGGACAAGGGAATGCTGTTGCCAATAGTATAGAGCTTACTAAAGAGGCAGAAATAGCCTATAATTATTATGGAGCAAAAGTGGTTATTGATGAAGAGAATATTTTAATTAGTTCTCCGTATTCTAATCAGAATTCTTTAAGTAATTCGGGAGAAATACATTTTTATAAGCTAGATATCGAATATAATACATCATCCAATGAAGACTTGTTTAGTTTGAAACAAAATATTCCGAATTCTTTCATAAATTCAACAACTTTAGAGTATTCATTAAAATTAAAGGCCCACGTAAAAATCGAAATATTTGATGTCAACGGAAGGTTGGTAGAAATTTTGGTAGATGAGGTCAAAGATTTTGGTGTTTACAACCAAAAATTTAATTCACCATCAAGTGGATTATATGTTTGTAAAATAACGATTGGATCTTTTACTAAGACTATAAAAATGCTTTCTATGTAAGGGTTTATTCCACAGCGAAATTAAAGTATGTTTCTGGATAAGGTTCTTTGTTGAGTGTAAAGTGCCACCATTCATTTTCATAAGGTTTAAAACTATTTTTCAGCATCATTTTTCTTAGTAGCATTCTATTTGATTTTTGTTCTTCTGTAATATTTTTATAAAAGGGGTGAGACTGCTCACCAAAAAAATCATAAGGGCTCCCCATGTCTAATTCCTGCCTTGTTTTAGTATCAACAATCGTTAAATCTACCGTGCTCCCCCTTGTATGTCCAGATTTTGATGCAATGTACCCTCTTTTAAATAACTCTTTTTTTGCAACGTTTGGATAGAATTGACTCTTCATTAAAGTGTCATTTAAAACTTTTGCCCATTTTACAAAATGGTCAACAGATTGTTGGGGTCTGTATGAATCAAATATTTTTAAACTATACCCTTGTTTTATTAAATTTTGTTGAACTAATTTCAATGCTTTTGCAGTCTCCTTAGTAACAATAACAACATTGTTTTTATAACCGTCAATTGGTTTGCCTATAAAGTTATTACTTGTATAATACCTTAAGTCAGATTGTATGGTTGAATCTATTTTTGATAAATAAACAAAACCTTTAGGTAGTTTTTGACAAGCAGTTGAATAACTGATTAGCAATAGAAATAGAATATTAATATTTTTCATCTCTCAAAAGTAAATAAAAAACCGAGCAAATTGCCCGGTTTTTATTTATTATGTGTGAAAATAGTTATTTTTTTTCTTTTTCTTTTAATTCATTAACATAGTTCTGAAAGCGTTTTCCATAAAAAGATTTTTTTACTTTCTCTGTCATAGAATTATTTACGGTATCTAACATTTTTAAACTTGCATCATACATTTCAGTTAAACCAATATAGGGTGAAGCTTCATAATCTGAATTCGATATTGCAAAATTGGTTGTGAATAAAACTCTTCTTTTTTGCATTTTTTGGTATTCTAATTCTAATTGTTGAATTAAGGAATCATTATTGTCTTTTCGAGCTTCAAAATCCTTTTTTATATAATCTAATCGATCGTTTTGAAATCTTTTAATATACGCAGCAAACTTGTTTAAAATATCTTGATTTTTAGATCCTAAGATTTCTGGATTAAATCCAAACCCCTCTAATTTATCATTGATGGTGATTGAGCCCTCTTCTCCAAAAAATAAAATTCTTCTATTGGTTGTATTTCCATCAAACGTTAAGTAATACATTTCTGGTGAGCCTATATGATCCTTTAAAATAAAAGTATCGGTACCTAATAAAGAAATAGAATCTACAGAGACTAATACAGTGTCTTGCATCTTTTGAAGATATAAAGTTCCTTTCTTTAATCCTTTAATGGTTCCTTGAACTGTCATGTTTTCTTCTTTGTTAGAAGAACATGAGACTACTAAAATAGAAAAAGCTAAAACAGCAATAATTTTTTTCATTGAATCTAAATATTTCGAATGCAAATATGCTGATTTTTATTTAAAGTGATGCGGATAATTCTAATAAAATAGTACATAAAATTGCGCCAACTGTACCTATTGCATAACCAAATACGGCTAATAAAACACCAACAGTTGCTAAAGATGGGTGAAAAGCTTGTGCAACAATTGGAGCAGAAGCTGCGCCACCAACATTTGCTTGGCTACCTACCGCTAAAAAGAAGTAAGGAGCTTTTATTAATTTTGCTACTAAAATTAATAAACCTGCGTGTATAGACATCCAAACAACACCAATTGCTATTAACCCTAAATTATCAAAAATCATTGCTAAATCCATTTTCATTCCAATGGTTGCCACTAAAATGTAAATAAATACGCTTCCTAATTTACTAGCACCTGCACCTTCGTAATTTTTTGCCTTTGTGAAGGATAAAAGAATGGCAATAACGGTAGAAATACTAATTAACCAAAAGAAGCTAGAACCTAAAAAGGTGAAGATATTTCTCCATGTTTCTGAATCAATTTCAGCAACGAAATCATTAAAAAAAGAACTTAAATAAGAGGATGCAAAATGTCCAAAACCAACGGTTCCAAATGCAATTGCCAACATAATCATTAAATCAGATAGTGAAGGGTTTCTTTTTGTCTTTTGAGAAAATTTAGAAACTTTTTCTTTCAATTCTTCAATGGCAGAAGTATCTGCTCCAAGCCATCTGTCAATTTTATCTTTTTTACCAATACCTATTAATAAGATGGCCATCCAAACATTGGCAATAACAATGTCAACAAACACCATACCTCCATATTTCTGAGGATTATATTGATAAATTTCTAACATAGCAGTTTGATTAGCGCCACCACCAATCCAACTTCCTGCCAATGTAGAGAGTCCTCGCCAAACAGCGTCAAAATCTGCACCACCAACAGTTTCTGGAGAAAAAATAGATATGATTAAAATGGCAATTGGACCCCCAATTATAATACCAACAGTCCCTGTAAAAAACATGATTAGTGCTTTAGATCCTAAATTGAAAATGGCTCTTAAATCGATGCTTAATGTCATTAAAACCAAAGCTGCAGGTAATAAGAATCTACTGGCAACATAATACAACTGAGATTTCCCTTTGATCATTTCTCCTACTACATTTTCAGATTCCCACTCCGTAGCAATAATACCAGCTGTGGTAAATAGTGCAGGAATAAAATAGGCCATAAATAGACCCGGAACAATTTTATAGAATTTTGGCCAAAAACCGTTAGTCTTACTTTCTGTGTAAAAAACGAATCCGAGAGAAATCATTAAAATACCAAAAACAATGGCATCATTTGTAAAAATTGGTTCAGTCATAATTAGTTAGTTTCTGCTAAAGTAACTTATTTCTTAGTACGATGATCTGTTGAAAGAACGATTCCTAGTAAAAGACGATCAAAATCAGTATTATTATTTAGAGAGATCTTTTGATAACCAAACTTTAATTTTACCTTATTAGAAGTTTTGTAAGAAAAGCCAAAACCTAACCAATTCTGATTGAATGCTTCCCCGTCAAAATCAAAAAAAATTTCATCATACACATAGCTAGACCATCGGTCTGAAATAGGGTAGCTTAGACTTAATTGATATCGAATGAAATGACCAGTTGTAGCGTTGAAAAAACGTTGTTCTGCTCTCAATCGATGCGCAAAACCTAGTTGAGATACCTTGTGTTTTATGTTGAAATCCTCATAAATCCTATGCTCATTAAAATCACCTCCATCAACACCAAATGTAGCATCGGTATTTAGAAAAGCATAGCCCAATGTTGCACTCATGTATTGGTTAATTTTATAGTTTCCACCGATACGTCCAATAAATTGTTGCATATCATTACCCAAATCAAAAAAGCGAAAATGTGCCATAGATTTTAATGAAAACGAATCTGAAAGCGTATGACTTCCGTTATACATATACCAAGCTCCCAATTGGTTTTCAGGATTTTTTTGAGCAAAATTGCTTATTGATAATAATATTAATATTGTGATAAGTACTTTTTTCATAAAACTAAAATTAGAATAATTTATAATTCATTCTTTTTTAAAGGTTCTTCTTTCTTTAGATATGTATCTAAAAATTTTAAAATTCTACTATTAGATTCAATTTGATTCTTCTTTTTTACAAAACCATGGCCTTCATCATCAAATAAAACATATTCTACAGGAACTCCATTACTTCTAACTCCAGCAACTATCTCATCACTTTCTACTTGTAAAACTCTTGGATCTTTAGACCCTTGTAAAACTATTAAAGGTTTGGTTACTTTATCTGTATGAAATAATGGTGAAATCTTTCTTAAACGCAAGGAGTCTGAAGAATATGGGTTTCCTAATTCTTTATATAAAGATGTTCTAAAAGATTCCCAATAAGGAGGAATACTTTTTAACGTACGCATCCAATTTGTAACACCAAAAAGATTTACACCAACAGCAAATTCTTCTGGAGTATATGTTAATGCAGCCATTGTCATATAGCCTCCATATGAACCTCCAATAATTCCTATTTTATTTCCATCAATTACAGATTGTTTGGCTAACCAATTTTTGCCTTCTACACAGTCTTGTAAATCTTTTTCTCCATGATTTAAATCATCCATTTGATAAAATGTTTTTCCATAACCACTACTTCCTCTATTATTTACAGCTAGAACAGCATAACCATGATTTACTAAATATTGAATTGTTGACGAATAATTTTGACGAGTTTGACCACCTGGCCCTCCATGAACCCACACCAAAGCAGGAACCTTATTGTCTAATGATGCTTGAAGAGGTTGATAGTAAATTGCAGGAATTGTAACACCATCAAAAGAGGGATAGCGTATTACTTTTGCATTTACTAAATGCAAAGCTTCTATTTCTTTATTTAAAACATCAGATAATTGTGTTTGTTTTTTTGACTCTAAATCATAGATATATAAATTCGATGGAGTATGAGAGCCACCAGCATAAAAACGCATTTTAGTTTCATCTCTAGAAAAACCAACATTGGTAATACTTTTTCCATCTAAATTTGGTAATTCTATATTTTTATTATTTGCTACATCTAAAACTTCGATAACATTTTTTGCATCTTCGTTAATATAGGTAACTCTGTATTTTTCATTGTTAGTAAAATAACTTCCAGAAACATCCCATTCTTTTTGTAAAACTTTTTCATGTTCTCCATTTTTAATATTGTATTTCATTAAACTAGAAAATTCACCACTAGCATCTGTTGTATAATAAAATTCAGAATCATTTAAAGAAAAATCAGATGCAGAATTTCTACTTTGTATTTTGTTAATTTTTGTTGTCTTTTTAGTTGTTCTATCAAATAAAAACAAATCGCTATCATTTGTATTTATTGTTTTACTTAATGCGAATAAATTTTTATCATTTGAAATTCCAGAGACATCATATCCTTCTTTATTTTCATAAATCATTTTAAAAGTAAAATTCTCAATTTCCATTTCATACAAATCCATAAAACGTTTATCTCTTTTATTAGATACATAAAAGAAACTTTTATTATCTCTCGACCATCCATAAAAGCTTGTCCTTGAACCTTTATCAGGTGTTAGTTCTTTTATACTTCCATCTAAATTTTTTACAAAAAGATGATCAAGTTCGTCTCCATTATTATCCATATTAAACAGTATTCTATCATCTTTTGGGAAATAGGAAGTTGCCTGAATAGATGAACTATCAGATGCAGAAATTGGAGTAAAAGTTCCATCTAAAGTAGATACAGTATACATGTTGTAAATACCGGAACGATTACTAGTTACTAATAATTTTGATTTGTCTGAGGAAAAACTTCCTCCAAAAACACTCTCATTATCCAACATTTGTTCAATAGAATATTGTTTTAATGTTTTTACAAGATCTATTGATTTTTTTTCATTATTCTTACAGCCAAAAGTTATACTTACTATTGATAGCAGTACTAGTAGTTTTTTCATAAGTAGTTACTTTAAAATTGTTTAATTTTTTTAAAAGGAGAAATTTTAATTTTTTCAACAGACAATTTATAGTCTACCCAATCATTATTAAAGAATGTATTTGTTTCACTGATCACTTTATTATATTGCTCTTTAAATTGATCTATTAACACTTTTTCTGTAGTCGTTTGTTCTCCAAAACGAGAGCGAACGTATCTGCTTGCTTGACCAAATCTCTGATTCACGGTCACCTCAGGATTTCTTGTAATTCCTTGTCTCTTATCAACAGTTCCCAAATACTTAGCAAGTAGACTATCTATTTTTTTGATGATTTGTGAGGAGGATTTAATTTCTGTTTTATACTTTTCTTTGTCTTCTTTGGTCAATGTAGATTTTAAAGAAGTTGCTGTATTTTTACTTTCAACCAATTGCTTTACCACAGCTGCAATTTTTTCTTGATAGCTTTCTAATTCTTTGCTGGCATCATATTTTTGATTGATGGCAGATTGAGATATTTGTAACCTTGGATCAAATTCAACCTTTATATTCTGTTCAGAAACTTCCTCTCCATAGGTCATTTTTAATCGATAGGTTCCTGGTTTTACGGAAACTCCTCCTGGTTCTGAACTAGATTTACGAATTCTTCTAGAAGCTCTAGCCACCCCTTTTTCTCTTAAATACCAACTCGTTTTATGAATGCCACTTTCTTTTGGAGTTTTAAATTTTAAAGTTCGTATTTGTCTTGCTCCATCAAAAATTTCTAATTGAATGGAATCGTATTTAACGGTGTTTTCATCTTCCTTTGAGTCTAGCTCCTCGTTCTTTGTCGATTCTTTTTTCTTCTTTTCTAAAGGTTTGTTAATGTAATAAGAAATCATAGCACCTCTTTTTCTATTCTCTCCTTGGTACATTGCATCTGCACCAAATCTACTTCCTGTTGGTTGTTGATTTGCAGCTTGATATGCTGTTGGAGGAGCAAATAAGACTAGTTTTTTAGAAGCTATTTTTCCGTTTGCGATTGCTCTTAGTGGGCGAATATCGTCTAAAACCCAGGCAGCTCTTCCAAAAGTTCCAATAATTAAATCATGTTCTCTGGGTTGAATGACCAAATCTTTTACAGGAACTGTAGGAAACCCTTCAGTCCATTTTGTCCATTTTTTGCCTGTATTTGTAGAAATATACAATCCGTCATCAGTTCCTAAAAATAATAGGTTTGCATTTTCTGGATCTTCAACAATACACAACGCATAACTTTGTACATCATTTTCATCGACAATGCGTTCCCAAGATTTTCCATAATTTTTTGTTCTGTACGCATAAGGAGTGTAATTAAAGCGTCTATAATCGTTGGCAACTAACAGTGCTTCCCCTTTGTTTTTATTAGAGGCTTTTATTTGCGTAATCCAACTATATTCGGGTAAGCCTTTTATGTTTTTGGCAACGTTTGTCCAGGTTGCACCTCCATTTTGGGTAATATGCACTTGACCATCGTCTGTTGCCGCCCAAAGAACATCTTTTTCTAAAGCGGTAGGTTCAATCACTAAAATGGTACAATGATTTTCTGCACCTGTTGCATCCATGGTTAGACCACCACTTTCTGCTTGTTTTAATTTCTCTGGGTCATTGGTAGATAAATCCGGTGAAATAACAGTCCAAGTTAATCCTTTATCTGTCGATTTGTGCACAAACTGACTTCCGAAATACAAGGTAGAATTATTAAAAGGATCAATGTTAATGGCAGCATTCCAGTTGAAACGTAACTTCACATTTGCGTCTTTATGAGTTGGTTTTACGCCATAATTATTTCCGGTTTTATAATCATACCTGCTCACAAAACCCTGCTGACTCATAGACCAACCATAGCGAGAGTCGTCTTTGTCTGGAACGACATCAAAACCATCACCAAAACTAATTTCTTGCCAATAAGAATTTCGAATTCCCTGTGCTTTCCATACATAGGCAGGTCCTCTCCAAGAACCATTATCTTGCATTCCGCCATATACATTGTAAGGAAATTCATTGTCTACATTGATGTGATAAAATTGTGCCACTGGAATATTACCAACAAATCGCCATGTTTTTCCACCATCTTTGGTAATGTTCAATCCACCGTCATTTCCATCGATCATAAATTTTCCGTTTTTTGGATGAATCCACCATGCATGATGATCTGGGTGAACACCGTTATTTGCGTTGTAAGCGGGCATTAATTGTTTAAAATTTTTACCGCCATCCTGTGAAACGTTTACATAGGTAAAAACGGTATATACTCTATTTTCATTCTGGGGATCTACATATATTTCTGAGTAGTAAAAAGGACGATTTCCAATGCCCGGCTTGTCATTTATTTTCTTCCATTTAAATCCACCATCCTCGCTTTTGTAAAGTGCATTCTTTTTTGCTTCGACCAAGGCATACACTACATTTGGATTATTAGGAGCAATGGCTATTCCAATTCTACCTAATTCGCCTTTTGGGAATCCTTCTTTTTCAGTAATTTGTTTCCAGTTTTCTCCACCATCATGGGTAATATATAGACCACTTCCAGCGCCACCAGATTTAAAAAACCAAGGGTCGCGTTTGTGTTCCCACATTGCGGCAATTATTTTATTTGGATTTGAGGGGTCCATAATTAAATCTGCTGTTCCAGATCGTATGTTTGTAAATAAAATTTGTTTCCACGTCTTTCCACCGTCTGTAGTTTTATACACTCCACGTTCTTTATGTTCTCCCCAAGGAGAACCAATTGCGCCTGCATAGACTACGTCTGAATTTGTTGGATCTATAAGTATTCTATGAATGTGACGTGTTTTTTCTAAACCCATTGCTTTCCATGTCTTTCCTGCATCTAAAGATTTATAGATTCCAAATCCACCATTTAAACTATTTCTTGGGTTTCCTTCACCTGTTCCTGCCCAAATTATGCTTGGGTTTGATTGTTGTATTGCGATTGCTCCAATGGAAGCTGTAAGTTCTTTTTCGAAAATTGGTTCCCAAGTAACACCACCAGAGGTAGATTTCCAAATTCCTCCAGAGGCAGTACCTACATACATGATTTCTGGATTAGTTTCTACCACATCTATAGAGGTTACTCGACCAGACATTCCGCCAGGGCCAATATTTCTTGGTTTCATATTTTTCACTAAATCCATAGAGAATTCTTGTGAAAATAGGAGGGTAGTAATTAATAAAAATACAAGTGGAAGTAATTTTTTCATCATGGTTTTTTAATTATGACCTACAATTTACAAAATAGAAAAACACCCAATATTTATTGAGTGTTTTTTAACATTTTATTAAGAAAATAGACATGCTATTCTTCTTTTTCTTTAGGGTTGCGTTTCGCATCTTTTAAGGCCTGCATTAGCATCCATTCTATTTGCCCATTAGTAGAACGAAACTCATCTGAAGCCCATTTTTCAATGGCTTTTATCATGTCTTCATTAACTCGCAAAGCGAAAGCTTTTTTCTTAGCCATGTTACTTTTTTACAAATGAAACAATTGTCTTAATTAGTTTTTCTGATACCGGATATTCTGATGCATAGTACGATTTTAAATTGTCTTCCTCTTTTTGAATGTCTTTTAAAACATGATTCATGTTTTCTATAATAAGCAATTCTGATTTTGAATTTGCCACATGTAGTTTTTTTGCATTGTCAATTTTTACTTGTAAATCCTTAGTGCCATTAATAATTAAAATAGGTTTTTTTATTTTTTTTATTTCTTTAATTGGGTCTAGCGCCAACCAAGAAGCCCAGAAAGATTGGTTCGGTTTTGCAAAAATAGAAAGTAAGTTAGGGTTTACATTTGCTACTTTACCTGTTTCTTTGAGTTCTTTAAAATGATTCGCTGCAATTTTTCCGAACTCGGCACTTTGTTCTGTAATTTGCTTTACTATTGTTTGATCTATGGTTTCTCCTGCGCCAGCAATAGAAATATATTTATCTGCTTTTTCTGCTGACAACATTGCAACCAACGAACCTTGACTGTGACCCACTAAAATGATTTGAGGAAAATTTCTATTATTTTTAAAATGATTGATCACCTCATTTGCATCCAAAGCAAAATCTTTAATGTGTGTACCTTGTAAAAAAGCGGTGTTTTTTATATTTGCTGTTCTTTTGTCGTAACTAAAAAAAGCAATATTCTCTTTGTTAACAGCATCTCTAAATTGTTTAATATAATTTGCTTTTACATTTACGGTTGGCTGGTTTCCATTTCTATCTATTTGTCCAGAACCATGAACCCATATAATTAAAGGTTGTTTTTCTGAAGATAAAGTTAAGGTGCCAGGCAATTGAATTGCTTGGTTGTGTATTGTTATTTCTTCAGATTTTATTTGTGCTAATGAAAGTGAAATTCCAAATACAAAAACAATTATATAGACAATGATTCTGATCATATTTTTTTTGTATTGTATGTTTTTAAAACTTGAGTTGCTTCCTCTTTTTTCTGAGTTCCTATTAAAAGTTTTTTCCCATCTTTAAAGACTAGTTGAATGCCAATGTCTCCAGAGATATTCATACATTTCCCCTTAGATTTATCCCAAAAGAGTCCTCCTTTTATTCCCCAGCCTCCATACTCTCCTATAGGATCATAAGTTCTTACTGTTGCTGTATTTATTTCTTTCCAGTGAATTGTTTTCATAGAGAGATGAAAAGGAAAAAATTGATAATGAATTCCGAACTCATCAATTCTTGTTTTTAGTTGAAAAAAAAAGATAAACGTTACAGAAACTATTATTCCTCCTAGAGTCAATATAAATTCATTGTTACTCATGGTTGTGTTTTTATCTAAGTATTCATTTATAATAATTACAATAGGAACAATAACACTGATGGCTAATAAGACTATTAACCAAGCTTGTGTAAAACGTTGCTCTTCTTTAAAAATTTTCATTATCTATTTTTGTCTCTTTCGAATAAAATCCCATTAGTATGATGGAATATGGTCTTTACAACCCAGCCCTCTCTTGCGTATTGGTTTAAAATATCTTCATATTTTTGAGTTCTATTTTTAAAACCTAATTTAGGTGTTACTATTTTATATTCTTTCATCTCTTATAATAAATATACTATTGCGTTTTTTTAAGTATTCTATGAAGTTTTGATAGTCATTTTCTGTTTTTCTGAAAGTGATGCCAATACTACTAAATCTACCTTTAAGTTCAACTTCTATATTTCTTGGTGTGTCTTCATCTAAACTAACTATAAGTCTCGATAGATTTTCAATTTTAATTTTATTAGACCAAATTGTTTTAATCCAATTTAAATATATTAATATTAGTAAAGCTAAAGCTAGAACCCCGTATAAGATGCAAATAAAAATAAGGTGTCCTAAAGTTTGTTCATTTTCAATTTGAAGACTAATTCTATCATACAAATAAAACCCTCCAACTAAAGTTAAAACCATTCCTTTTATCTTATCCCAAGTAGAATTTTTATCAGTAATTATATACTCATTATCCACTGATACTTTTCCTTTAGTAAGATGAAATGTTTTCATA
>Ga0115008_10003382_pt1 | contig 13210 bp, 12 predicted proteins | sample FraStrMetagenome_FD_87164 | JGI IMG/M metagenome (GOLD analysis project Ga0115008, IMG submission 87164) | Marine eukaryotic phytoplankton communities from Arctic Ocean - Fram Strait ARC3M Metagenome | ecosystem: Environmental > Aquatic > Marine > Oceanic | place: Fram Strait | collected...
CATTAATTGCTGATCACGCTCACTGAGTCTAACCATTAATTTATTGTCGATAACACTAGCATCGATAACATTAACATTATTAGCGGCCAAGGCTTCTGACACTGAGCTTAACTCGTTCTCGCCTAGTATTAGCGTGTTACTTTCACCTGATACCTGAACAGCAGGATCGGGCTCATATAAGTTCGGCAGAGAATAAATAACGCCTATTGCTAATGCGGCAATGAGAATGAGGTATTTCCAAACAGAATATCGATTCATAATTTCTTTTTTGTCGCACTGTTAATATTAAATGGTTAATGCCTAATAATTCTTTGTTTCTTTTAACTAAGCTTCTTTTATCTATGCTTCATTCATCTTAAATCTTAGCTTTTTAAATCAATTATATTGCTGCGCATTATAGGGTTTTGAGCCAATAATGCTGTACGTTTGGTGAGCGGTTAAGATATAAGGGCAAAAAGAGATTTTTAAACCCCTTAACTCTTAATAACTATTGAGCCCCCGCCTACTAACAGCAATATTAAGCTTAGCCCAAATTCACACGAACATTACGGAACATTCGCATCCAAGCGCTATCTTCACCCCAGGTCTCTGGTGCCCATGAATGCTGAGCCGTTCTAAAAGTTCTTTCTGGATGCGGCATCATAATCGTTACTCGACCATCATCACTGGTAACACCCGCTATACCAGCCGGTGAGCCATTAGGATTGTGTGGGTATTGCTGTGTTGGCGCACCACTATGATCAATATAATTTAGCGCCACTTTATTCGCTGACTGTAAGGCCGATAAATCAACGCCACTCAGTTCAGCACGTCCTTCACCATGCGAAACAACAATCGGTAATTGAGAGCCGGCCATACCACTTAAAAACACCGAAGCTGTTGGCTGAACTTCAGCCATAACCAAGCGGGCTTCAAACTGCTCTGATTCATTGCGAACAAAACGTGGCCAGTGTTCACTGCCAGGAATGAGATCCTTAAGATTAGAAAGCATTTGGCAGCCGTTACATACACCTAAAGAAAAAGAGTCTTTACGGTTAAAGAAGGCGGCGAATTGATCTTGAGCAATACTGTTGAATAGAATGGTTTTAGCCCAGCCTTCTCCGGCACCGAGTACATCACCATAAGAGAAGCCACCACAGGCCGCTAAACCAGCAAAATCATCTAGCTTAGCGCGGCCAGCTAGAATGTCGCTCATATGAATATCGTGCGCTTCAAAGCCCGCACGATCAAAAGCCGCAGCCATTTCATATTGACCATTTACGCCTTGCTCTCGAAGTACGGCAATACGCGGACGACTTCCCGTGTTAATAAATGGCGCAGTAATATCTTCATTAGTATCGAAACTAACTTTGGCGAATAAGCCTTCATCAGTTGCTTCACAAAGCGCTTTGAACTCAGATTCAGCACAGGCAGCATTATCGCGTTTTGCTTGAATCGCAAAACTGGTTTCGTGCCAGATACCATGTAACTCAGATAAAGGCTTATCTAATAGCACGTCAGTATCACTGTTAATACGCACCTGATGCTCAGTGTTAGTACAGCCTAATACTGAGACAGAAGAAACACCATTATCCTGATAGGCCTCCATGACTAGCTCAAGGTCAGATTCTTTTACTTGTAAAACGGCCCCTAACTCTTCATTAAAAGCCCAATCAAGAACGGTAGATCCTTCGAAATATAAGTCAATTCCGACTTTACCAGCAAAGGCCATTTCTAACGCAGAAACTAATAGTCCGCCATCAGAGCGATCATGATAAGCGAGAATTTTTTCTTGTTGAAGCAATGATTGTGTTGCAGCAAAGAAGCCTGCTAAAGCATCGGCTGAATCTGCATCAACGACGTCACTGCCCAGCTGATTATAAACCTGAGCTAATGCGCTACCGCCCAAGCGTTGCTGACCTGAAGAGATATCAACAAGTAATAAAACTGTAGGCTCTATAATATTTTGCAGTTGTGGAGTAACACTTTTTCTTACGTCAGTAATGCGCGCAGCTGCGGTAACAATAAGAGATAACGGTGAGGTCACTTCTTTGTCGGTGTCACCGTCACGCCAGCGTGTGCTCATTGACATTGAATCTTTACCAACAGGAATAGCAATGCCTAATGCTGGGCAAAGCTCCATTCCTACTGCTTTAACTGCTTCGTAAAGTCGAGCATCTTCGCCCTCACAACCTGCAGCAGCCATCCAGTTTGCTGACAGCTTTAATTCACTGATTGCATCAATGGGTGCACAAGCAATGTTAGTAATACATTCGGCTACAGCCATGCGGGCTGAGGCTGCTGCATCTAACAAAGCAATCGGTGTGCGTTCACCAATAGCTAAGGCTTCACCGGTATAGCCAGTGTAAGAATTTAGTGTGATAGCGCAATCGGCAACAGGGACTTGCCATGGGCCGACCATCTGATCGCGATAAACCATGCCGCCTACGCTTCGATCACCAATAGTAATCAAGAAGCTTTTACTGGCAACTGTAGGCAGACGAAGAACACGCTCTAATGCGTCACCTAAGCTGACATCTGTAAAATCGAGTGCTTCTTTAGGCGGAGCAATGCTGCTCACATCTCTGTGCATTTTAGGCGGCTTGCCAAACAACACTGACATCGGTAGATCAACAGGATTGTTATCGAAATGACTATCTGCCAGTGATAAATGCTCTTCATTAACTGCAGTACCAACCACCGCATACGGTGCTCGCTCACGAATACAAATAGCATCAAAAGTTGCTAAGTCTTCTGGATTAACGGCAATAACATATCGCTCTTGCGACTCATTACACCAAATAGCTAAAGGAGACATACCTTTTTCATCACATGGGACATCACGTAAAGAGAATGCACCACCGACGCCGCCATCTTTTACTAGCTCAGGTAAAGCGTTAGATAAACCACCAGCACCAACATCATGTATAAACGCAATCGGATTTTGCTCTCCTAGCTGCCAGCATCTATCAATAACTTCTTGGCAGCGATGCTCCATTTCCGGATTTTCACGTTGCACAGAAGCAAAATCGAGAGATTCACTGCTCTGGCCTGAGGCCATAGATGATGCCGCGCCGCCACCTAAGCCAATGAGCATGGCAGGACCACCTAATACAATTAGGCAGGCACCAGCAGAAATATCTTGTTTAATGACATGCTCACTTCGCACATTGCCGATACCACCAGCTAGCATAATTGGCTTATGGTAGCCGCGAACTTCTTTACCGCTACTGCAAGAAACTAACTGCTCGTAGGTACGAAAATAACCATTAAGATTAGGTCGGCCAAACTCATTATTAAATGCCGCGCCACCTAATGGGCCTTCAGTCATAATATCGAGAGCCGTGACAATGCGACCGGGCTTGCCATAAGCAACTTCCCAAGGTCGTTCAAAACCGGGAATGTTTAAATTAGATACACTAAAGCCGGTTAAGCCTGCTTTTGGTTTTGCTCCACCACCAGTTGCGCCTTCGTCGCGAATCTCACCACCAGAACCTGTAGAGGCACCAGGATAAGGTGCAATAGCAGTAGGATGGTTATGCGTTTCAACTTTTAATAAATAATGGACAGGCTCTTCAATAAAACCGTACTGCTGAGAATCGGCTGCGGGGAAAAACCGTTCGGCCACATTACCTTCTAGTACTGCTGCATTATCTGAATAGGCACTGAGTACGCCCTTGCCTTCAGTCGCTTTATAAGTGTTTTTAATCATCCCAAATAATGATTCAGGCTGGTCAATACCATCAATGGTCCAACTGGCATTAAAAATCTTATGGCGACAATGCTCTGAGTTAGCTTGCGCAAACATCATTAGCTCGACGTCTGTTGGGTTACGCTTTAAACCAACAAAGCTTTCTAATAAGTAATCAATTTCGTCATCAGCTAAAGCCAGGCCTAAGTTACTGTTAGCGACTACTAATGCATCTCGACCCGAATTTAATATATCAACGGTTTCAAGTGGTAAGGGTTCTGTTTGCTCAAACAGCTGACATAAATCAGATTGATCAGTGAAAACAGTCTCAACCATTCGGTCAAAAAGAACAGATTGGATTAAGGTATAAAGCTGCGCACTATCCGAGCCATCGCCCGCTAAGCAAAGCTTATAGCTAACGGCTCGCTCAATACGACTGACCATTGCTAAACCGCAATTGCGAGCAATATCTGTGGCTTTACTAGACCAAGGTGAAATTGTGCCTACACGAGGTGAAACTATCCATTCTCTTGAGGCCGCGCTATTACTTGAATCCTTCGCTGAATCTTGTTCAGTCGCTGGACCATAAACAAGTAACTGCTTTAAAACCTGCAGTTGTGAATCGTCTAGGGCTGACTGCAATTCAACCACATGTAGATAGTTTGCTTGAATGCTAGTTAACTCAACAGATGAAAAGGCAGACTCACTCAACATAGAGCAAAGTTGCTCACGGAGTTTGGCTAATCTAAAGGCGGAAAGCGCGGATTGACCGGCTAAAATCTCGAGCGTAGACAGAACAGAACCTCAAATATGGTAGTTGTTTTTATAATGGTTAATTTCAAGGGCGTTATTTTATTCGTATTCGCTTCAAGGTGAAACAAACACTTGCCACCGATGGCTATAAATTGACGTTTTATTGCAGGTTTATGGGTGTGAAAAATCACACTTTTAATCGATTCACGGTGAAATCAAAAATATCAGTAAATTCAGCGAGATACCGTAAGCTAAGACGGATAGATGAGATCTGTATCATAACGCCATACAATCAACAAGCTAGCGCGCCTAACCCGCCTAAACTACTATTGCCGCGATCGAATTATTCAGAGCAATTTGACTGATAATTAACGAAGAAGTACAGACGAAGCACTGCATGACGCACTGCATGACGCACTGCATGAAGTACAGAAGGATTTTGAAAATTAATACTGTTAAATATATAAATTTGGAGTTAACACTTGCTTAACCACACAGGAGACAAGATTTTCCGCCGCCGCCTTAGCTCGCTAAGACGTGTGCGTGTGACTATTATTCTCGCTTCCTGTGCTTTTATATTACTAGCCACTGTTGCAACTTATCAGCATAGTCAATTCCTTGCTGATGAATCCATTCAAAATGCTCAAACGAGCGGTGAAGACAAATATTTAAACGTCATAACACGTATCAACCCAAATACTTATTATGAAAGTGACGAAGGCCCAAGCGGATTTGAATATGCATTACTCGATCGATTTGCTAAGTTTTTAGGCAGAGAACTTAAAGTAACTACCACGGATTCGTTAACTGATTTATTTAATCGTTTAGAGCGTAAAGAAGCTCACTTAGCATCTGCAGGGCTTAGCGCAACAAAAGAGCACCGCCGCCGCTTTACCTATACAGAGCCTTATCTTCAAAGCCAGCCCTATGTTGTCTACAGGGTAGGAAATAAAAGACCGCGCAGCACATCCGATTTGATTGGCAAAAACATTATTGTTGTTGCTGATAGTACGCACTCTGCAATTCTTGAGAATATGCGAAACATTCACCCAGGCATTCAATGGCGAGAGCTTAATAATGTTGATTATATTGATGTGTTAGGTCGTATAGAAAACAGTGAAGTTGATTACACTATTCTAGATTCCAATGATCTCTTGCTGCACCAAGGCTTTTTCCCAAGGGTAAAAAAATCTCTTAAAATAGGTGAGGAATCCTCATTCGCATGGGCACTTCCGAAATCATCTGAAGACTCAGATTTACATCGTGCTGCTAATCAGTTTATTCAGCAGGTTAAAGAGGATGGCACCTTAGCTAGATTAGAAGAGCAATATTATGGTCAAGCTGCGCATATTAATCAGGTTGCCGCCAATGAGTTCGATAAAAATATTGATAAAAAACTACCGCTCTATTTAAATAATATTAAAGCCGCCGCCGATTTATATAATATGGACTGGCGTTTATTAGCCGCAATAAGCTATCAAGAGTCTGCTTGGAATCCACTTGCAAAATCACGTACCGGTGTAAGAGGCATGATGATGCTTACGTTACCAACGGCAAAGGAAGTTGGCGTTACAAACAGGCTTGATCCAGATCAAAGCTTGCGTGGCGGCGCTCGTTACCTCAGCAATATAAAGAAACGCTTACCTGCAAGAATTGTCGAGCCCGATAGAACTTGGTTTGCACTGGCCGCATACAACGTGGGGTTTGGTCACCTTGAAGATGCACGAGTTATCACGCAGAAGCGTGGCGGCAATCCGAGCAGTTGGTATGACGTTAAACAAAGCCTGCCTTTACTTACACAGAAAAAATGGTATTCAAAAACACGTTATGGCTATGCGCGGGGATATGAACCGGTTCAATATGTACAGCATATACGGCATTATCAGAATGTGCTTGAATGGCATGACATCGCCCGTAATTGGCAGCGCAATGATGATTCAATTAATCGCTTTAATTCGAATTCGTTTAATGAAAGACAAGAGATTGCTGAAATTGACGCGGATACCACGACCGTTTCTGGCAAGGATAGTGAATCTAATATATCAATAGAAAAAGAAATACCGCTGCTTTAACAGCATAAGACCAACTAACAATTTAACTACGCCTGCGCTTAAAAAACTGCTTTAACTTATCACTGGACTCACTCGCTAAGACACCGCCCCGCCATTCAATACGATGATTAAAAAAAGTTTGGTCTAGCAATTTTAGTTGCGATTCAACCGCACCTGCACGAGGTTCATTGGCAGCAAACACAAGACGTTTAATGCGAGCATGAATCATTGCGCCTAAACACATGGTGCAAGGCTCTAAGGTAACATAGAGAGTGCACTCAGGAAGGCGGTAATTACCTAACACTTTACCTGCGTTTCTAAGAGCATTGATTTCTGCATGCGCACTGGCATCATTATCAGAGATAGGACGATTAAAGCCTGTAGCAATTACTTTACCGTTATAAACGACTAAAGCACCTACTGGTACTTCATCATGCTCTGCTGCAGTATCCGCTAACAGTAGGGCTTTTGACATGAAGTCTTTGTCGTCTGTATCGAGTTGAAATTCAGCGCTTACATCGTCGTCGGCTTTATCAGCTATGTGCCTATCTGTCATAGTTGATTTCACTTCGTGCAGGATAAGATTTACGATAGGCATCAAAAGATGCAGCTGGTTTATTACTTTCTCTCATTTTTTGTTTGAACAATTCGCTTTCTTTTTTCGAGCTATAAATTGATGATAAAGCATCTCGATAATCATCAATTGTTTTAAAATCTGTGAAGAATTTGAGGTCTTTCTCTTCTCTCGCTTCAGGCGGCGTTAAATTAAGGTGATGTAACGCAGCAGAAACAATAGCGCTCGTTCCGCGAAGTTTGCCGTCTAAGCTATAACCAGCAATATGAGGCGTTGCTGTGTCACATAATGGTAAAAGCTCAAGATCGATACTCGGTTCTCCCTCCCAAACATCTAAAGCGACAGTCAAATCATCGCGTTCTATGAGCATTTTTTTAAGAGCAAGATTACTAACCACTGGGCCACGACTACTATTGATGAATAAAGCATTTTTAGCGAGTCGTGATAATCGAGCGGCATCAAAGAGGTGATGAGTTGAATGATTTCCTACTGAGGTGAGAGGAACATGCAAGCTAATAATATCACTGGCCATGATGTCATCAATGGATTCGGCAAACTTATCCGCTGGAGAATCTGTTTTCGAGCTTTTTCCCATACAAGGCGAAAAAAGTGGATCGTAAATAATATGGTCAATAGAAAAGTGACGTAAACATCTAGCTAATCGACTACCGACATTACCATGCCCTACTATACCGAGCGTTAAGTTTTTTAAGCTCGCATTATCATAGCGGTCTAAAATAACCGACATAACATAGTCAACAACGCCATTCGCATTACTGCCTGGCGCATGAGCGAAACCAATATCGCGGCTGGCGAGGTAATTCATATCAATATGATCAACGCCAATAGTCGCGCTACCAACAAATTTTAAATCTGAATTAGAAAGAAGCTCAGCGTTAACCTTCGTAACTGAACGCACGAATAAAACATCAACACCTGCTAAATCGGAAGGCGCTATATCACGTCCAGACATACAGCTAATGTCAGCCCAAGGCGCACAAAGAGCCTCAAGATTGGGGATGTTTTCATCGGCTAAAATAGAGAGTTTTTTCATTAATTTATCTTTTGCTTATATTAAAAGTAAGTGCCAAGCTCGCTCAAAGCAAGCCCCTTAAAGTGCATGCTTAATGCCGAATAAAAAAATGTGGCTCGTTTAGGCAAGCCATTTTTAGCATAGTATTTAGCTTGGTTAAAAACTGCTTGTTTAAAATCATCTATTGCTTGCGACGATCCATCAAGATTATCGGCGCTCACTTGAAATGGGTACTTAGCTGCTAATGAAAAAAGTAACTCGAGAGCTTGAGGTTTAACCTCGGCAGCTTCAAACGCTTTTTGCTCAATTGCATCTCTACCATCATCAACATACCAGTAGCCAAAATCAATTTGCTGACGACGCTTAGCACCAGCAATACACCAATGCGCTATCTCATGAAGCGCACTAGCAAAGAAATCTTCGCGGTAATAAATATAATTATTCTGCTGCTCATTACTAGCAGGTTTATAAAGTGGCTCACTAGCCCCGCCGACTAAATATGTCTGGTAGCTAGTATAAAACACTTGATTAAATAAGGCTTCAACAGCTTTAGCTTCATGTAGGCCGTCATGCAGAGCATCACTTTTTGATTGATTACTCGGCACAAAGCGACACTCTTTTTTGTTGTTTCTCTTGTAAAATCATACGCTTACACTTTTGCAAATAAATACAAACCAAAATGAGTAAATAACAGTCTAAAAGACTATACTTAAATAACGATATATAAAAGTAACAGCCTCATTAACCATCAACCACTTGCATTTTTACACTCAATAGAAAGTCGAGTTATACAAACGCAAAGAGATACAGCACTACAAAGATACAGAAAAACAGACGATGTCGCGATAGTCCTGGAATTAATAGCATGATTCTTTTTAAAAAATCATGCTACGGAAATTAGGAGCTTGTCTTATGAAATCTGATTCTACTAATACAGCAAACAATCATAACGTGATTAACTTGTTTACCGGTCGATCAATCGTTGCCCCTATCAAGCATTCTATTATTCAAATATGCCCTGAAACATCGGGTATTAAAATGATTTATGCTAACCATAATCAACCCGATAGATTAATTTCAGTTCCAATTTTGTGCTGGGCGCTTAGGTCTGATGGTAAAACGGTTGGAATGATCCCTTGGGTCGGCGAAATAACCGATTGTACTCACATTGATCAGGAATACGATATTATCTGGGAGGGTTATTATCTGCAAAGCTCTGGTACCATTTTCTCCGACCCACCCGAGGCTATAACGGCGCAGCTAGCTACAGCCATGCGATTTTTACCTAGCGACTTAATGGTTAATCATATATCGGGACACTTTCCTAACGATGATACCAATGATAAAAACATCATTCAGGAAATTCCTGATTTAATTGGCACGCATGCACTTGTACTTAGTACAAATGAGGCTGTAAATGATCGCCTAGAGTGTGATTCAGTAAAGTATACGTCGCATCAAACATTGATTCTAACGCCAGTTATTAGTTGGGCACTAGATTTAGAAGGTGAAATGCATGGAATGCTTGTCGATGAAGAGTGCGTAGAAAAAACACCTGTAATTCCAGGGGATGACTGCCTCTACTATGCATCGAGCAATCCTAATTTCTTCTGCTATTTCCAACGAGACATTGCTGATCAAATAAGATTGCGTAATCCAGAGACGATTGCTGCTATAGAAAAATTACTCAGTAAATGAAAATTAATCTTTTGATTTTTAACTTGGAATTTAGCTTAAAAGAAAAAGTGGGCTATTAATTCGACAGGAATAAATTTTATTTCTTTTGTATCCAATACTCATAGTTATCGGCATCTTTTTGCCAATAAAGTAATGGGTGTTTTAGGAAGTCACAAAAGCGGAGGATATCTCGCTCAGTAGAAGGATCCGTTGCACAGACTTTTACAATATCACCGCTTTTCATGCTTCGCATACGATTATGCAATAGCATTACAGGCTCAGGACAAATTAAGCCATGGGCATCGAGTAATTGATAATCGCTTTCACTTAATGCGCTTGGATCAAAAACATCAGTCACTTCCTTCAGACTCCTCGCTCATCGATGGCAATTGTATCTTAGGCGCCGGTGAGTTCAATAAGCGCGCTTCAACAATTTGGCATCGTTCATGAACTTCATCAAAGACAATAATCACTTTTCCAGATTTTAGAAGCGCTCGTGCTTTATCAAGCTGCGATTCAACGCCTCGTTCAATCATGCCGTAATCAGTCCCTTCACGAGTAATGTACTCTTCAAGCACTCCCGTTAGGGCTACTTCAGAAAGTTGCTCATAGGGTATCTGTAACGGGTCGGTGACCGCTTCGTCTGGGGAATCAGGATTGAATGAATTGGACATAGTTTTTCATCATTTATATTTACGTATCTCAACATGCTTAATGCTGGTTTAGGCTCGAATAAGGCTGCTACCAAGCCATCGAGGGAATCCTAACACTTAAGGGTAAAAAACGTAAACGCTTTACTCGCTTTTAAAACTAATGAATTGAATAGTGCAGATATTAAGATTTACTTAGGTCCTAATGAGCCCTAACAATTCGTAAAAGGAGTCTATAATCAATATATTCATAATATAAACAAAGCAGGCCTCCCTCATGAAAAAAACAGTTATATGTAGTTTTATAGGTGATGACAAAACTGGAATAGTTGAATTATTGGCCAAGACGGTTAGTGATTGTTCCGGTAACTGGCTAGAAAGCAGCATGGCTAAACTCGCAGGTCATTTTGCGGGTATAGTTCGCGTGAGTATCGATGAAGTAAATGTAGATAATCTTCGCTCTGCACTCAATGATTTAGCTAAGAATGGCCTGCTAACTCAATTAGCGCTACCTGACGCAGAATTTGCCAATGGATCTTTAATGGCTTCCTCTGGAGAGCAAGTCCTACAGCTTAATATTATTGGAAATGATAGGCCAGGGATTGTATATGAAGTTAGCCAGGCCCTGGTTGCTGCAAAAATTAACGTTGTTAATATGCAAACTCATTTAAGCAGCGCCCCTATGAGCGGTGACAGCCTGTTTCACTCAACGATGTCCCTCACCAATGAGAACGAGCAAGATCTTGACGATTTAGAATTACAGTTAGAAAAGATTGCGGAACGACTGTCCATTGAGATTGATTTAGACGTACAAGATAAATAATCGTGAAATAGAGAGAACTAAAGTGTTAGATGCTTTTTTAAATTAGGCCTTCCAGTTGACGAACACCCTAGAGCTTAGTGCTTCTGATTTTGCGTCTAATCCATAAAAAGCTGAAGGTAAAAACAAAGCCAGCTACGGCTAAAGCCAACACAATTAATATTGATACGCTTAATAAAATAAAGACTTCCCAGGCAGGAATGCCGACAATAACTATTAGGCCGTATATGATGGCTAATAACGCACCAAAACCTAAGACAAGCGTTTTAATGCGCTGACTTTTTTTACTTTTAAAAAACCGTTTCATATCAATACCTCAATCTATTCTCGTACATTTCTTAAAGCCAAGCGCATAGAGATTAATCTGCAAAGAACTCAGAAGCCCTAGTGGCTAAACTGGCGCTATGTTTATCTTCCATATGCATATGATGACCACCATCATGAAATTCCATCGCAATATGATTGTATTGCTTTAGCATAGAGTCTACGCCAGCAGATTTGAATAACCCGCTATTCGCTAAGACTATTAAGCAAGGTATTTTTAATGCAGCTAAAAAAGCTTGCTGATGCTCTTTACTGAATTTGAAGGCTGAGCCACCCACGGCTCTTGGATCATGACGCCACTCATAGCCACCATTTTTAGCAGGCTTTACTGATCGCTCAGCAAGAGATCTACATTCACTGGCAGTGAGATCAATCTTAGCAATTCTCCTCTCAATAACTTCCTCAATAGAAAACATAACTCTTGATGGTCGCTGGTAATTACTTCTCTGTTGATGGAGATAACGAGATAAATTTTTCGGAGTATTAGCTTCATCTGAGGGTGGTAATAAGGCGCCGTCGAGCATCAATAGTTTCTCAACCCGTTCAGGCATTGTCGCTGCCAATAACATCCCGACAAATGCACCTCGAGAATGACTTAATATTTGAAAATTATCCCACTCTAAGGCATCCGCAATAGCTAAAATGTCCAGTAGATCATCCCATATATTATAGGCGCCATGCTGGCTACGATGATCACTTTCGCCATTGCCAGCAAAATCCAAAGCAACAATATGACAATCCTTTATTAATGGAGCGATGGATTCAAAACTTGCGCTATTATCTAACCATCCATGTAAGGCGATAACACGTTTTTTATTCCCCATACCCCATTCTTGGGCAGCAATACTCATACCATTAACAAGAAACTTACGCTCTAAAGACGCAGACTGTGTGCTTAGCATTACATAACCTTTAAAACACGATTAACGAGAGGGATGATGAATCAATGAACGTAAATCAGCACAGCCTTGAGCAACGACATTCGTCGAAAGCAGAGCTAGTGATGATGGATAAAAAGGATAATTATTTGTTCCGCCTAGTTTAAAGCTATCGGTACCCTGAACCAACCAGTCGACCAAGCATGATACTAATGGCTGATGGCTTACTAATAAAATACGATCATAAGGTAGAGCCTCAAGCCATCGACAAACCGTGAGTGGGGTATTGTCACCAAGCAATGCATTACTTGCTTCAGAAGGAATTAGGCTGTCATCAAATGCAGCAAGAACAGTTTCTGCCGTCTGCTGAGTTCTAACAAAAGGACTGTAGAAAATGGCTTGTAATCCACCTTCTGCGTGAAAATTATCCTGCAAAGTCGAGGCTACTGAATGACTATTAACAATGCCCCTCTGTGTTAACTCACGACTAGCATCATAATCGCCACCAAATTCAGCTTCACCATGACGGAGTATCGCTATGGTTTTCATAACGTAAAATGAATAATGAGAAGCGTTCTTAAAGACGCTTCAGAAGTTAAGTTATTCATTTGCCAATAAGAACTCGACATCTTCACTTTGCTCACCGAGCATAAGCTGACTAACAGTATCTTCAACACTGACATTATTAAAGAGAATTTCATATAAGCCTGAGGCAAGAGGCATATAAACATCGTTATCATCTGCCTTTAGCTTCACTAACTTACGCGTATTAACCCCTTC
>Ga0115008_10003383_pt1 | contig 13207 bp, 10 predicted proteins | sample FraStrMetagenome_FD_87164 | JGI IMG/M metagenome (GOLD analysis project Ga0115008, IMG submission 87164) | Marine eukaryotic phytoplankton communities from Arctic Ocean - Fram Strait ARC3M Metagenome | ecosystem: Environmental > Aquatic > Marine > Oceanic | place: Fram Strait | collected...
TCATACTCATCATTTGAAACTTCATTCAATTTACGGCAAAGATCCAGCACTGACTACAGCTACAAAGCAGATGCGTTGGGTAAAGATTCAAAGAGAAAAACATGGCTTGGTATAATCCTTTTAGTAAAAAACCTGTTGATGTCGAAGAAAAGTTGAATCCTATTCAGCAGTATCTTGGCGTTCAGAAAGAATCTTCTAGAGAGTTTACCAACCAATATGAAAGATACTATGAAAATTTAGAAATTGTAAATCGTTCTGCAAATATGGTAATTGATGATACTGCCGCAGTAGAAACTACTGTTAAGCCTTTCTCCTTATCTGGAGTAGTAAAAGGTATAAAAAGAGCTAAAGTTGAGAATCTTCTAGTAAGAGAGCCAAATCCTTATCAGGATATTAGTACTTTTAGACGTAATCTTATTACTGATTTTGTACTAGATGGTAATATTTTCATATATTTTGATGGAGCTCACTTATATCATTTACCTGCAGATAATGTAATAATTCATGGAGACTCAAAAACCTACATAGAAAAATATACTTATAATGATGTAGACTATACTCCAGAAGAGATTATTCATGTAAAAGATAATTCTTTTTATGACACATATAGAGGAGTTTCTCGTTTAAAGCCTGCTTTAAGAACTATGAAACTTATGGCACGAATGAGAGCTTTTCAAGATAACTTCTTTGAAAATGGAGCAGTACCAGGATTAGTATTAAAGTCTCCAAACACTTTATCCGATAAAATTAAAGAGCGTATGCTAGTATCTTGGCAGAACAGATATAGACCAGATACTGGAGGGCGAAGACCTCTTATATTGGATGGCGGTCTGGAACTAGATAAAATTTCTAACGTAAACTTTAAGGAATTAGATTTTCAAACAGCAATTCATGAAAATGAAAAAATTATATTAAAAGCAGTTGGTGTTCCTCCTATACTATTAGATTCGGGCAATAATGCAAACATTCGTCCAAATATGAGATTGTATTATCTTGAAACTATACTGCCTATTACTAACAAATTAAATAAAGCATTCTCACGATATTTTGGTTTTGAGATTGTAGAAGATGTTACAAATGTACCTGCTCTGCAACCAGAACTACGAGATTCAGCAGCTTACTATACTTCTTTAGTAAACGGTGGAATTATATCACCTAATGAAGCTAGAGAGGCTTTAGGATATGATGCTAGAGAAGAAGCTGAAGATATACGAGTTCCTGCAAATATTGCAGGTTCAGCCTCAAATCCTACTGAAGGAGGTCGCCCCGTAGAGGACGAAGAAGATTAAAATGTACACAGCACAAAAGAATATTATTGCTAGAACTTTATTGATGTATTTCTCAGAAAAAGGAAAAATACCTAGCTTTTACGAGTATAAATCAGATACCAAAAGACCTTGGGGATATACTCCAAAATATCTTTTTAAGTACTTTGGAGATTGGAATAAGCTACTTACATATCTGAAGCTACATAACCCCGATCTTTGGGATATAGCAACAAAGACAAAAGAAGAAACCTCACAAGACCCTTTAGAAGCACTCAGGGCAAGTACTGTAGAGAAATAATATGAATAAGATTTTTAATCTAACATCTACTTTCAAAGCCGCAGAAGCAGACGATGGATCAGTAATGATCCGTGGTATGGCTAGTACAGCAGATTTTGATCGCGCTGGCGATACAATCTCAGCTGAGGCTTGGACTAAAGGTGGATTACAAAACTTTGAGAAAAATCCAATTATTCTGTTTAATCATGACTATGACAGACCAATTGGTCGAGCCACAGCTATGAAAGCAGGACCAAATGGTTTAGAGCTCGAATGTAAGATCAGCAAAAATGCCCCAGGCAATGTTGCTGAACTCGTTAAAGACGGTGTCCTTGGAGCCTTTTCCGTCGGTTTCAAAGTCAAGGACGCGGATTACCTAAAGGAAACTGATGGACTAATGATTAAGGACGCTGAGTTGTTTGAGGTATCGGTTGTTTCCGTACCTTGTAACCAGGCAGCTACTTTTTCGCTCGCGAAGTCTTTTGACTCTGATAAAGAGTATGAAGAATTCAAAAAAACTTTCACTAATCGTGTAGATCTAGCCGGTCAGTCTCTGGCTAAGGACGAAGATATCTCTTCAAATATAGCTAGTGACCACACACCGAAAAGCGCGGAAACAATTTCCGCAGATCAGGAGATCAAAATGGACAATCAAAACATCGACTTGGAAGCTTTTGCAAAGAAGGTAGCTGAAGATACAGCTGCTAAGATTGCTATGAAGCAAGCCGAGCAAAAAGCAGCTGACGAAGCAACCGCTAAAGCAGCTAAAGAAGCGGACGAAGCTAAAGCTTTAGAAGCTCAATCAATCAAAAGCTCAATCCAAACTGGCATTGAATCTGGCGTTGAAAAACTTCAGTCAGATATGCAAAAAGAATTTGCAGCCGCTAAAGAAGGCGAAATTGAAGCTGTTGTTAAAAAATATGAAGCTCAAGTAGCTGAACAAGCTAAAGAGTTAGAAGCTATGCGTAAAAGCAAAAAAGACTTCTCTGGCCGTAAAGGTGGCGACATGTCAGCTTGGGGCAATGAGTTCTTAAATGCTAAAATTCTTGGTGCTATTACTGGTAAAGGTTATGACACTGACTATGCTAAAGACATGTTCGAAAAAGCTGGTGCAGATATTACTTATACTGGTGCAGGTTCTCTTGGTATTGATAACACTGTTATCAACGCTTTCCAAGAAAAAGTACGTTTAGAACAGCGTGTTTCTGGTCTATTTAACGAGATCAATGTTACTTCCGGCGCAACTGTATTGCCACTTGCTCCAGATACTGGTCTTGCTACGTTTGGTGCTGGCGGTATCGTTGATACTGATAACAGCCTTATTAACAGTATTGCTGGTGGTGGTTCTGCCTTTGCAACTGAGCAAGTTATCTTGCGTGCATTCCGTCTAGTAGCCGGTACTTTCCTAAGTAACGACACTGACGAGCAAACTATTGTTGCTATGTTGCCAATGATTCAATCAGCTCTAGCACGTGCACACGCTCGTGCAATTGACAGCATGTGTCTCGTAGGTGCTAGTTCTACTTCAGTACGTAAAGGTCTTGTAGGCTATGACGGTGTTGATACAGTAACTGACGCTTATGGTGTTGCAGCTACTGGTGATGTGAACACTGCTAAAGAAGGTCTTAACATCAACGTTGATGCAAGTGATACAGATCAAATCACTGCAGGCGGTCTATTAGCAATGCGTCAACAAATGGGTAAATTTGGTATGAACCCACAAGATGTTGCTTATATTCTACCTACAGATGGCTACTTACAGCTTATCGATGGTCCTGGCTTTACTGATGTAACTGAAGTTGGTTCTGATCTTGCTAGTAAAATCACTGGTCTAGTTGGTACTGTATTTGGTTCTCCTGTAATTTCTTCGGACATTCTTGCAAATCAACTATCAGCAACAGGTGCTGTGGCTACTACTGCAGCCGCCGCGGTTAACGTAAATAACTATGTTATCCCACGTCTTGCTGGTGTTAACATTGAGTCTGAGTACTCTGCAGCAAATCAACGCACTGCATTGGTCGCGTCTCAGTCTGTTGGCTTCAATCAAATCGAAGCTGGCACTGCTGGTAACGCTCCTGTGGTACGTGCTTCTTACGTATAATAGCAGTTACACTTTTAAACTTCGGGGAGGTTCGCCTCCCCCAAGTTTTTACTAATGGACTTATAGAATATGGCAAATTTAATATCACTCACAGACTATAAAACAGCAGAAGGCATTCAGGCTACTAAAGATGATGCTAAACTCGAGTTGTTAATAGCTTCTGTAAGTCAATTAGTAAAAACTTATTGTAATAATACTTTTGTAGATCACTATAGTAGTGCAAAAACAGAAGTATTCGATATAATATATGGAGACACCTTCATACAACTTACAGAAAGCCCTGTTATTGCTATTACTTCTGTTTCGGAAAGAAGTACTCCATCCGATAGCTATACAAGTCTTACTGTTAATAGCGATTATTATGTAGATACTAAAACTGATAGCATCTATAGAGTAGCAGGAAATGCAGATAAGTCTTTTCAAAGTGGTAGAGGTGCAGTGACAGTAGTATACACTGCGGGGTACGATGGAGCTTCTAACCTTCCCGGCGATCTACAGCTAGCAGTTATTGATTTGATTACATACTATAATAAAGATGAGCACAAAGCACGTCAAACTATTGCGGGTGCGAGCATACAGAATCAAAGCTCTTCAAGTCAGAGAAATAACGTTGCATTTCCTGACCACATTAAAAGAGTTTTAGATCTTTATAAGAACTTCTAATGAGTAGACAAGGCCAGCAGAAGTTTCTAACAACTCTACAAAAGAAACTTTTGAGGGAATCTAAACATTATAGGCAAAAAACAGCAGATAAGCAAACACACCACTTTAGTGTACAAAAACATAAACTAAAGCAGGGAATAGAGCAAACTGTAAGTAGTAAGTTTAAAACAAACTCAGATACTCGTATTAGAGAAATTTTAAATATTGTAGACCCAGATATTAATGCTGCTATAGAGGCTATAAAGAAAGAGCTTCATAGGTTAGCAAGTGGTGCTACGGTAGCAAAAGTATATATTACATTCGAAAGACCGGATGGTATAGGAGCAGTGTTTTACAGTACAAAAACAAACAGTGGCAGGCTAAGAAATGTATATAGACAAGCTGCAGTTGCTTCACGAAAACACTTAAATGTTTTAGCAGAAAAAGTAAATAAGGCTTCTATTAAAGTAACTGGCCGAGGTACAGGCTCTAAATCAGCAGATTATTTTCATGTGGAACATGGTCAGAATGAAGGTGTAGCTGAGTCTCTAGTAAGAGATGCTATATCAGAGTCTATACTAGATATTCCTGATATTAGCTTTCAAGAAGCAAGAGATTGGTTAGAGGCTATGATGCCCGAAATCACTATAATAAGAAATACTAAAACTAGTCAGATGAATATTCACATCGGACCAAAATTAGGGAATCTTGCAGAAGGTCGTATATCTAAACAAGAAAAGAAAGAGTTTACTAATATGGTAGACGACTTAGTAAAAATAGTAAATTCAGATGCTAACTTTCTTCTAGATGCTCCAGGCTCAGATAGTTTTACTGATATACAGAAAAAGAAAATATTAAAAGCAGCAACTGATCCGTTTAAGAAGGTAAAAAATACTAGAGTTAAAGCAAAAACTAAAATTAAACATGGTTCTAAAACACCAGTTAAAAGTAAGGCAAAAAAGTTAAAAATAACTAATCTTACTGCAAAGCCAAAGAAGAAAAAACCTCGTAGAAGAGTAAAAGCAAGTTCCATGGATTTTAATCCTTTACAAATGATTGCGATGTTGAATAAACAACTTCCCGATACTATAAGAAAAAACATGATAGCACCAGGATTAGTAAATAGAACAGGTAGATTTTCGGAGAGTGTAAGAGTAACAGATATTGTACAAACTTCTAAAGGCTTCCCAAGCGTAGGGTACACTTACCAAAAGAATCCTTACGAAGTATTTGAAATGGGTGCAGGAGATGCAAGATGGGCAACTCCTGAAAGAGACCCAAGAACATTAATTGATAGATCTATTCGAGAATTAGCAACACAGTTTGCAATAGGTAGATTCTACACTAGGAGAACTTAATGGCAGCAAGAGATTATACAACTAGACGTTTGGGTATTGTGAATGCTCTTGCTGAAAAGTTAAAGGATATAAACGGCACAGGAACTTATCTTACAGATCTTGCGCAAAATGTATCTCCTAGACTTAAATTTTGGGATGAGGTGGAGGAATTTCCTGCAGTTCACCTAAATGCCGGATCTGAAACCCGCGAATATCAGGGTGGAGGGTATAAAGATAGATTTCTTTCAGTAACTCTTCGTTGCTATGTGCAAGATGAAGATTCTGTACTCGCTTTAGACGAGTTATTAGAAGATGTAGAGACTGTACTGGAAGAAAACTCAAAACTAGAGTACAAGGATCGTAATAATGCGACTCAGTACACTCAACAAATCACAATCATTAGTGTAGATACTGATGAAGGTGTACTTGAACCTTTAGGTGTTGGTGAAATATCTATAGAGGTTCGATACTAGAAAATACAGGCACGAACAAAAGTTCACGTCCTTGTCTTTTCAAGATAACATAGGAGAAATACTATGGCAGATACAATGTTTTTTAGTAGAGATACGAAAGTCTATGTAGCCCCTTTGGCGGCTGACGGGACAACAGAACAAGCTCTTTTTGAGATTCCTGTTCTTGATGGGTTTTCGTTTTCTCAAGCAACAAATAGTTCAGAAATAACTTTGAACGAAATGTCGGCAGGCTCAAATGTAAGCCGACGCGGTCGCAAGATGTTTAACGACTCTCTTGCTCCAGCAGAGTGGAGTTTCTCTACTTATGCACGTCCTTTCGTATCGGGAGGCTCGGGAGGTACAGGCGACGCAGATGATGCAGCAAACACTCACGCAGTAGAAGAAGTATTGTGGGCAATGATGGCAGGAGATGCATCATACTCTTCTTACACATTTAATAATATTACTAATGGTAATGCAGGAGCTGGTACTTCAATTAGTTTTGCTAATTCAAATGTAACTACTCTTGGTATTGCAAACATTTATTTTGTACTTGGTAAAACTGCTGGAGATAACGGCGGCGAAGTAACGTATAAAATTTCTAAATGCTGTGTAAATGAAGTAGGTGTAGATTTTGATATTGATGGAATTACTACTCTTAATTGGTCAGGTCAAGGTGCTGAGCTTATCGAATCAACGGATCTTACAACTACAGCAGCTGTAGTTGAAGGTACTCTAGCTACACAAACCAGTAACTTTATTCGTAATCGTTTAACTGAGCTTGTAGCTTCAAATGCGGCGGGTCAAGCACAAACGTTAACTCTTACAGGCGGTAATATTACAATATCTAATAACATGACATTCCTTACCCCTGAAACTCTAGGTGTTGTAAACACTCCACTATCTCATGTAACAGGCACTCGTTCAGTTTCAGGTAGTTTTACCTGCTATTTATCCAGTACTTCTAATAGTAGCATGGATTTATTTGAAGCGTTAGTTGAAGATAAGAGTACAGTTACACACGATTTTGATCTTGAGTTTAAGATTGGTGGTGCAGCTGCTCCGAATTTGATTTTTGACATGCCTTCTTGCCACTTAGAAGTTCCAAGTCATTCTATTGAAGATGTAATTTCATTAGAAGTTAATTTCCACGCACTTGGTACCGATATCGACTCTACTGACGAAGTACTTGTCAAATACTTAGGTAAGACTTTGTAATAATATAGATAGTAAAAAATATTTCTTGACATTTGTGGTCTCTTGGACTATAATATGGAATAGGAAAAAGTTAAGAAGGGGTCTTTTTCAGACCCCTTTTTATTACTCGGAGAATTATGGCTAATTACAATTTTTTAAAAGAAGCAAAAGTTTGGTTTGTGCCTATCTCCGAAACAGGTGTAGAGGAAGGCTTAACGCTAACTTCAAGTCAGGCTCACCTTGCAACAATTTATACAGGAGCAGGAAGTGGCTTTCATTCTTCCCAATCTATACTACCCACTTTAATGGCAGGAGAAGCGGTATTACCTTCTAGCTTTTCTAATACCAATGAATGTCTGTTCGAGCATGGTGGTACAGGCGCTGGGTGCTGGATAGGGGTAGTTACTGAAAATGGGCAAAAATTCTTTTATGCTAGGGCAGGAGGTGGTAACTCAAATACCGATATTAACACAAACAGTAATTGTGTAGTTGCAAAAACTTTAATAAGTAATATACCTGAATTTGATAATCAGTCTCATACAGTTGCTTGGGAGTTTCACCCTACAAATGGTACAGTAAAACTATGGATAGATAATAGACCTGTTTTTAATGAAGTTACTTCAGATAAAAGTGCCTTTGCTTCCAATAAATGGACTGGAGGTAATATAGGATCTTGGGGACAAGGACTAGACTCTATAGCAGGAAGAGATTCTGCAGTTCAAGCAGATTTTTATACTCCTTGGAGTGGAACTATAACTTCACCTTTAAGGGTTTATAGTGATCAATTGGTATTAGATAGAAATAACCACGGCGTACCTATATTACTAGATGTTGAGAGTAATTTACAGTTTAATCAAACTTTTACTGACAATGCTTATTCTCAAAAAACGCTACATGAACCTACTAAGTTTTTTGAAGCGTCAAATATTAAGAAAGCAAATCCGGCAGATGTTTCTTTTACACTGCCTTTATATGAAGAAAATGATTTTGCACCTGTGTATGAATGTTTGCGAGAACTAAACTCAAATAATGGTTTGAAACAGTTTGATCTATACATTCAGATGCCGAACGACCTATACTACATAAATAAGTGTGTTGTAAAAAGCGGTTCTTTTTTAATAGAAAGAGATAAGCCTTTAAGACTACAAATACAAGCACAGGGGTCGCAGTTAAAAAGGTACGGCAGTACAGAAGGGGCAAAACGCACCTCCGCTTTTAATTCCTTAACTAGATCAAGCACAAAAACTCATCAAGTATTTACAGACCATCTTGAAGCTAGTGTAGACAACACTTCCTTAGATTGTTTGTTTAGTGTGTCGGCAGAACTGCAAAATAATATAGAATGGGTAGAAAATAGAACACTAAATAAGTCTATTGATTTGAATTCAAGCGATTTTAGTCATTTTAATTTAGTAGACACTACTAGCACTTATACACCCGCACAAGCGGCGAGTCAAAATGATAGTGTAGGGCAGTATATAGGGTCAGCCCCTATCAGCCCTGATAAAGATATTTATATAGGTAGTGTGACTTGGGCAGCTGATAGAAGTTATTTTGATATTGATATAGATATAAATATTAATTCATTAGTTAATGCCGTATTTTTTAGACTATACTTTGATAGTAATAAAATAACTACACAGAGTATAACAAAACATATAGATAATGGAGCTTTTGCCGCTCAAAATTTTGAAAATATATCCGATAATACGTTTGCAGTAGGGTATGATACAAGGAATAGTGTAGATTATTCAGCAGTAAATAATGATATGCCTACAGAGGGTGGGTCTGCAGTAACATTTCCTTATACTATGTTTACTTATAGATTTAATGTTGTTAGTGGTGCGACAGGGGCCACAAGCTTTTTGTGGGACGGTACCAATGACGTGTCATTCCCGACCACTGCAGGAGGGGGAGATACTTTTTCTCTTAATATAACTTCTATTAGTACTGAACCAAGTCATTTATCTATAAATGGAGCAACAGGGGTTGTAACCTTCAACAATGGAGGAAATTCTACAAAAAGTAGTTATTCTTATAGAGTAGAAGCAATAAGTAGAACAGGTGAGGTACTAGAATCGACTAATTATACTATTAGTAGTACCGGATCTCTTAGTAATTCAGATACTGTAGCTACGGCTGTATACACAGGCCCTGTATCTGATGGAACTATCTTTCCTGAGAAAGCATTAGTTAAAGATAGAAAGTTAGCTGGGTCTGTAGGGCAGTATGTTACAGACAGTACGTCCCATAAGTATGTACAAGCACACAAAACCGGAGTACCTATTGTAATTAAAACAGGAAAAGATAGTACAACCGGTTTTCAATTTGACATCGCACAGTGTACTTTTACAAATAGAAACACAGTTGCAGATGCCTTTACACAGAGCTTTGATTGGAAAATGAATGATGCAGGCTCCAATACAATAAGTTCTATAATTAAAATTAATAACGCGTAGGAGTTACAATGGAATTAAAAAAACTAATGATCGACACTAAAGCAGTATGGGTTGATTTTCCTGGATTACCAGGTTTTAAAATAGAAGTTGCAAATTTATCAAAAAAGGAACTAACAGGTTTAAGAAAGAAGTGTACCGGTCAAAAGTTCGATAGAAAAACAAGACAAGCTATTGAGACATTAGACGAGGATAAGTTTATAACAGAGTTTACAAAATCTGTAGTAAAAAACTGGAGCGGTTTAACACTTGAACACCTTGAAACTTTACTACTTATTGATATGGAAGGTAAAGACCCAGAAGAGACTTTAGAGTATAGCGAAGAAAACGCAGAAGTATTAGTAAGCTCATCCACTGAATTTGATACTTGGCTCAATGAGGTAGTCTTTGATTTAGACAATTTTCGTACAGAACGAAAAGCAGGAAGTACTAAACCGGCTCGAAAGGTATCTAAAGAACAGTGATACAAAAATGACGCGAGAGCGTTACCTAACAATGTGTGAGCAGTTAGGTAAAGAACCTTTAGATACAGAAATACCTCCCGACTGGGAGGATTTTCCTGATATAGTAGTACAAGCATTAAATACCTTTAATATGATGGGCGATAGAGTAGCTGCAGATATTGGTTACTTAGGCAAAGATTATACTAACTTACCTATTTTCATGGAAGTATGGGGAGTAGAAGATAAAGAACTGTTTTTAGATATATTACATTTTCTAGAGACAAGAGCTGTCAAACAATCTCAAGAAGTAATGAAGAGAGAAAGAGACAAGCTAAAGAGAAAAACTAGTGGCTGATAATACGGTTCAAGTAACATTTAAGGTAAACTCTGACGGCAGTCTACAGCAGGTAGCTAAAAATGCCGACAAAGCAGCAAAAGGCATGGATAAAGCTACTGCTTCTACAGTTAACTATAATAGAAGTGCTAGAGGTGTTGCTAACTTACAGGGAAATCAAACAAAAGCATTCGCAGCAACGGCTAGGGGAACCTCTGGTCTTGTTGCCGCTTATGCAACTCTTATGGCTCACGTATTTGCCCTTACCGCCGCTTTTGGAGCATTACAACGAGCGTCCGCTCTACAACAGCTAGAGCAAGGCCTAATATCTGTAGGTAACGCTGCAGGTCAAAACCTTCCTTACGTTGCACAAGAAATTCAAAATATTACAGGCTCTGCTGTTACCTTACAAGAAGCTATGGAAGGTACTGCTTTGGCTATGTCTGCCGGATTCGGTATCGATCAGTTAAAAGAACTAACTAAAGTGGCTCGAGGAGCTTCTATCGCACTTGGTAGAAACATGGGTGATGCACTTACTCGTCTTGTAAAAGGTACTGCTAAACTAGAACCTGAAATTCTTGATGAATTAGGTATCATGGTTCGACTTGACAAAGCTTCTCAAGACTATGCCGCAAGTCTAGGTAAAACAGTCACTCAGCTTACTAGATTTGAGAAACAACAAGCATTTCTAAATGCTACTATTGATCAAGGACAGAAAAAGTTTTCCGTTGTAATTGACAGTATTGATCCAGACCCTTATTCAAAGCTTAGCTCTGCTTTTCAAGATCTTGTAAAAGATATGACTACACTTATAAATGTAGGTTTAATACCTGTAATTAACTTCCTGTCTAATAGTAAGTTTGCGATGACAGGTGCGATTATTTTATTTGCAAGTTCTATCACCAGAATGCTTTTGCCAGCTTTAGGAGATATGGCAGCAGCAAATGCCGCTACAGCTGCTCAACAAGCCGCATCTGCAACATCTGCTGCTCGAGTGGTATCTACTCAATATCTTGGGGCTGTTAAGAAAGTAAATGCAGCATTTAAAACTGTACCTCCAAGTGTTAAAGCTGTTGAAGCTCAGTTTAAGGCAGGTACCTTAACTATTGCTCAATATAAGTCGGCTCTAACCCAGCTAATGAAATCTGAAAAACTACGTGCAATTAGAATCAAAGCAAATGGAGCTAACGCATCCGTTGATAAGAAGAGAGAGCTTGCAGAAATACGAGCATTAATTGCAGAAACTCAAACCCTTATTGCTCTAGAAGGCCAACGAACAATGCTGGGAGACAAAGGTCAATTAGCTAAAAAATCTTCTAAGTTATCAAAACGTCAGTCTATTTATCAAAATAAAATCGGAGAATCTTCTGTAATGGGAGGATTTGCAGTTGCAGGTAAAGGCGCTAAACAGCACTTTAAAGATGTAGGAAAGGCCTCCGGTAAGTTAAATAAATTAAAACTAGGGCTTGAAGCTACTACAAAAAGTGCTGGATTATTTGGATCTGCTCTTTTAAGATTTGTACCTATTATTGGATGGGCATTTACTGCTTTCTCACTACTAAGCCCTCTACTAGGTGATATGTTCAAAAAGGGCGCTGTAGCAAAAGCAGCAGACGAAGTTGTTGATTCGTTCGATAGTTTTGCTAGAGTAGCCAATCAGTTAAATAAAGAATTAGAAAAAACAGATAGTATATTTGAAAAAACAAACAAAATGCTGTCTGTAAGAGTAGGTTTGTTGAATCAGGTAAGTGCCGGAGTAAATAAAGTAGTATCTGCTCAACAAGAAGAAAATGCACAAAAGGAAGAAGAAGCTTTAAAAGCCTTAGTCAAAGCGAGAAATGCAGAAGTAGGTATGCTCCTTTCAGCTATTGCAAAGAAAAATAACATTGCAATAGCTGAAGCAAGATATCAAGCCATCTTAAATAAGTCAAAAGGTATAAGTAAAGAAGCAGCGCAGCAAGTTCTAGAAGAAGCAAAAGCACGAATTGAAGCTACAGGGATGACGAAAGTTTTTGGTAATGAACTGATTAAATTAGAAAAGATTCAAAGTAGACTTGCAGGATTTAAAGAAGGTCAATTAATAGATGCTGATAGTTTAGTAAAGTCGGTATCAGAGATAGAAAAACCTGCAAAAGCATTAAAAGCAGCCCAAGATGAAGCTAATGAAGCTACTATTAAGTTAGAGAATCAGCTTAAAAGCGCCTCTGAAAAATCAAAAGGTATGTTTGGTGAACTGTATACTAATGTAAGTGGTTTGGTGAACGCGTTAAATTTAGTAAAAGAAAAAGCAGAAGAAACAGGAACTACAAATATAGAACTGGTCACTAAAGAACAGAGAGCAGAAGTTACAAGACTCGCAGAGGCTCTAGGCACCGATATGGTTCTTTCAATAGCCGCCGATGGTACTGAGATTGTAAATTATCAGAAAACTCTAGAAGATGTTCAAGTACTAGTAGCAAAGAACAATAAGACAGCAGCACAAGCTGTTGAAATTTCAAGAAATCATGCAAATACCGCAAAACAAATTGGTGATATTGCAAAAATGAATTCTGCCGCATACAAACTTCAACTATCCTTCGAAGTAGATTCTTTGGAAGCTACAAAGAAAGGCTTAGAGGCCAAAAGATCTAACTTAATTGCTCAGGAAGGTATAACCTCACAGTCTAAAGAAGTATTAAAGCTAGATGAGCAAATTAATAA
>Ga0115008_10003389_pt1 | contig 13198 bp, 12 predicted proteins | sample FraStrMetagenome_FD_87164 | JGI IMG/M metagenome (GOLD analysis project Ga0115008, IMG submission 87164) | Marine eukaryotic phytoplankton communities from Arctic Ocean - Fram Strait ARC3M Metagenome | ecosystem: Environmental > Aquatic > Marine > Oceanic | place: Fram Strait | collected...
TAGCCTGAGATCCTAGTATCTTTACCAATAAGTACTTTTTTGGTGCCTTGGCCAGCTAAAATTTTACCCGCGGCAAAACCAAGTTTCATCACAAAGTTAGGAGTAATCGGGTATTGTCCAACTAAACCACGAATACCATCTGTTCCAAAATATTTTCTTTCTGACATATTATTTCCTCGCAAATTATCACTCTTTCCGTTAGCTTTATAATGAGGTAAAAGCTCTAATTGTTACAATAATGGTAACTATTAAACAGCGAATTAGTCTTATTGATAATTAGCTGTCATTTTTAAAATCTTAAGTACATCGACCGTTTCTTTTACATCATGCACACGAATAATATTCACTTTTTTCTGGGCTGCTATTATAGCGGTTGCCAAGCTACCCGCAAGGCGTTCATCAACATTTCGTGATAACAAGTCACCTATCATTGATTTTCGAGAGGTACCGGATAACAAGGGTAAGCCTAATTCATTAAATTTCTCGAGTTGCGCCAATAGTTGATAATTTTGCGCTAAGGTTTTACCAAAACCAAAGCCAGGATCTAAAAGTAAACGCGAGCGATTAATACCTGCTTGCTCACAAATATTTATACGCTCAATAAAAAATTTTTTTATATCACTAATAATATCCTCATATTTCGGATTGTCTTGCATTGTTTTCGGTAAACCTTGCATATGCATTAAACAAATAGGTAGATTACTTTGAGCTAATACAGATAAACATCCCTCATTTTGAAGGGCTCTAACATCATTTATCATATCAGCACCGTGAACTATAGCTTGATGCATAACCTCGGCTTTACTGGTGTCTATAGATACTTTAACTACAAATTCTTTTTTGATTGCAATAAGCAACGGAATAACACGTTCAATTTCGTCATTTTCACAAACAGCTTTAGCACCTGGCTTTGTTGATTCACCGCCAATATCAATAATATCAACACCTTCTTCAATCATTTTTTTGGCTTGTAGGAAAGCATGCTTATGGGTTGAATATTTCCCTCCATCAGAGAAGGAGTCAGGAGTTACATTTAAAATACCCATAACTAACGGAGACGAAGACTCCACACCTGTTAATATATTTGTTGTCATAAGTTATATTTTGCTCATACCTAAATAATTTGATTTAAGTTAATAAAACTAATTTACAGGAAGTTATAATTCAATTAAAAATTATACTTTAAAAAATAAAAAACCTCGTTATTCAGAAGAATATCGAGGTTTTTTTTCTAATAAATAATATTAACTAGTAGAAGAATCACCGCTTGGATTACTTGTATCAGGTTCAATGTTTGGCGTTGAATCTTCAGTAGTATCTACCTTTTTATTTTCATTTGACTGGCTAGCATCAGTATTGTTGTTATCAGATTTCGAATTTGAATTACCTTTATTATCCCAACCAGCTGGCGGACGAACAGTGGTTCTAGCCATCAAATCATCGATTTGTAACGCATCAATAGTCTCATACTTCATTAAACAATCTTTCATGGCATGAAGTACATCCATATTTTCTTTAATTAAGTTTTCAGCACGTTGATAATTTCGGTTTACAACAGCTTTAATTTCTTCATCAATCAGTTTAGCAGTTTCATCAGACATATGAAGTGATTTAGACGAAGTACGCCCAAGAAATACTTCACCTTCTTCTTCAGCAAATAGCATAGGTCCCATTTTTTCAGATAGGCCCCATTGAGTAACCATTTTACGTGCTATATTAGTTGCTCGCTCTATATCATTCGAAGCACCGGTTGAAACTTTATCACTGCCGTAAATAACCTCTTCGGCAATACGCCCCCCGTACAGAGATGAAATATTACTTTCAAGGTGTTGTTTGGAATGACTAAATCGGTCTTGTTCAGGTAAGTACATCGTTACACCCAGTGCTCTTCCACGAGGGATAATACTGACTTTATAAACAGGATCATGGTCAGGAACTAATCGACCGATAATAGCATGACCCGCTTCATGGTAAGCCGTCATTTCTTTTTCAGACTCACTCATAACCATTGACTTACGTTCTGAACCCATCATTATCTTGTCTTTGGCGGCATCAAACTCTAGCATACTCACAAGACGTCTAGATGTACGGGCAGCACACAAAGCTGCTTCATTAACTAGGTTGGCTAAGTCAGCACCTGAGAATCCAGGAGTACCACGAGCGATAACATCAGCTTTCACGTCATCACCTAAAGGAACTTTACGCATGTGTACTTTAAGAATTTGTTCACGACCACGAATATCGGGTAAACCAACAGTTACCTGGCGATCAAATCTACCAGGACGAAGTAATGCCGGATCTAATACGTCAGGGCGGTTAGTTGCCGCAATAACAATAACACCTTCATTACCCTCAAAGCCGTCCATTTCAACTAGCATTTGGTTCAGTGTTTGCTCACGTTCATCGTGACCACCACCCATACCTGCACCACGTTGACGACCTACCGCATCTATTTCATCAATAAAAATAATACAAGGTGCAGCTTTCTTTGCTTGTTCAAACATATCACGAACTCGCGATGCACCAACACCAACAAACATTTCGACAAAATCTGACCCAGAAATAGTAAAGAATGGTACTTTAGCTTCACCGGCAATAGCTTTGGCAAGTAAAGTTTTACCGGTACCTGGCTGACCAACTAGTAAAATACCTGAAGGAATTCGACCACCAAGTTTTTGAAAGCGCGTTGGTTCTTTCAGATAATCAACAAGTTCGGCCACGTCTTCTTTAGCTTCATCACAACCTGCTACGTCAGCAAAGGTAGTTTTGATTTGTTCTTCACTTAACTGGCGTGCTTTTGATTTACCAAAGGACATAGCACCTTTGCCGCCACCACCTTGCATTTGACGCATGAAAAATATCCATACACCAATCAATAATATCATGGGGAACCATGACACAAATATAGTGGTTAAAAAGCTCGTTTCTTCAGGTAGTTTTCCTTCAGCACGAACCCCCTGTTTGACTAAATCATTAATTAAGTCACGATCATAGCCGCCAGGAATTACCGTTTTGTAAGGTTCACCACTACGTTTTTCACCTGTAATAACACCATTTCGGTCAACGCTTGCATCACTAATTTGCCCCTGTCGGACATCCTTGATGAAACGGGTGTAATCTATTTGCTGATTTTCTGAAGTATTAGGAGTAAAACTCTGAAATACGCTCATCAAAACAACCGCAATAACTAACCATAAAATAAGATTTTTTGCCATATCGCTCAACTTAATGACCTCATGTGATATTTACTATTTGAGTAAGAATACAATTACTATAATGTATGGTGACTAATTTACTACAATTCAAGCTCTATCGCTATTTAACTTTGGTAGAGTGTAACAACTGGTTACAACTTTAATAGTTTTTATACTCAACCTTTGTAGCCAGTAGCGACCAAATAAACTTCTCTAGAGCGCGCTCTAGATGATTCAGGTTTACGTGTTTTTACTACCTTGAACAAGCTGCGCGTTGCTTTCATGTACTCTTCAAAACCTGCCCCTTGAAATACTTTAACAACAAAAGCACCATTGGGTTTTAATACCTGGTTACACATATCAAGAGCCAGTTCTATAAGATACATACTACGCGCTGAATCAGCACTTTCGTTACCCGTCATGTTGGCAGCCATATCTGACATAACTACATCAATATTTTTACCATTAATACGTGTTAGCAAGGCATCAAGTACCGCCTCTTCTCTAAAATCACCTTCGAGAAAATCTACACCAGTAATCGCGTCCATGGGTAAAATATCACAAGCAATAACTTGGCCTTTGTCGCCAACCACTTTGACTGCGTATTCTGACCAACCACCTGGTGCAGCCCCTAAATCAACAACTTTCATACCAGGTTTAATTAATTTATCTTTTACATTAATTTCTTCTAATTTAAACACAGCTCGCGAACGAAGACCTAAGCGCTGTGCTTTTTTTACATATTCGTCATCAAAATGTTCATCTAACCAGCGTTGACTGCTTGCTTTGTGCTTTTTATTCGCCGGCTTTTTCTTTGTCCCGCTCATTTTCTTCTCGTTTTTAAACCACTACTATGATTATACTTATTCTACTATTATTCTTGCTTATAAAGCAGACTATTTATAAACGTACATGAAAAATATTAATAGGTTTGGTAATAAGGTTAAGTTAAAGGTAAAATATAATTAATATATTATTCTATAAAATGAAATTCAGTCATGAGCTTAAACAAAAAACAAATTCAATACTTAAAAGGTGTTGCACACCCACTTAAACCCGTAGTTTTGTTGGGTAATAATGGTTTAACGGAAGCGGTCGTAGCAGAAATCGACTATGCTTTAAATCATCATGAATTAATCAAGGTTAAAATCCCAACAGATGACAGAGAAACTAAAGGCTTGATTGTTGATGCAATTTGTCGTGAAACTAAGGCAACTAAAGTACAAGTGATTGGTAAAACATTAGTGATATATCGTGAAAGTACTGAGCAAAAAGTTAGAATACCTAAAATTTAATGCTCTTGCTAATCGTTAATTAATAACAATGACAGCTACAAAACTGTCATTTTTACTTATAACAATTACATTATTCGATACCTTTAGAGCCATCCTCTGCTTCAACGTCTTCTACAATAGTAACAACTTTCTGGGTTAATTTAACCCGACCAGAATCTAGTAACGCTTTTCTCAACACATACTCAATCTGGGCATTAACGCTACGCAGCTCATCATCTGACCAACGTTGAACAGCCGCTAATACCTCAGGATTAATTCTTAATGGAAAGCTCTTTTTAGCTGCCATGCTGGTTCCTAATTACTGCTAGCGTTAATAAAGACTACCTGTATTCACAACGGGTTGTGTACTTTTGTCGCTACACAAAACTACCAATAAATTACTTACCATTGTCGCTTTACGCTCTTCATCCAGTTCTACAATATCTTTATCTGATAGTTGTTTCAACGCCATTTCAACCATACCGACAGCTCCATCAACAATTTGACTTCTCGCCGCAATAATTGCTGAAGCTTGTTGCCTTTGTAACATGGCGTTAGCAATTTCGGGAGCATAGGCCAAGTGACTTATACGTGCTTCGTGAACTTTAACACCAGCTTTTTGAAGACGTTGTTGAATTTCACCTTTAAGGGCTAGTGAAACCTCTTGTGGGTGACTTCTTAACGCAACGTTATTTCCATCATGCTGATCATAAGGGTAGCTAGTCGCCAAATTACGTAATGCTGATTCACTTTGAATATTAACAAAGTTAATGTAATCATCAACTTCAAAGACAGCTTCTGCAGTGTCTTCAACAGACCAAACCACAACAGTTGCAATTTCAATGGGGTTACCGTGGTTGTCATTTACCTTCATTTGATTGGATTCAAAATTTCGTATTCTTAGCGAGATATTTTTTTTCGAAAATAACGGAATAGTCCAGCGCAATCCATCAATCTTAACCGTACCAACGTAGCTACCAAAAAAGGTCATCACTTTTGCTTGATTGGGTTGTACTATAAAAAATCCAGTTATAGAAAGTAATGTTGGTAGCGCGACTAAAATGGTTAAAAGATTAATATCTCCCATAGCTGATTGCCTCAGTACAAATACTGCAGAAATTAAAGAAATAGTAAAAACAATATAACCATTAATTGAAAAACCTACTTTATCATTCATATAAACTCCATTTAAAACCTTTAGTGATATCATTTTGATATCACTAATGAGTAATATAGATAATTTTTTTTTACAACGTTTATTGTCCACTTACATCAAATCATTCACGTTATATTTTTATTACGAAGACAAAAAAGCCCCAAACAAAGTTTGAGGCTTACAACTGTATAGCTTTATCAATACACTACAATTAGTAGAAAACTGACTTAATGTTATATGTGCTCTACTGCAACAATTTCATATTCTACGATACCGCCTGGCGTGGTAATTTCTATCTCACTGTCAACCTCTTTACCAATTAAGCCACGAGCGATAGGAGAATTAAGGGAAATACGCCCTGTTTTAAAGTCAGCTTCATCGTCACCAACAATCTGATAAGTGACTTCAACTTCAGTATCTATGTTGAGTAACGTTACCGTTGTACCAAAGATAACCTTACCGTGGTTAGTTATTGTTGTAACGTCAATAACTTGGGCATTACAAAGTCTACCTTCTATATCTTGAATGCGTCCTTCACAAAATCCTTGTTCTTCTTTTGCTGCATGATATTCGGCATTTTCTTTTAAATCACCATGTTCACGGGCATCGGCAATATCTTTTACAATGCGTGGTCGTTTTTCTGTTTTTAACATTTTAAGCTCGGTTTGAAGTTGTTCAGCACCGCGCAGGGTCATGGGGTATTTAGTCATAGTTATTATCTTTTCATCCTAATAATAAAGGCAATATCAGCTTAGTAACATTGATATCACCCTTAACTATTTATTTCAGTTCAAATATTTAACAACATAAAAGCATATGTAATGGTTATAATCTATTGTGTAGCTCTTGTACAGAGCGAACAATACTCATTTCGTCAGCGGCATGAGCCATACAACTCGCAAAAGCAGCATTTAAGGTAGTAGTATAAGCTACCTTATAACGTAAGGCTCCTCCACGTAAGACTTTTGAATCTTCAATAGCTTTTCGACCCTCTGTTGTATTAATAATGTAGCTGTACTCTTCATTCTTTATTCTATCGAGAATATGTGGGCGACCTTCATGGACTTTATTGACACGACGAACAGGAACCCCTGCTTCACGAAGGATAACTTCAGTACCGTGAGTGGCATCTAGCTCGTAACCTAAATCAACCATAATTTTAGCTAATTCAAGTACACGTTTTTTATCACTATCACGAACAGAAATTAGCGCACGACCAGTTTTAGGCACTGAGACACCTGCACCTAAATTTGCTTTAGCATAGGCCTCTTCAAACGTATCACCCACGCCCATTACTTCGCCTGTTGAGCGCATTTCTGGCCCAACCAATGGATCACTACCGTGAAATTTATTAAATGGAATAACGACTTCTTTGACAGAAAAGTACTCAGGTATAATTTCCTTAATAATACCTTGTTCTTTCAGAGACTTACCTGCCATAACCCGGGCACCCACTTTAGCGAGTGGTACTGAAGTCGCTTTTGAAACAAATGGAACAGTTCGCGCTGCGCGAGGATTTACTTCAATTAAGTAAACGTCACCATCTTTAACTGCCATTTGCGTATTCATTAACCCAATAACACCAAGCTCAAACGCTAAATCAGTCACTTGTTTACGCATTACATCTTGAACTTCTTGGCTTAAGCTATAGGCAGGCAGTGAACAGGCAGAGTCGCCTGAATGAACACCCGCTTGTTCAATATGCTGCATAATACCACCAACAACAACATCTGTACCGTCACAAATAACATCAATGTCGACTTCAATCGCGTCATCTAGGAAATGATCAAGTAACACTGGTGAATCATTCGATACACTAACAGCTTCTGTCATATAACGACGCAAATCTTCTAGATCGTAAACAATTTCCATTGCGCGACCACCAAGTACATAGGATGGGCGAACAACAAGTGGGAAGCCAATACTTTCAGCTTTCGCCATTGCTTCGTCTAGTGAAGTAACTGTAGCATTTTCTGGTTGCAATAAACCTAAACGGTCAACCGCTTGCTGGAAACGTTCTCTATCTTCTGCACGGTCAATGGCATCAGGTGAGGTACCAATAATTGGCACACCAGCGGCTTCTAAGGCACGAGCTAATTTGAGCGGCGTTTGGCCACCGTATTGAACAATAACGCCTTTAGGCTTTTCAACACGAACAATCTCTAGCACATCTTCAAAAGTGATTGACTCAAAGTAGAGTCTATCTGAGGTATCATAATCAGTTGAAACTGTCTCAGGATTACAGTTAACCATAATAGTTTCATAACCATCTTCGCGCAGTGCTAAAGCGGCATGAACACAACAATAGTCAAATTCTATACCTTGACCAATACGATTAGGCCCACCACCTAAAATCATAATTTTATCATTGTCAGTTGGGCTGGCTTCACATTCTTCATCGTATGTAGAGTACATGTAAGCAGTATCTGAACTAAATTCAGCCGCACAGGTATCAACACGTTTATACACAGGATAAATATCGGCAGCATGACGTTTTTTACGAACTTCAGCTTCGCTTACACCAATAAGTGCTGCTAAACGTGAGTCAGCAAAACCTTTACGCTTAAGTTTACGTAAATAATCGGATGTTAATACTTTTAAGCCACCTTCAGCAACGTTTGCTTCTTCTTTGATAATATCTTCAATTTGTACTAAGAACCAACGGTCAATTTTAGTTGCTCTGAATATATCTTCAATTGTTAAACCAAGACGGAAAGCATCTGCAACATACCAAATACGATCGGCACCTGCTTCTTGGAGTTCATGCATTATTTTAGTTTTTGCACCAGGTTGTGTTACATCAACAATGGGGTCAAAACCATTCACTCCAACTTCGAGGCCACGCAGCGCTTTTTGCATTGATTCTTGTTGATTACGGCCTATCGCCATTACTTCGCCAACAGATTTCATTTGTGTTGTTAAACGATCTTCTGAGCCTGCAAACTTTTCAAAATTAAAACGTGGGATCTTAGTCACAACATAATCAATTGTTGGCTCAAATGAGGCAGGTGTTTTGCCACCCGTAATATCATTTGATAATTCATCTAAGGTATAACCTACGGCTAATTTTGCTGCAATTTTAGCAATCGGGAAACCTGTTGCTTTTGAAGCAAGTGCAGATGAGCGAGATACACGTGGATTCATTTCAATGATAACCATACGGCCAGTATCTGGGCAGATACCAAACTGTACATTAGAACCACCTGTTTCAACACCAATTTCACGTAATACCGCTAATGAGGCATTACGCATGATTTGATATTCTTTATCCGTTAACGTTTGTGCCGGAGCAACAGTGATTGAGTCACCGGTATGAATCCCCATAGGATCAAAGTTTTCAATTGAACAAATAATGATACAATTATCATTTTTGTCTCGTACCACTTCCATCTCATATTCTTTCCAACCAATTAATGATTCATCAACCAATAATTCAGAAGTAGGTGATAAATCTAAACCACGAGTACAAATTTCTTCATACTCTTCCTGATTATAAGCAATACCACCACCGGTTCCACCCATGGTAAATGATGGACGAATAATACAAGGAAAACCTATACGTGTTACGGTATCTTTTGCTTCTTCAATAGAGTGAACAATTTCAGCACGTGGACATTCTAAGCCAATATTTTTCATTGCTTTGTCAAAACGCTTACGGTTTTCTGCTTTATCAATAGCATCAGCCGTTGCACCAATCATCTCTACATTAAACTCTTTTAAAACACCTTTAGCTTCTAGCTCTAGTGCACAGTTTAATGCTGTTTGACCACCCATTGTCGGTAGTACCGCACAAGGACGTTCTTTTTCAATAATTTTACGTACAACTTCCCAATGGATGGGTTCAATATAAGTAGCATCAGCCATATCAGGGTCTGTCATGATAGTAGCTGGGTTAGAGTTTACTAGAATAACTCGGTAACCTTCTTCACGTAATGCCTTACAAGCTTGCGCACCTGAGTAATCAAACTCACAGGCTTGGCCAATTACAATTGGGCCTGCGCCTAAGATCAAGATACTTTTTAAATCAGTTCTTTTAGCCATGGTTCTCTTTCTCTCTTGTCTTGTGAGTCTATTTGGTTTCTTTAAAAGCATTGATTAAATCAATGAAATGATCAAACAATGGTGCAGCATCGTGCGGACCTGGGCTTGCTTCAGGATGCCCTTGGAAGCTAAAGGCAGGCTTATCAGTACGATGAATACCTTGTAAAGAGTCGTCAAACAAAGACTTATGCGTCACTTTAAGGTTAGCGGGTAAGTTGGCCTCATCTACAGCAAAACCATGGTTTTGTGAGGTAATCATAACGACGTCTCGGTCAAAATCTTTCACTGGATGGTTAGCGCCATGATGACCAAACTTCATTTTAACCGTCGTTGCGCCACTTGCTAAACCAAGTAACTGGTGGCCTAAGCAAATTCCAAATACAGGAATCTCTGTTGTTAAAAATTCTTTAATGGCTGCAATAGCATAATCACAAGGCTCAGGATCGCCTGGACCATTTGATAAGAAAATACCATCAGGATTCATTGCTAATACTTGACTAGCCGGTGTTTGCGCTGGCACAACGGTTAATTTACAACCACGGTCAACTAGCATACGTAAAATATTACGTTTCGCCCCAAAATCGTAGGCAACAACATGATATTCATAACGTTCTGGTTTGGTAAAACCGGTACCTACACCCTGACCTAGTTCAAGTGCCCAGCTACCTTCTAGCCACTCATATTGTTCTTTGGTTGATACTACTTTTGCCAAATCCATGCCTTTAAGACCAGGAAAAGCTTTTGCTCGTGTCAACGCTGTAGCGTGTTGGCTTTCATCGTTGGCATCATCAAGAGTGAGGATACAACCATTTTGTGCACCCTTTTCACGAAGTATACGAGTGAGCTTGCGAGTATCAATATCAGCGATACCTAAAATATTATTTATAATAAGGTAATCACTTAGACTTTGCTCGTTACGAAAGTTACTGGCAAGCAGAGGTAAATCACGAATAACAAGCCCTTTAGCAACAATTTCATTTGACTCTTTATCTTCACTGTTGGTACCAGTATTGCCAATATGGGGATAAGTTAGCGTAATAATTTGCTCTGCATAAGACGGGTCGGTAAGAATTTCCTGATAACCAGTCATCGAAGTATTAAATACTACTTCGCCAACAGCCGAACCCTTTGCACCGATTGCGGTGCCTTTAAATACTGTGCCGTCTTCAAGCACTAAAATAGCAGATGTAGCCAATGTAACCTCCAAAGAACAAATAAACGTAAACGCGGGTATAACAGCAAATGCTCCTTGCTGCTGCTTTTAAAAACAAAGTCCCTGTAAAAGTTGCCCTTCAAACGTGATGAACAACTAAATTTTTGACAAAATCCACTTATTTTACGCTTGTAGGTTTATTTCGTCTAGTAAAAATTGTAAAAACCAGTACTTTTCTCGATCTTATTAATATTTTCATATCAAAGCTCTAAAAGTTCTAGTTATCTATAACTTTATTATTTCAAGGTATTGCTTAACTCAGTCTTTCAAACCAAGGACGTCTTGCATATCATAAAAGCCTACATCAGCCTCACTTAACCAGAATGCGGCTCGCATAGCACCCAAAGCAAAAGTCATTCGAGAACTAGCCTTGTGAGTAATTTCAAGGCGTTCGCCAAGATCAGCGAAATATGCAGTATGTTCACCTACAATATCGCCCGCTCTTACTGTTGCAAAACCTATGGTTTCCCTATCTCGCTCTTCAGTAATACCTTCACGACCATAAACCGCAACTTTATTCAAATCTCGTCCTAAGGTATTCGCAATAACTTGTCCCATTTTTATAGCCGTTCCTGATGGCGCATCCTTTTTGAATCGGTGATGCGCTTCAAAAATTTCAATATCAGTATAGTCACCAATTGCTTTGGCAGTAATTTGTAATAACTTAAACATCAAGTTAACACCAACACTGGTGTTTGGTGCTAAAACTATAGGCATCACTTTACCTGCTTGTTCAATGACTTGCACTTGTTCATCAGAAAAGCCTGTTGTACCTATTACTAATGCTTTGTTATATTTTTTACACCAATTAATGTTCGCCAAAGTAGTATCAATTGAAGTAAAGTCAATAAAAATATCGGCGTGTTCTAATTGCGATAATTGTGTTGACGTTTTAATACCAATAGCACCAATACCGGCTAACTCACCTAAATCAAAATCAATAAATGATGAGGTCTCTCTGACACTTCCGCCGGTTAATTCGATACTTGCGTGCTCATGAGCCGCTTGAATTAAGTTACGTCCCATGCGGCCACTACAGCCTAAAATAGCTACTTTTACTTTCATAATATTCTCTATTGTTCTTTAAAAGGTTTGTTATGAGTTATCAATACAAGATAACTTTTTATCAGTCATTGAGTAAATAATGACTAACTGAAGTTGCTATTACCATTGAAGCTGATTAGCTAGTGCTAATGAGTTCTCTAACTCATGTGAGATAACATTAAAAATTTTAAATGTACCAGCAATATCTAGCACATGATAAACCGCAGCAAAATCTGCAAAAACATCGCCCTGTCCGTCAATAAAATCCCAATCTATGCAGACTAAGTATAACTGTTCACTGATTTGCTCATAAGATGCTTTTTTAGCGAGAACATTACTTGTTTTAACACTTTTTAGTTGAGTAAATATCTCGCTAAATTCATCATAACAATCTGAATTATTTGATAATAAAACTATTTTGTCAGGGGTATTTAGTGTACAAGGCAAGTGATAACAACTTATAACCTCATCAATATCGTACGCAAGAAATGCGTTTTGATAATGTTCAAATAGGTTTTGTAATTTGATTGCTGTCATTAAATCTTTCTTTTTTTAGCTTAAAAAAAAGCCCTCATTGAGGGCTTCATCATAAATATTGCTAATTACTTGATACTTAATAATTCTACATCGAATACTAAGGTAGCATAAGGAGGAATTGCACCTTGAGAACCACGTTCACCGTAGGCTAGATCATAAGGAATAGTTAACTTCCATTTAGAGCCTTCAGTCATTAATTGTAATGCTTCAGTCCAGCCAGGAATAACACCGTTCACTGGAAATTCTGCCGGTTGACCACGTTCAACTGAACTATCAAATACATCACCGTTAGCAAATGTACCGTGATAATGCACTGACACTGTACTTTCAGCTGATGGTTTTTCACCTTCACCTGTAGTGATTACTTCGTATTGCAGCCCAGATTCGGTTACGGTTACTTCATCACGTTTAGCGTTTTCAGCCAAGAATTTTTCGCCTTCAGCAGAAGCTTCTTTAGCAGCAGCTTGCTCTAGCACTTGTAATTTTTTAGAAACTACTGAAAAAGCTTCATTTAAATCTTCTTCTGACACTTGGCTGGTTGCTTCAGCGAGAGCGTCGGCAATACCTGCCTGTACTGCTGTTATGTCAAACTCTTTAAAAGGGTTATTGCGAAGTTGATCACCAAGTTGGCGACCGACACCATAACTTACGCGTTGTTCAATACTATCAAAACTCATGAGTAAATAAGCTCCAGACTGTGTAGTCTTTGTATAAGATTAATCAGTTAATTTATATCTAA
>Ga0115008_10003391_pt1 | contig 13194 bp, 9 predicted proteins | sample FraStrMetagenome_FD_87164 | JGI IMG/M metagenome (GOLD analysis project Ga0115008, IMG submission 87164) | Marine eukaryotic phytoplankton communities from Arctic Ocean - Fram Strait ARC3M Metagenome | ecosystem: Environmental > Aquatic > Marine > Oceanic | place: Fram Strait | collected 2012-06-18
ATTCATATCGATCGCACCGAAAACAAGGGATGCTCCGGTTGAAGAAATATTTCCCGTTGCTTGCCCAGAGCTAACTTCTGTCCCATCGAGATAAAGTTTCCTGGTTCCACCATCATAAGTGGATACTACATGGTGCCAGGCATTATCCGTAGTCGGAGATACAGTCGAACTCCCAGACTTAAGATTTCCCACTTCATCTAGGTTGGCAGCCAAGTCGTTGCCAATGCCGGCACCAAGCAACCATCCATCAACCGGTTTACCTGAATGAGTGGCTGGCAATTGGTTAACCATTCCGTATTTCAGTGCAAGAAATCCCTCGATATGCTCGCGGTCAGCATTGGATAAGGAGTTACGATAGATCAGAATATCCCCATATCTTTGATCGTTACCCAGGTTAATTGCAGATCCTGTACTGGAACCCAGATCATTTTTAGCATTTGTTTTTGTACTGGCTGAAACCCCGTTTCCATAAAGTTTAATCGTTTTGGATGGACCATCATAAGTTAAAGTCAAAATCTTAGTGGAGCTTCGGGCATCTAATATTGAATTGTAAGCTCGATCCTGACCACCACCGTTGTCCGCGTGCCTGGGGAAATAGCATCCACTACCCTGATTCGCACCGACATTCATTTTTTGAATTCTGAACCCATGACCACTATTGGGATCCCCTTTCCACAGTAAATATTCCCAGTTACTGGTATCCAGCCAATCGAAAACCATAAAGAAGGTCATTGAATTCCATCCGTCAATAATTTGGCCACCACTGGTCGAAAAATTCCCCAAATCGGTATTCACTCCCGGATAATCTGAATTTAATGCAGATCCTTCAAATTTCGGAGACCCATTGGAGGTGAACACGATTCCATTTCCACTCTTATCCGCCCAATATTTAACAAGGTTTCCGGAAGCCGGGGGTCCAATTGCACCAGCGGAAGTTCCTTGATCCATTGTGCTTGTATCCGAGGCATCAAGCCAGAGTTTGAGTGATGGAACATCATTTGGACTGGGGACAGACCCTCCCTTTGAAACAATGGGTTTACCAAATTGATTGGGCCAGCCTTTAACCCAAGCGGAAACCGAAAAAGCGGAACCACCATCAAAGGAATCTTCAGCTCCGCCCGTTACAACTTCAATATGTCCATCTGAAAGATCCACTGCCTTTCCACTGCCAAATGGGGTATCAGCTATGAAACTAGTAGATCCACTTGAAATGGGAGTTCCTAATTTATAAGGATGGCTAGAGGCAAGGGAACCGGCCAAGCCCCACTTGTGGGCGAGGTAGCCCTCGATTTTTTGGCGTTCAGAATCGGAAACAGTAGAACCGGCAAAAATTATTTCCGATAGATAAGCACTCATTGGATAATTACCAGATGGTGAAAGTGCTCCAATGGCAGTTGTGTTCGTTCCCGCATTACCTGCGGCCTCGGTGAAGTCAGTTGAAGAGGCACCATCCAAGGAAACGGAACTTCCATTGGTCACTCCAGTATCTAAAATAATAGATAGGATGTGGTAATCCGTGTCTGGAGTGCGGGTAGACTCAAATGGGGTTGTTCCTCCTGCATTACTTACACCCCACTTGGCCACCGAGTTGGCATCAAAATTTAGGGTTGCTAATCTATCCCATCCTCCATTGTCGGATCCAAAAAGAGAACCTTCACCAGTTGTCGATTTTGAAGCAAACACAACAAAAATGGAAAGATCAGCCATAGTGGAACGGTTGATATTGATCGGGCTCACCAAGAAATCGCTTGTAAAGTCTATCACATTTAAACCATTCTGAGTAGCCGTATTAGTACTTGGTTTGCTGCCAGCGGTTGATTGAGTGGCATGATAGTTACTTCCACTCTTATCATTCCACTGGCTTACTGAATTGGAGGAATGAGTGATGGTGGATGAATCGGAAGCATCTAGCCACAGATTAATATTTGATACTTCAGTTGGAGTAAAAAGCTTCTTCGCAGTTCCGTGTCTATTTTTACCAGAAACATCGTTGGCATTGCTTGCGTCAAAATTCCATCTACCTTGCAAATCGGCTTTTCCTACTGGAGCAGATGGGTTTAAAATTCCAAGTTCTCTGCTGACTACAGTACCACCCGCATTAGAAGCTAGTGCTCGGAAATAGTAAATTTTGTCAAGGTTCGGGATATTGATCGTGGTCGAAAAACTACCCGGTGCCTGATTCGTGGAAATGATAACCTCATTATCCCAAGCAACCGAAGGTGTGGGAGAAATTCCACGATCCTCATCACCCCAAACTATCTTAATGGTTGGATTCTCGCCCCCATTCTGTAGTAGCTGTCCTGTAAGCGTGGCCGTATCCCGTGTCGGTTGAGTCATACTCATTTGACCTAACCCAGACGGCACAATTGTCTGAGCATTAATCGAACAAACTACGCAGATAAAAAGGAAAACGGAAAGAAGTTTAGGATTCTTCATGACTTTTTGCTGTAGGGAGGTTTTTTTAATTACTGAAAAGTAATTGGGCTTGTTAAAATTTATCGGAATAAGGATTGGGTTTATTACTATTATCCAAATTCTAGTATTTAATACGTGTTATTACCTCTTTTTCTATACATTATAGCTAAAGTATAATATATTTTATCTTTATGTCATAAATTACTATCGTTGAGTTATTTAAGTTTTTTGTTTAATTATTTCCTGATATATATATTTATTGTGATTTATGTTATATTTTTTTCTAATATATTATAATTCTTCTTTTGAGTAATATGTTAATTATGTAGTTTTTTTTATATTTTACCAAATCCTGGAGAGTTTAAAAAAAAATTGAAGTTTTTATACATTTCTCAAGGTTTTGATAAATTCGAATCGTCTTTTTCATTGGGATTCGAAATCGTTTTGTCCCATTAAAAATTTTTTAATGCACGGTTTTACAAACCCTGAATTATATTGGTCATTGAATGTAAACCTCGGAATTGGATTGTTTACCAAGAAATCCTGTATCAATCAGACACTTTTAATTTATGATTTATCTCCAACTCAGAAAGTTTAGACCGTTCAACAATAAACAAATAAATAAGTTGCGAAATTGAGTGCTCATTTTCATTCCGCGTTCCACATGGGGAGGGAATAAAACAAACAATATTTTAATATCTGCCCCGATACCGGATATTAAAAAGTATTTTCCATTTAATTAATAAACGAAAAATTGATCCTCTTTCGTTTTTAAAAATTGATCGATTCTGGCTTCATGAGCCCGACCATTTGAACCATGTGTGTAACGATACCGGAGGAATTTTCTAATTCAAAAAAGTTAGGTGGCTAACAAATGAATCAATCTCGATAGTATGAGGTGTTCTATTGATCCTAGAGGTTCATTCCTTCAGGCACAATTGTTTGCACGGCTTTTATCAATTTCAGAATTTGGGAAAGGGAATTTTTATTTTTGTCGGTAAAAGCTAATTTCATGGTTCCTGACCCGGAGGTTTTGCTTGAGTTGGATGACATTTCCAAATGGGAGAAATCCTTGAGCATTTCCATCGGACCGCCAGGCGGTATGGGCAAGTCCATTTTTAAAATGGGGGCGACATTAATTTTAAAAACAAAATCATTCTTTTCAAAAATCTCTTTTCCTGAACCACTAACCGGATTCTTTACCGAGCCAGATTGAGTGGCTGCGATATGATCTTTGCTGGCAATCAGAAGCAAATCATTCTTTTCGGTGATCGAATAGCCCTGCATCATTGCCAATCCAAGTCCCATGGCGAGGGGAGGAGCCGCTTTGAGCTTGAGCCACTTTTCCGTATCGATTGAGGCAGCCACGATAAATTCGGGTCTGGGCATGGCGGCCATCATCATTGCACTCGGGTCGATTCCGCCTGGAGGAGCACCACCGGGGAAACCTCCGGGAGCACCCGGACCAGGGAAGGGCGAATCTTCCATGTCATCATCTCCAAAGGGATTGACTTCGGCAGGTGAGGCATCACCCCCAAACGGATTATCTTCGGCAACATCAGGGCCTCCTGGGAAACCACCCATGCTTGCGGGGTCTGGCATTTTAACATCCGTGATTGAGGCGAGAAATTCACCCGTAAAGGAGCTGATGGCATCTCTTATCGTCAATCCACCAAGCTCGGGCATAGCCTCATCCAGTTTGATATCTTCTTCAAATTCAGAGAGAAGTTCCTTTTCGGCATACTCAACAAATTTGAGCAGGTCGAAAGCAAAACCCAACGCAAGGACCGCATCGGAGGGAGCGAATTTTAAGATTCCATCGGAAAATCCACCTTTTCCATAAACCATGTCATTACTGGGAGCATCTAATTTAACTTGTCCGACCATTTCACCATCCTCGAAATTCAGGGTAAGCGTACCACTTCCCCCTTTTAGAGTATCCAGGTTAACATCTTCAAGATCGGCTCCCCAATTATCGAGGATAGAATCTCCGCCAAACCAGACTCCCATGTCATTTTCCTCGTTTGAAAACGATGCAAAAGTATCTTGGTTTTTGATCAATGCATTGGAACCATCTGCGGTCATGAATTTTTCAATCGATGGTTCTCTGTCTTTAGGAATATCCGCACTGCCCGCATAAAAGAAGTCAGATCCGACGGCAATTTGTGGTTCAGCACCGTCGGCCCCACCAAGTGCTTGGTAGAGATGATATCCATCTTTTTCAGTTGGTTTATCCAGACCGGCAAGTAATTCGATCGTATTCATGAACTTTTCCTTGTCTGACAACTTACCGGCAACACCACCGGTTGGTGCTAAGTTTGTATTTTCGTTAGGGATCAGATGAATTTGAAAAGGTTCGGAGACATCGAGTCCCAAAGAGGCTGGGTTTTCGAGTGCTTTGGCAACCATGGGAGGTAAGCCTGGTGGCAAAAGGGCCGCGATATCGTCACGACCTTTTTGCAGGAGATCATTGACTCTGATCAAAATAACGGCTCCGGCATCGGAGGGAATTCTTTCTATTAGAGGAATGTTATTATTTGATGATCCAGAATTCTTTGGTTCTTTTGGGGGCTCATCTGATGCTTGCGAAGAGCTGGCTTCAGCCTGCTCAGATTCAGTTTCATTATTTACAACCTGATCGCCATTTTCTTCATCATCGCCTGAAAAAAGAAAGATAGCACTGCCAATCATTACAATCAGAGCAACCGCTCCAACCGAACCCCATATTATAAGTTTTTTATTACTGCCTTTTCCTGGTGCAGGTTGAGCCTGGCTAGCAGCCTGATTGAATTTGCTTTGGGCATTTCCTGCGTTGGGTGCAACCTGAGCCTGTGGTTGTTGGGCAACAGGCTGTGCGATTGCAGGTTGGCTCAAGCCGGGCACTTGGGAGAGGGGGATCCAATTCTGCCCGTCGTGACACGCCTGATCCTGTAATGTAAATGCACCTTGTTGTATGTATTGTTGAACTTGTTCGAGGGTGTAGGGACCGTATTGAGTCCCATCTTTATGTACATAAATATTCATGGCAGGAATAGGTTTTTAATTTGTGAACTGTTTAAATATCCTAAATTGAACATCAGATTATGTGCAAGGGTTAAGATATTATGTAAATTGATTAAATTAAATAACACTTAAAGAATCGATAGACTGTCATTTTTTTTGTATTGAAGATAATGCGTGATTTTTTTAATTGGGTCTCGAATAGACATTTACCGGCAAGAATTTTGCAAGGGTTGAAGCAAAACTTTGTACCCGGTTTAATCCTATGGATTCTGGGGCTTGGCTTAGTCGGAACCTACTATCTGGTGGAATCTGCAAGGCCTTTATTTTTACAGATCAGTGCCTGGAAACAGGATTATGGTTATGCGTATTCTGCTTTTTCGACTGCCTTGTTTGGTGGATTGCTTCCCTTCGTATTTATGAGACTGACCGGACGAGGGGGGAGGGGAAGTCCTCTGCTTTACGGTTTTATTTTTGTTATCTACTGGGCTTTTCGTGGTATTGATGTGGACGCATTTTATCGATTACAGGCAATGATTTTTGGGACCGGTGTGGATTGGCGTACCATAGCTTCGAAAGTTTTGGTGGACCAGTTTGTGTATTGTGTTTTTTGGGCAACCCCAGTCACAGCACTTTTTTATGCCTGGATGGATGTAGGCTTTTCCGTAAAACGATTGAGGGTGGAAAAGAGCCGGTCCGAGATTTTTGACTTAATCTTAATTTTTACAGTGTCCACATGGATGGTTTGGATTCCCGGCACTGCGATTATTTATTCCTTACCTTCTCCTTTGCAGATTCCTCTTTTTAATCTTACCCTATGTTTTTTTGTGATATTAGTTAGCCTGTTTGGTAATCAATCAAAGACTAATGGAAAGCGTGTATAGGTAATGGATCAACCTTGAATTGAAATAATGAGGCTCATCGAATCGACAATCGCTTGACCAATGAGTCTTCAAAATAATAAGTTTTATAGATGAAAATTATTTTACCCATTTCAACTACTTTGTTTTTTCTGGCCTCGTCATTTTTAACCATGGCCGAAGATGAACCTAAGGCTGAAGACAAATCCTATTCCGAAAAACTAAAGGAGGTTTATGAAAAGGGACTTAAGGGAGCTAAAGAAAAATATGCTGAAACAGTGGGGGATGGAAAAGAACTCACGGGTAAGTCTAAGGAATGGGTTCTCAAGGACATTGAAAATATCGGCGACTGGGAATACAAGGTTGAAACTTATGGGGCAGATCAAGCCAAGGACATGGAAAAAAAACTTAATGAATTAGGCAAGCAACGCTGGCAATGCTTTTGGGTGGAATCCAGTAAAAAGGAAAAAGTCTTTTACTTTAAGCGTACAAAAATGAGTTATCTGAGTAAGGTACCAACCGGTGCGATCTTACGTATTATGACTGATTTTCAGAATAATTAAAATCAGCCTTACTTGCCTTTTACGCAGATGAGTCTTTCGCCGGTTCGAAGATAAAAGTCTCCATTTGCCAATGCGGGAGTTGATCGGCAAACCTCTCCCAAATCCGTTACCCCTAATTGTTTAAATTCGTCGCTGTCAGCAATTGCAACCACCTGCCCGTAAGCTGATACACAGAAAATGGTGCTGCCAGCTAGGACCGGAGATCCAAAAAAAGTATCTTTCACTCCCTCCACTCTCGCTTTCCATACCTTCTCTCCAGTTTGCGGGCGAACGCAGGTGATGACTCCATTATCGGCCCATAGATAAAGCCTGTTACCAGAGAGCAGGGGGGAAGGAATATGGGGCATAGTCTCTTCCAATCTCCAGACCTCTTTCGCTTTGCCGTTCTTAGAAACGGAAGCGGGGCGAATCGCAACGAGGTGTTTATCCAAGGTGGTAAACCCGCAAACTCCCAGTACCAAATTACCTGCAACAATGGGAGAGGAAATGGCTCGTTCAGAATGGGGCCTTCCAAAGACAGATAGTTCCCATAGTTGTTTTCCCGTTTTGGGTTCCAGACTGGTGAACCCCAACCACCAATTGGTAAAAATTAATTCGCTGCTACCATCTGGTGAGGTAAATACGCAGGGTGTGGAATAGGTCAGTCGCTTACTTTTACGGGGTATTTCCCAAAGTATATTGCCTGTTTTGCAATCCAAGGCGTAATGAGCTCCGCCTCCTTTTTCCTGATCGTTTGGAACGATCAATCTATCTTCAAATACAATCGGAGATACTGCGAAACCGTGACCTCCCTTGACCCCTCCTAGATCGGTTTCCCAGAGGAGTTTTCCATAATGGTTGTGAGCACTGACCTTTAGTTCGGTGGAATGCCCCCACACGGAGTAGACATTTTCTTTATCCAATGCGGGAGTACTGGATGCAAAACTATTAAATCGATGGGTTTTATGATTTTGAGATTGATATGACCGAGTCCATTCCACTGATCCATCCCGCGCATTTACACATAGAATCTTCCTGGTTTTTCCCTGGTCAGTGGATGAATTTATAAATACACGGTTACCCCATACTGTGGGGGATCCATGACCTTCATCGTTAAGTGGTAAGGACCAACGATAGGAGGAATCTTTCCAACTGTGGGGTATGTTGCAGTCGGCATACCCATCTCCATTATTACCCCGAAAACGGGGCCAGTTTTCCAATGCCTGTGAGTAGGAATAAAAAACAAGTAGGCCAACAATTAGGAACAACCTGTTCATTCAGATTTTTTTAATTTTTATATTTTTAAACCAAACGACTTGTCCGTGGTTTTGGAATCCAATATGACCAGATCGAGGCAGATCCTTGAGAGCAGTCTTGAACTTGTTGGTCGTACCATCGGGGTTTTGACCGGCTTTCTTCCAGTCGTCTAAATTAATCGAGAATGCAAGTTTGCTGTTTAAGGAAAAGGAAACCCGAGGACCTTTGCAAATAAGCTCTGCCTGATTCCATTGCCCGACTGGATTGGAGAACTCTCCCCTGGGTGCGACGCCATCATAAAAAGATGCATTTAACTTTCGTGGAGGAAGAATCTTCTTTGCTTTTTTTTGAAACCCTTCGTTATCCATTAACTGGATTTCAAAACCTTCGTGAACGGGGTCTTTTGGATTACTTCGATAAAAAATTCCCGAGTTTGCACCCTCGGATAATTTGTAATCAAGACGAAGAGAAAAATCGCTGAATTTCTTTTGGGTCCATAGGAATCCCATGCCCTTAAAGCGTTCAACTCCTTTTTTATCCTTTATTTTTTCCATCCGGCAAACCACGGATCCATCTTTTTCAATTTCCCAGGATCCGGGTTGGAGTTCAAAGGCATTCAGATCCAATCCGGAAAAGAGAACCTGATCTTTCGCAAAGATCGAAAGGGTAAGCAGGCTGGCAAATAGCAGAACTATAAACAGTTTCATTGTGGAGCGGTGGGTTTTCGGGTTCGTGGAGGCAATCGTTTTACCACGGATTGGGGAGGGTCTTCCTCGGGAACCTGAAGGTTTTTCCGGTGCAGGGCAAGCTGCCGGGAAAGCCGGTTCTGCACGACTGCATATTCCGCGCTTCCGTAAACGCTGGTGATTTCGTTCGGGTCATTATTGAGGTCGAAGAGTTCCCATTGGTCGACATCATCCTCATAAAATCGAATCAATTTATAGCGTCCGTCCGCAACCCCATAGTGTCTACGAACCCAGTGATATCCGGGGTATTCGTAGTAATGATAATAAAAACTTTTTCGCCAGTTTTTTGGGGTCTTTCCTTTGAGCAGGGAGACCATGGAACGACCATGCAGATCGGTGGGTGAATTTATCCCCGCCACTTCGCAGAAGGTTCCGGCAAAATCAACCGGAGACACGATATCCCCATTTCGGCTCCCAGGCTTGATCACTCCAGGCCAGCGTACGAGCATCGGTGTACGTAAAGATTCCTCATACATCCAACGCTTATCGAACCATCCATGTTCCCCCAAATAGAAGCCTTGGTCAGAACAGTAGATCACAATGGTATCTTCTTCCAGTCCTGCTTCCTTGAGGTAATCGAGCATCCGTCCTACTCCATCATCCACCGAGGCGATACAGCGCAGATAATCTTTTACATATCTTTGGTATTTCCAACGGACCAAGTCTTTTCCCTGTAAGTTGGCTTTTTTCAGTGCCTCATTCTTTGGGTTGTAAGCGGCATCCCAGACTTTTCTTTGTTCGGGGGTTAGGTTTCCGGGTGCATCCAGTTTTAAGTCTCCACGGTTCATGGTCTCGGCAATTGTCATATCCTGCTGATAAGCGGCCAGGCTCCGGCCCTTGTAATCGTCAAAAAGAGTTTCTGGTTCGGGCAGGGTTACATCATCATACCTATTAAGGTACTTGGGGCCGGGTTGCCAATTTCGGTGCGGTGCCTTGTGCTGATACATGAGCATGAAGGGTTTGTCTTTGTCGCGTTTGCTTTTCATCCAGTCGAGGGCAAGGTCGGTTATGATATCCGTGGTGTAGCCAACATGTTTGATTACCTCATCATGCTTGCCATCCCCGTCTTTATCGACTCGCATAGGTGGATTGTAATAAGGCCCTTGCCCGATGAGTACTTCAGAATAATCATACCCCTGTGGCGACATATGTGTACCCAGATGCCATTTCCCTACGACTGCGGTGGTATATCCTGCCTTACGGAGCATTTTAGGAAAAGTTTGCTGAGTACCGTCGAACTTATTTCCGTTTACCAAAAAACCATTGGCGTGAGAATATTTTCCGGTCTGTATGGCGGCCCGCATCGGTCCGCAAATTGAATTGGTCACATAGCACTGCTCGAAAAGCATACCGTCCCGGGCGAGGGAATCGATATTCGGGGTAGGGCAGTGTTCCTTGAGCCATGAATTATAGGCACCCACTGCCTGGTAGGCATGATCATCTGTAAAAATAAACAGGATGTTGGGTTTTTTGGCGGCTCCCAAGAATAATGCCGGTAATACAAAAAGTAAGTTCGATAATTTCATTCTACTGAATTTACATTGACCAGATTATTGGTCAAGTACCCACTAATTGAAAGCAAAAGTCTTTTTTTAGAAGAGTCTGTTCAGGATAAAAATGAGAATGAAATTTTATTTCCTATTTTAAGTCTCGTATGAATTCTCGATTCTCGTTCGATTTTTCTTTAACCATTTTTGCCACTTCATCGGTTTCCATATAATCGTTCCAGTCGACCGTGAGGGTTCGGGTATAATGGTCCATCTCAGTGATGAAGCTTTCGTATCCCTGGTGGAGTTTTTGCATGTACTCAAGCGTGATTTCGCCTTCCGCATCCCGTCCGCGTTCTTGGATTCGTTGCATTGAGGTTTCGGGGGAGACTCGTAAGTAAATGAGGATGTCTGGATAGACAAGATAGCGCTTCATGATGTTAAAGTGTCCGAGGTAGGTTTCGTAGTCACGCTTGTCGATGAAGCCTGCTTCGTGGAGCATGCGGGCGAAAATGGTATCCTCGTAAATAGTTCGGTCCTGCACCGCACCTTTTCCTTTGTTCCACACGATTTGCTGGTGCTGTTCAAACCTGCGAAAGAGGAGATGGATTTGCATCATTGCTCCCCATCGCTCCATGTCTGCGTAGAAGTCATCAAGATATGGGTTGTCATCCACAGGCTCGTTGTAGGCGTCATAACCTAGGTTGTCGGCCAAGCTTTGCGCGAGCGTGGACTTCCCTGCTCCGATGATTCCAGCAATTCCGATGAACATGATAAATTTTATTCTATTGCAGAGAGGAACTCGGTCAAGCTTGGGATGATTTGTTTAGGTTCCGCAAAAAGTTTGCAGAACTTTTTCGCCGGGTTCGGGGGGAGTTTGGTAGGGTAGGAGGTGGTCGCTATCCTGGTATGGTTTCTCAAGAGTATTTAGCAGATCATGAAAGGGTTTGAAATTACCTTCCTCTCCCGCTTGAAGGGCTTCCTCGACTTTATGATTGCGGGGAATGACCGCTGGATTGACCAAACTCATAAGCGCGAAGGATGATTCCAAGCCTTGTTCCTCTTTACTGAGACGGTTTTGCCAACGGCTATGCCAGTCTTGGAAGTCTTCAGAAGCGTAAAGCGTTCCCTCGGGAATTTCTTCTTTGCACAAGTTCAGGAAGGTGTTGGTGAAGTCTGCTGAATTTTTATGCATCCAGTCGAGAAGGTCGGTGATTAGCTTCTCATCCTCCTCACCAACCTCACTAAGTCCTAGTTTGGATCCCATCATGGATAGCCATTTACTTTTATAAATCTGTTCGAACGAATTCAATAATTCCTCCGCCATTGTGATTATTTCTTCTTTCTTTCCATCCATCAAAGGCAATAAACTCTCGGCCAAACGGGCAAGGTTCCATTGGGCGATATAGGGTTGATTGGCATAAGCATAGCGTCCCTTATGATCGATCGAACTGAAGACAGTATCGGGGGCAAAGGTATCCATGAAAGCACAGGGACCGTAATCAATGGTTTCTCCCGAGAGAGCCATGTTGTCGGTGTTCATCACTCCGTGGATAAAACCGACTCTCATCCAATGGGTAATTAATTCTGCCTGTTGATGAATAACTGCTTCGAGTAAAGCGAGTGGTTGGTTTTCCTTTTCCTTAATTTTAGGAAAATGCCGATCAATCAGATAATCGAGAAGGGCTTGAGTCACGGCCTTGTCACCTTGGAGGGATGCAAACTCAAAGGTTCCCACCCGGATGTGCGAGCCTGCGATACGGGCTAGGATTGCTCCGGGTAATTCGGTTTCCCGGTACACGGTTTCTCCAGTCGACACGACCGCCAAACTCCTCGTGGTGGGGATTCCCAGAGCGTGCATGGCTTCGCTAATAATGTATTCTCGGAGCATCGGGCCGAGGGCTGCCCGTCCGTCTCCTCCCCGTGAATAAGAGGTTCTTCCCGAGCCTTTGAGTTGGAGGTCAATGCGGTTCCCGGAAGGAGTCCGGTGTTCCCCCAAGACAATTGCCCGTCCGTCACCCAGTACGGTGAAGTTCCCGAATTGATGGCCGGCATAGGCTTGTGCGAAAGGAGCGGTTCCATGGGGGACGAGGTTCCCGGCAAAAAAAAGAGTTCGTACCTCCTCGCTTGCACCGGAGAGGTCGAAACCAATCTCATCGGCAAGTTTTTGATTGAAGATAATGGTCTTCGGTTGGCTGACTGGAGTCGGTGAAAGTTTGGAGAAAAGTACATCGGGTAGTTCTGTATAGGTACCTTCGAGGGTGAAGTTGAAATCAGTCATATAATTTTGTTAAGAAAGCACTTGAGGGAGATCAGTTTAATTTCAGATATTCCACGATATCCCGAAGCTGCTGGGCATCAAGTCCGAGACGCGATGCCGGAGCCATAAGGGAGGAATTCATTTTTTTACGAGATTTAATATCCGATTTTGCAATAACCAAATCCTCACCCCCAAATACCCGAATGACCACTGGGTCGCCCTCCGCCTGAATGAATCCCTGGATACGTTTATCTCCTTTGACCAATAACTCGGTACCTTCATAGCCATGAGCCAAATCGGCGGATGGATCTGTGATGGCTTTGAGAATGGTTTCCCGGTTCTGCCCGCTTCCCCAGCCGGCAAGAGTGGGACCGAATTCCACACCCACAGACCCCACTTTATGGCAGACATAACAGCGCCCAATTTGTTGCTTTCCTTTATCTGGGTCTCCTGTAAGGGCAAGTATTTTACCTGCTTGGGGAAGCTTGGTTTCCGTGCCGAATGAAGCCGGTGCAACGCGGTCTACATAAATCGTTTCAGAGGAACTTTTTCCGTGCAGTAAATCCTTGGCCTTGTATTTATTCCAAATACCCTGATCGCGTTTATCAATAAAAACTTTGGCGAGAG
>Ga0115008_10003392_pt1 | contig 13191 bp, 10 predicted proteins | sample FraStrMetagenome_FD_87164 | JGI IMG/M metagenome (GOLD analysis project Ga0115008, IMG submission 87164) | Marine eukaryotic phytoplankton communities from Arctic Ocean - Fram Strait ARC3M Metagenome | ecosystem: Environmental > Aquatic > Marine > Oceanic | place: Fram Strait | collected...
ACCTTGGTTCTCTCCAGACGGAAAAACATTGTTTTTGAGTGTACAGCATCCAGGAGAGCAGACACAAGACAAAAATAACCCTACAAGTAAATGGCCTTTTGACAAAGAGGGTATCCCCAAACCTGCGGTTGTTGCAATTACTGGAGACCTAATCGAAAAAATGAATCATCTAAATCAAATTGAAGTATAACTTTTATTTGTTAAAATGAAAATGAAAAAACTACCTGTAACCGTATTAAGTGGCTTTTTAGGAGCTGGAAAAACTACATTGCTAAATCATATTTTGCATAATAAAGAAGGCCTAAAAGTAGCTGTAATTGTAAATGATATGAGCGAAGTAAATATTGACGCTCAATTTATTGAAAATGAAAATACGCTCTCAAGAACCGAGGAGAAATTGGTAGAAATGTCTAATGGTTGTATTTGTTGTACGCTCCGTGAAGATTTGATGATAGAGGTAGAAAAGTTAGCTTCTCAAAATAAATTCGATTATTTGTTAATTGAAAGTACAGGAATCAGTGAGCCGATTCCTGTGGCACAAACATTCACCTTTGAAAGTGAAGATGGTAAAATAGATTTAAGTCGTTTTAGTTATGTAGATACGATGGTAACTGTAGTTGATGCCTTTAACTTCTTAAAAGATTTTTCAAGTTCAGATTATTTAACAACTAGAGAGCTTACCAATATAGAAGGCGATAACAGAACCATAGTAAATTTATTAACAGATCAGATTGAATTTGCCAATGTGATCATTATTAATAAAATTGATTTGATTTCTGAAGATCAATTGGAAGAACTTCGCGCTATTATTCATAAGCTAAACCCAGAAGCGAGTATTATTATAACAGAAAAATCTAAGGTTGTTTTAGAAAGTGTTTTAAACACAGGTTTGTTTGATTATGAAAAAGCCGAAGCTTCAGCTGGATGGCTCAAAGAATTAGAAAATGAACATGTACCTGAAACCGAAGAATATGGAATAGGTTCTTTTATTTTTAGAAGTAAAAAACCATTTCATCCAGAACGTTTTTTAAACTATTTGAATGAACGATTTCCTCAAAATATTATCAGAAGTAAAGGTCTATTTTGGTTGGCATCACGATCCAATCAAGCATTGTTGTGGAGTTCTGCTGGTGGCTCTTGCAAAGCAGACAGTGCTGGTGTTTGGTGGGCATCTATGCCTTTTTCTCAACGAATTAATAATGCTTCTTTTAATGAAAACAAAAATCAAATTGAATCAGATTGGGATGCACTATTTGGAGACAGAAAAATAGAATTGGTTTTTATTGGACAACATTTAGATAAGGAAGAAATGATCGCTGAATTGGAAGATTGTATACTCACAGAGCTTGAAATTGAAAAATGGAAAAATCAATTATTTTCTACACAAGATCAATGGCCAATAGCTGTGTAAGAAAGGAGAATTTTGTAAAATTTTAAGATGTTACAAACAGATAACCTTACCTTTCGATATAAGAAAGAAGGGCAAATTTTTAAATTTCCTAACATAGCTTTAGATGAAAACGAAAATTTGCTCATTTTAGGAAAATCAGGTATTGGTAAGACAACTTTTTTACATCTTCTAGCAGGTTTATTATCACCAACTGATGGTAAGGTAGTAATTGATGATGTTAGCATAAACTTATTATTTCAAAGTAAATTAGATACTTTTCGGGGACAAAAAATTGGACTTGTGTTTCAAAAAAATTACGCTGTTAAATCATTAAGTGTTCTTGAAAACTTATACGCACGTCTTTTCTTCAGTAAAAAAACTATAGATAATGATGAAATTGACAAACTATTAGAGCAATTAGGAATAAAAGATAGTAAAAACAGTAAAATACATGAATTAAGTGAAGGACAATTACAACGTTTAGGTATTGCCCTCTCAGTAATACATAAACCGAAAATTATTTTAGCTGATGAACCTACTTCTAGTTTAGATGATGAAAATTGTAAAGTTGTTATTGAATTACTAAAAAATCAAGCAGAACGAACCCATGCCAATTTGATCGTTATTACTCATGACCAAAGAATAAAAACGTTCTTTCAAAATTCAATTACCTTATGAATATTTGGAAGATTAGCATACAGAACCTAAAATCGAAACCATTATATACTTTTTTAAGCATATTAATACTATCATTAAGCATTATGCTGCTTTTGAGTGTTCAACAATTAAAAATTTCATTTAAAAACCAAATTGACTCCAATCTGGGTAAAATAGATTTAGTTATTGGCGCTAAAGGAAGTCCGCTGCAACTGATTTTGGCTTCTGTTTTGCATTTAGACAACCCAACAGGAAATATTTCTTACCATGAAGCAGAAAAAATTAGCAAAAGCTCTTTTGTAAAATTGGCAGTACCTATTTCTTATGGCGATAATTACGAAAAATATAGAATTATAGGAACTACTAAAGAGTATCTCTCCATTTACAATGCAGAGTTGCAAAATGGTGATGTTATAAAAAAACCTATGGAAGTAATTTTGGGAAATACCGTTGCCAAACAATTAAATTTTAAAATAGGCGATACATTTTTAAGCTCTCATGGATTGAAAGAAAACGATATCGATTTACATGCTGATAAATTGACAGTCGTTGGTATTTTAAAACCAACGAAAAAAGTGATAGATCGTTTAATTATTACCAATCTAGAAAGTATTTGGAACGTACATAAACACGAAGATGAAATTGATGAAGATAATGAAATCCATACTGAACATCACCCTCAGAAAACTCACGATTTAAACAGAGAAATAACCTCTTTATTAATCAGTTTTAAAAGCCCTAGAGCGCTTTTGACTTTTCCCAGGAAAATTAATAAAGAAACCAATATGCAAGCAGCATTGCCTAAATACGAATTGCATAAATTATATGAATATACAAATATTGGCTTTCAAACTATTTCTTGGATAGCCTATTTAATTCTTCTCATTTCTGGTATGATTATTTTTATTAGTTTATATAAAATGGTAAAAGAACGTGCTTTTGATTTGGCACTTTTACGAACCTACGGTGCTAGTAATCTTCAATTAATAAAAATGGTTATTTACGAAGGGATTACAATTGTATTTTTTGCTTTTATAATAGGATTTATATTCGTAAAAACAGCACTATACTTTATTTTTAAAATTGTAAAGAACTACTATCATCATAACATACTTCAAGAGTTATCATTTAACGAAGTATTACAAACTGGTGGTTTAGTTCTAATAATGATGTTTTTGTCTATTTCGCTAGCCACATATCCAATTATAAAAATGAATATTTCAACAATTTTGAGTAATGAAAAATAAAGTCTTCATATTATTTTTTGTTCTTTCTGCTAGCATTAGCTTTAGTCAACAAAAAATAACTTGGGAAGATTTATCGAAAGTAAAATTTACAGATAAATATTTTCCTGATTATGATGATTATTTTTTGTATCCAGAATTTTTACCTTCCATAAAAACTTTAGAAGGAAAGCAAATAACTATAAGTGGCTATTTTTTAAATTTAGATCCTGAAGGAAAAATATATATCTTATCTAAAGGTCCATTGTCATCTTGTTTTTTTTGTGGAGTAGGTGGTCCTGAAACAGCTATTGAACTTGTTTTTAAAAATACCCCAATTTTTAAAACAGATGATATTATTTCTACAACAGGCATACTAAAGTTAAATCAAGATGATGTGGAACATTTTAATTATATTCTTACGGAATGTGAGGGCAAATTAATAAAATAATCAATAGAAGTAAAGAAGTTAGTCTTTAGATTTAGACTGCACATTATAATATTAGAATCTACAAATTATAAAATATGATTGATAAATTAAAAGCATCGTTTTATACTATTATGTAAAATAAGGCGGAACGTATAAAAAAGGTCTGGTAGAAATTTTATCAAGCCTCTCTGCAGATAATACAAATTTTTTTAGACGCTGCGAAGCAAACCGCTTATTAGTTTAATGACCCAGTACAAAGATTTCTTACGAAGAGCTAAACACTCTGGGATATTTTACATAATACTACATTATAGCTATCATTTTTAGTATAAATAGAATGTCTAGTACAGAACTAAACATCATAATTTTTCCAGCGCACTATCTGTGTTATAAATAGCTTCATCCACCGAATAAACCTATTTATAAAATGTACTATAATGTACCTCCTTATGTAACTTTGCTTTGGTAAAAGCGAAGTTGAATTTCTACATTTTGATTATTTGTTTCTTCTAAAAACTTTCTCTAAAATGTTAATAAAACCGAATATATGAGTTTCACGATCACCTATTTAATAAAAATCGAGTGTATGAATAAACACTTTTTATGCGACGACGTAGGAGGGAAGTATAATGTGTGTGGAATGGAAAATAAAACTAATTATATTCTACTATAGAATTCAGTTTTAACATTAGATTATATTAAAAAATACATTAAAGTTTGATCTCAGAATTCTCCACTAAAAATTTATTTGCTTAATAAAATAATTTATCTACGATTTAAATTTTGTTTTAAACACGTTTTAAATAAAAAAATGCATATAATTCATTTAACTATTGAATATCAGAATAGTTTACGGTAATATTATTTATATATGAATATACACATAGTTTTGTCTTGTAAATATGAATTTAAATAATTATAAATGATAAAAATAGTTTACGTAGGGTTTGGTATTGTATCTCAAGGATTAGCTGAAATTATTTTAAAAAATAACTCTGTATTGCCTGGAGATAAGGGTGAAGAAATACAAACAGTTGGCATTTTAGATATAATGAAGGGCAGTAAGATAGATGCTAATGGCATAAATATGCAGAAGGTATTAGCAAATGCAAACAAAGGTGATTATAGTTTGTTGACAGAAAATATACTTGACATTCCTAAAGCAATACAAGAAATTAATGCAGATATTATCATTGAGGCTAGCTTTACAGATATTAAAACAGGACAACCAGCAATATCTCATATAGAAACTGCACTAAATTCGGATAAACATGTGGTTACCACCAACAAAGGCCCATTTGCTGTAGGGTATGAACAAATCTTTAATTTGGCAAAATTAAAGAGAAAAAGGATCGCTATAGAAGGAACTGTAATGAGTGGTACACCAATCATAAATGTTTTGAATACTGGTCTTTTAGGTTCAAATATAACTGCTGTGAGTGGTATTATGAATGGAACATCTAATTATATTTTATCTAAAATGGAATTAGGAATGTCTTATAATGATGCACTTTCACAGGCACAAAAACTAGGATATGCAGAAGCTGACCCTACAAGTGATGTTGAAGGATTAGACACGTTGGCCAAGGTAATGATTTTGGCAAATGTTGTTTTTGGTGAGCAATTAATTCAAGAAGATATTGAGGTTAAAGGAATATCCAAAATTACACTTTCAGATGTAAAAGAAGCATCCTCAAATAATAAGAGATGGAAACTAATTGGAAATGTTTGGAAGGATAATAAAGAGATCGTTCATGGCTCAGTTAGCCCTAAACTGATTTCAATGAATGATTCACTATATGGTATTTCAGACGCTACGAATGCATTAAAAATTACCTCTAGTATTTTAGGAGATACTACGATCGTTGGCGCAGGAGCAGGGAAAATTGAAACCGGTTTTGCTTTATATAATGATATCATATCAATTGTTAACGGTTAAAACTCAAAAACAAGGTGATAGATAAAAAAAACACAAGTTCGGTACCAGTTTATAATAGTTTCACAGGAGATAAAATCGGAACGGTTCCTCAGTCAACTAAGCAAGATGTAATGAATGCGCTTGACCTAGCAAAAAGAGGAGAGTCAATTGGTAGAAAAATGCCAGCATCAGAAAGAATTTCAATTCTTAAGAAAGTCGTAACTATAATGGAACGAGATTTTAATATATTATCAAATCTTATCGCAACAGAAGGAATTAAGACAATAACTCAGGCTAGAAAAGAAGTGAGTCGAGCGATAAATACGATGCAGCTTTCGGCAGAAGAGGCAGCAAGAATAACAGGTGCAACCATTCCGTTTAATTCAGTTTCAGGTTCAGAAGATAGAGTTGGCTACGAAACCAAATTTCCTATCGGTATTGTTGTTGCTATAACACCTTTTAATGATCCTTTAAACTTGGTTTGCCACAAGCTGGGGCCAGCAATTGCAGCAGGAAATCCAGTTATATTAAAACCTAGTGATTATACCCCTTTAGTGGCCATTAAGTTTGGAGAAATCCTTTTTGAATCTGGACTACCAGCAGAAATGCTAAGTATAATTACAGGTTCACCAGAATACTTTGGGGATGCACTCATTAGCGATGATAGAATAAGACTTATAAGTTTTACAGGAGGAGTAGAAGCAGCAAAAATTATACAGAAAAAAGCAGGCCTAAAAAAAATAGTAATGGAACTTGGCTCAAATTCGCCTGTTATCGTTCTATCTGATGCTGATTTGGAAGAGGCTGTTCAATCTTGTGTATCAGGAGCATTCTATGCAAGTGGTCAAAATTGTGTTGGTGTAAAACGAATTTTTGTTGAAGAGACTATTTATGATTCCTTTTTAAAGAAGTTTTCTCAATTAACTGCTATTTTAAAAATTGGTTCACCTTTATCAGAAGACACAGATATAGGCCCTATTATAAGTAAAGAATCAATTCATCAAATTGATGGGTTTATTACCGAAAGCCTAGCGCATGGAGCAAAAATAATTAGTGGAGGAAAAACCATTGGAAATTCTTATGTACCCACCATTTTAGAGGATGACTGTAATAATAATATCGCCAATTGTAAAGAAGTTTTTGGACCTGTAGTAACTATTTCAAAAGTAAAAAACTTAGATCAAGCTATAGTATGCTGTAATAAATCTCCTTTTGGTTTGCACACAGCAATTTTTACAAATGATATTAATAATGCTCATAAAGCAATTAATGAACTAGATTGTACTGGTGTTATGTTTAATCATTCCACAGATTATAGAATAGATGCTATGCCTTTTGGCGGTGTTAAAAGTAGCGGAATTGGAAGAGAAGGGGTAAAGTCTGCTATTGAAGCAATGTCTGAAACCAAAATTGCTTGTTTTAAATTAAGAATATAAACACAATTTATTTTTTTAGTTAATAACTATAAAGAAGAAAATATACTACTTATTATGATTGGCTTTTCTTCTTTATTTATTTTCTAAATAAATAGGAAACAATGGGTTGTGTGAAAAATCATAAATCAAAGAAGTTTCCAAACTTTTTACATACTCTTTTGTAACATGATCCATTACAAAATCCCTTAAATGATCTTTATCTTTTACCGCAATGTAAAGTAGAAAATCTATCTGACCAGCTAAGTGGTAAATATTAACAACCTCAGATAATAAAGACATTGAATTTTTAAAATCTTCAACTTCATCTTTTGTGTTTTTGGTTAATTTTATGGCAACCATTGCTTCAATATTAGTACCCAATTTTGAAGAATCTACAAAAGCATGAAACCCGAAGAATATTTTTTTTCGCTGTAATTTCCGCATCCTTTCAGAACAGGTAGATTCTGCAATACCAACCTCTGCAGCAATCTGCTTATTAGACAATCTAGCATTTTTTTGCAAGAGTCTAATTATTTGTTCGTCAGTTTTATCTAATTCGTTATATAAATTGTTTTTTCGAATATTATTCATAATTATTAAATTTTATTGTTTATTCCAATGTTAAAAAATAATAATACAAAATTATATTTAATTAAAGTAAATATGATTGATAAATTAAAAGCATCGTTTTATACTATTATGTAAAATAAGGCGGAACGTATAAAAAAGGTCTGGTAGACTTTTTAGTGAACGGGTATTTTATATACTACATAAATGCGTAGCATTCACGAATACTAAAATAAATAGACATGCATGAGTAACTATAGCTATCATTTTCTTTTAGTAAAAATAAAAAATTATAATAAGCAAGTCAATCCCTATAAATGATGAAATCTTTTCCTCCCTATTTTTGAGGATATACTTCACAACCATTCAAAAATAAAATCGAAAAATAGTTATTTAGACTTCAACTTTCTATTTACTGAAATTTATAATAAAAATATCAAAGCATGAATACTTCGTATTTCTTTTAACATAATATCTGTCGATATAAACCTAAAGGTGTTATATCTGATATTATGTGCAAATAGCCTGAAAAATGGCTATACAGAAATTACTACATAAAATGTACTATAATTTATATTATTGTAAAGTCAAATTTGAGTGTTTTTAGGGTTTTAGCGAAAAAAGTTAAAAGCTGGCAGTAAAATTCCGTAATTATGAGTTTATTATTACGGAATTTTGTCAAATCTTCATCTTCGACATTATATTTGGTACAGTAAGCTATTTTACTGTGCGAAAAAAAATAAGACTTAAAATAAAGGACCAGAGAATTTCTTTTAATGGAAACATTAAAAGACCTTACTATCTGTTTATTGAAATGGGGGAGAAAAAGTTCGTCTTTTCCAATAAAGTCAAAGCAAAAAAATGGTTAGTTTCCTTTGAAAATGATTTAAATAGCATAACTCAAGAATTAATTCAATATTGCCCGAAGTTGTATCATTACAATGTTTCTTTATCTTTAAATATAGGTTTTCCAGAGCAGAAAAGAATGCGTGATTCATTAGATTTTATGATGGATAGATATTGGAAGCTTTACAATACAAGTCAAGACATTTCTATCGGCAGAGAAATCAATGGAATGTATGCAGTAATATCTCAACAATTGCTTTTTTACAAACAAGTTTTAGGTAGAAACAGCAGAAATCAAAATTTACTGAATCAAGCCAAAATAGATTTTAAACACATAAAATATTTACGCAATGATATTGATAGTTTATTTGACGTTGATAAAACTCTAAAATGTCTGAAAGAAGTTCAAATAAAGCCTACTGAAAATCTTTCAGAAATATATCTTAGAATTGCATAAAGAAATAACATTAACACTTTATATAATTTTTCATCAATTTTTTTTACATTAAATTTTTCTAATCATTTAAATTTTTGATTTAATTTTCAAGTGTTGGAGTAGAGGCTAAAATGATTTTAAAAAAAATAAAAAATCTATTTGATGATTTATAATATATATATATATATTTAAACACTGTTAGATATATAACTAAACTTACGTTTCTCCCCCAAAAAAGACTGATAAGCAGATAAATGTTCTGCATATAAACAAGTTGGCAAACATATAGAAAAATCGAACATCTATGAAAATTACTACTTTAATTATACTTTTAGTTTCTTTAAATGTTTTTTCTCAAGAAAAGGAAATTTCAGATTTGGAAAAATTAAAACAAAACTTGACTTCAGAAATAAGTAAACTAAATGATTCTTTAAAAAAAGTTGACGTTCAAATAGCCGTCTTGAAATCTAAAGAAATCAAAAAAATGGTTTCGGACTCATCTTTAGTTTCCACAGCAAGAGAAGGAGCTTACATAAAAAAATCTTCCAACGTAATGGGAGAAATAATAACCAAATTGACAGAAAAAAACAAGTCACTTTATTGGATTATTATGATGGATATTTTGGTATTTGCACTGATTCAATTTGCGGATATATGAGCGAATTATGGATTGAAAAGAACGAAAAAATATATGAATTCATAAAAGTAAAAAAGCAAGAACAAAAAGAACTAAAAAGATTAGAATACGAAAACAAGCTTAAATTAAAAAAAGCAGAATATGCTAAACTAGAAAAAGAGTATATAAAAAAATATGGACAGAAAACTTACAATAAACTAAAAGAAGGACATTATTGGATTGGAATGAATAGAGAAATGGCAACAATCTCATTGGGCAGCCCTAATGAAATCAACAGAACTGTTAGTTCTTGGGGAGTTCACGAACAATGGGTTTACGACAACATTTATCTGTATTTTGAAAACGGAAAATTGACTTCTTACCAAAATTAAAAAAAACGATTTGCCAACAACGTGTAAAAAAAATTACTACCTTAGTGTAAAAAAAAGGGTTATTACTTTTTGCTAGATTGTTTTAATATCTGAAAATTTTCGTTTTCAAAACCGTAACTTTCCTTACACAATCACGTTAGCAAGTCCATTTTAGCTTATTTTCATCCACAAGCTTTTTTCTACAAAACTCAATCTCAATTTTGAACTTTATTTTTTTCTATGCCGTATTTTACGAATAAGCAAAGTATTAGAAATAAAAAACTAGGAGTGTCTGCCGAGGTAGGAGGTAGAAACCTCGTTTTTTAGGGCGTTTCTTTGATTATACGTTCCTTTGCATTCAGAAAATAATATCTCCCTTTAAAACCACTGAAATTCATATAGTAATTATTTCCGATTTATTTTGTGATGTATCCAATATTGGTACTTTCTAAAAATCTTAAAATGATTAATATTTTTAGTTTTAAGAAATGGTTTTTTTTGTGTCTGCGAGATAGTCCTAGTAACACATCTCGCCAAGTACCGATAACGGAACTTTTTTTTGCTTATTTCGCACAATATCAGCACTTTAACCTAAAATGTTAAATTTATGTTAAAAAAATTATAATTCACTGATAATTAGTTATATATATAAGTATCTCGAAACCAACAACTTAACCATAAATAGACATTTTTATAAAACAATTAAAATAGTACTTTTTTAGTGCTTTTGGATATCCAAAAATTTAAATATTATTCTAAAATGAATTTTTTATTTATACTTCCAATTTCTGAATGTAGCTTTACAAAATAAATACCACTTTCTAATTTTGGCAATGAAATTTTATTCTCACTAGCTCCTTGAATAGAAGTATTAAAAACTTCTTTACCTAAAATAGTATATAAATAAATTGATGCTTTTCTTTTTTGTAAACCAATAACTTTTAAATTTTTGTTGGAGACATAAATTTTTAAGCTATTTAAAATTTCTGAATCTGAACTTAATATTTTTGATGTTCTTGTATAAATATAAAAACGACCATCAGTATAACCTGAATCTACCCTTGCTTTGTAATTAGCATCTACATGATCTAAACGTGTAATTACGTTTTTTAAACGGTCTTCTAAAAATACTTTATACTCTGTTGGAAGGTTTAAAGATTCTGCGGTGAATGTAATTTCTTTTGCTGTTTCTGATGAAATCCCTACAGGAATTATCATAGTTTCTAATTCTGAATTTGGTAATGATTGAATTTGATATTTTTTACCACTATTGTTTTCTAATAAATGTGTATAAATATCTAATTTGTTTGCAATGCCAGAAAACGATTCGCCATCATAACCATTATCAAAAGCTAAAGAACTATTTTCTTGAAATCTTACTTTCGCGAACCTAGACAAAGCACCATCACTTAAATGTAAAATAATTTCTGGAGATCCTGCAGATTTCAAAAAAGTATCAATTTGATGGCTTTGAGTGTTTTCTGCTATTTCTAAATTTCCTGTTGAAGCCGTTTTAACAAAAAAACCCTGAACAGGTGCTACTTGAAAAGCATCTCCTGTAACTTTTGCTTCATAATTTTTAGTTGATGGATTCCAAACCCAAATAGTTTCTGAATCTAAAATATTAGTATTGGTTGTTAACACATTTGTACTATTTAAATAGGATGTATATGGATTGCCTACTAAATTAAAACCTGTAGAACCTTTTGTAATTGCAGTGCTAATATCATCTGTGTTTAATCTTCCTGTAAAAGAAATATTACCAGCATTAGTTCCCCTTTTTATAGAATAACCTATTCCTGAAGTAAATGTTCCACTACCACCAGCTGAAAAATAAGACCAATTATCAGAAGTAACTGTATTGTTATAAGTTGCAATACCTCTTTTTGTTCCTGTGCCAAAAGCAATATTATTAGAGTTTACAAAATCGTCATTATAAGTTTGACCTGCAACTGGAGATGATACTAAGTGCCAACCTTCTAAATTTCCTGGTGTAAAAGTTAATGCTCTATTATATGTTACATTTCCACTAGAAGTTCCGTTAATAATTAAAGAACCTCCGCTTTCAATATTCAGTGTTGCTCCTTCGTTTATTGTTAAGTCATATCCAACAGCTGCTGTATTAGTTCCAATTAATGGTTGATTTGGCATACCAGAAGGAATTGTTATTAAACTTGTGGTTGTTGGAAGGCTAACTGTACTCCAGTTATTTGCATTTCCCCAATCTGAGCTTTCACTTCCGTTCCATATTAAATTATTATTTAAGCTATAATTATATTCTGTTTTTTCAGTTTCAACCCAGATTTCATCTTCATAATTATAAAAAGTTATTGATTTTAGAGGTTTAGAATAAATACCCCTTTCATAATTTGGTATGAGACTTGTGTATATACCAAAAGTCGATAACGCATATCTCTCAAATGGTAATGTTGAATAAGATATACTTCCAGGTAAATTAATCTCATTTAACTGAATTGTATCTTCATATGTGTATTGATTTTTAGAAATTAATGACCAATCATTTTCTAAATACTCAAAAATCAATTCAATTGATTTATTTCCGTCTAAATTATAATAATACTCTTTCTTTTTTTTTGTGCTATTTATGCTATCTGAATTTATACTAGTATTAGTAGTAGTAATTGAATTAATTTTATCGTTGGAAAAATATTCGTAATTATATTTTGTAGACCATCTTAATATTCCACCTTCAAAAGTTTGGTCATTAAATTCACTTAATAAATTGTTAATATACTCAAAAGACTGGATATTAATGTATCCTGGTCTATCTACATCAATAATAAATTTAATTTCAGATATTTTATTATTTACATCATACGTATAACTTCTTTCTTGAGCTAAAACATTATTGTTAAATGTTTCAGTTTTTATAATGTTTCCATTTTCATATATGATTTTATATAAATAAGACGAATTATATCCAACCTGACGAAAGTTAAATTCTTCAAGTTTATTATGTAAATCATAATTATATGTAACTAACCGTGTATCTCCCCGTGTGCCTGAATAATTTATAATTTTATTATTATCAAATACATATTTTTCTAAAACATTAATTGATAAATCATATCCAAATGAATAATTAGCAGTACATTCATTTTCTAAGAATGTAAAATCGCATTTGTATGTTTCAGTATATAAATTATTATTAGAATCAAAAGAGTATTTAATTTCTGATATCAAATTGTAAGGTTTATTATAATTTCCTCGGCTTGTTATATTTGGATTATATTCAGAAAATAGCAGAAATTCTTGTTGCCCCATACTTGTTAAAATGGATATTAAAAATATAATTAAAAAA
>Ga0115008_10003393_pt1 | contig 13190 bp, 15 predicted proteins | sample FraStrMetagenome_FD_87164 | JGI IMG/M metagenome (GOLD analysis project Ga0115008, IMG submission 87164) | Marine eukaryotic phytoplankton communities from Arctic Ocean - Fram Strait ARC3M Metagenome | ecosystem: Environmental > Aquatic > Marine > Oceanic | place: Fram Strait | collected...
AAAAAGTCTAAAATTTGCGATTTTCTCCCGTAAAAAGACAGCCGAAACTGCACCGACCCGAATTGACTTAAAACTAATAGATATCTTGTGTCACTCAACACCATCTTATTATAAACATAATTAGGAGCACGTGCATATGTGTTGTGTTGCTTGGTGTGCTCGGGAAGTATATGAACTCATTGTGTATGTGGTGGCTGCTTTTTTCATCATTTACTAGTAAAATGTAAGTATTTGTGTGTGTGAAATATAGCGATCATGCACGATTTATAGCGAGCCGGACCTCGTACACATAGGCGTCTACTGCACATTCGACTCCGAATGTCATAAGTGATAAGTCATGTCTCCACCGCCAGCGACAACATTCGACATAGTCAAGAAGTGTCAGCACGCAGCATGCATAGCGGGGTATCTACGTATCTACTATCTACCCGGTAATTTCAACATTCAACTGCACATGACGACTTCCACACATTTTCCAGCACCTTCAATAGCTTTCCGCATTCTCTCTACCATTTTCGACACGTTGAAAGCGTTTTGTTTGCCTCTCTGATATTATTGTTTGGTTATATCATACATTCAGTTTCCATTATATATTATATATTTATATAAAGGTTAGGTTAGGATTGGATAAGATTGGATCATCGTTTACGTGGGATCTTCATCAAGAGAGAGAAAAAGGTACCCCTGAACAATAATATTATTTAGTTATAATTTAAAAAAAAAATTGTGAAAAGGAGGAGGAGGACGAGGAACGTAATGAGGAGAAACATACGCATATCTATATAAAATCACAATGTTAACACCACCTCCTCTCCACGACAGCCATCGTCACAATACACGATCTTCGGCGTACGGTTCTTTCGACGATAGCAAAGATAACGGTAGGAACCGAATGTCATTTCCTCGAGGTCGAGCTTCCTCCTACGATACGAACAATGTTTCCAGGCATACTTCGGATGATTGTTCATACCAACCTTTGTCGAAGGGTGCTCAGGTTCAGAGTTCGCGTTTGTTTTTACATCGTGACGCGGAAAGGAATCAGTTAGCGCAGTGTGTTCAATCGACACGATCGGAAGAGGGCTCGCCTATGATCTCTTCTGGGCGAAGTGAGGAAGGATATGAATGGGATGAAGAAAGGATAAGTACTCGTTTGTTAAAAAGAAGTGAATTGCAAAAAACGGGAAATGCAGTGGGAGAAGTTATACTCAATTTAGTGATTACATTGATTAACAGTATCATGTGCATTCCTTGTTTGTATGGATACGCGTCAGTTATATTCATTCATCCCGCTTTCTCACCGCACATTGCAAGTTTATCGAAACTAGTACTATTTTCTAGCGTCATTCATCAGATCTGTTTTAGCCTCTTTTCAACTTTGCCGTTCGCGATAGGTCAAGTGCAAGGTGAGTAAAACGCAATTCTATCCTATCTTCTTGGATTGATACAAGACATTATGCCAACTACATTCTTTCTACACTGTTCATTACAAAGATGCCGGCTTGATTTTTTTGAGTATCATGGCTAGCAGCATCGCAGATGAAATATTACAAGAAAGCAATGGTGAAAATATGGACGAAGTGATTGTATCTACGACAATCGTTCTTTTAGGAATTGCCACGGCAACTCTGGGTATAGTACTTGTCATTCTCGGACGATTTCGATTAGCAGATGCTGTCTCATACTTGCCTATGCCAGTTGGTAAGGTAATGATATAACATGTTAACACCCTTATTGAATCAAAGCTCATGTGTTTGTACCACTGAAGTCGGCGGCTACCTAGCTTTTATTGGATACTTTTGTTTAGAAGCAGGGATTGCGCTTTCTATTTCTAAGCCAATGGTTGGGATAAAAGGATGGTTATATCTTTTCGATCAGCGAGATATAATTTTAGCATTGCCGTGTATTATTTCGGCTCTCATTCTTGCGTGGGTCGGCCGCAAAGTGAGACATGAATCGGCACTACCAGCAGCTATGATGGTTATACCAATCGTCTTTTACATCATGATTTTCCTGAATGGTTCCAGTTTGGAAGATGCTCGGAACTACGGATGGATTGGTTCTCAATCGCCACCCGTGTATGCCAGCGATGTGTTTGATATGATTCACTTTCACAAAGTAAGATGGGATTTGATTTCTTGTATCATACCTACTTGGGCGGGAATGGTATTTGTTGTGTCATTCTCGTCTTGCCTTGATGTTGCAGCCATATCAATGGACATGGGAGAAGCACTAGACACTAATTCAGAACTTATGACAGTTGGAATCTCCAATGGTGAGTATGCGTGTGTAAAATTTATAGCAATTCAGATATGCTGAAAACTAAGCAGTCCTTACCTTTTTATAATATACAGTACTATCGGGGATCTTCTGTGGTTTCACTGGCTCCTACATATTTAGCCAAACTATCTTTACATATCGATCAGGTGCGAAGTCGAGATGGATTGGCTGGCTGCTCGCCGTCGCTGAGCTTTCAGTATTCGTTTGTTCAGTGAATGTTCTGGAAGTTTCTCCTCTATTTTTCCTCGGTGCTGTCTTATCCTTCATTGGCGTTGACCTTTTGTACGAGTGGCTAGTTGAGATTCGACATAAACTCATTATGTCTGAATACATCGTACTTGTGATCACCTTCATTGCGATAAATATTGTTGGCATGGATTGGGGTATCTGCGTGGGGATTCTTGTTGCAATCGTAGACTTTGTGGTAGCGACAGCTCAACATTCCTCGCTTTCTCAGTCCTTCAAACGGTCGAAAGCCGTTTGGAGCGCAGAAAGAAGGAAGATTTTAGAGTCTTATGCCTATAATGAACGTTCACCTCGCATATTGTCTTTCGATTTGAAGGGTTCGATATTGTAAGTACCTCACCCATAAAGTTATTGTTTGCTCCGATTTCAGAAAGCTGGTCCTCATCTATTAATTGAATCAAAAGCTTTGGCACTTCTCTTCAGCTGGTAACTCAACTGTCTCATGCGATAGGGATATCTAATCTAAATGAACACGATAGGGAAAATATGATGCTCAATAGTCCGCGCTACTTACCAGCGAAAGTGTCCAAAAAACCAATAGCTCCGCCAATCGGTATTCACTCACCTCATTTAAAATTCTCTCCTGATTCTTTCAAAAATAAACCACTCCTGGCGTCGTTTGATTTTCATAAGGGTAGGCCATCTCCAGAATTTGTGGTACTCGATCTCTCCCATGTAACCTTCATTGATGCATCTGCTGCGAGAGGTTGTTTTTTACAGCTTGTCAAGATGTGCGCCAATCGTAACATCTGTCTTGCAGCTAGTGGAGCAAGCCCACGGGTGGACTGGATACTTAGATCGCACGAAGTTGCATACGCCCAGGAAGAGGAGGAAGAAATGAGACGCGTTGATGTAAGTGCTGGGCAAAAACTTAAGCATGAAAAGCTAATGTTGTTTGAAACGGTATATGACGCTCTAGAGTATTGTGAATGCATATTAATTGACAAAACTGAGGTCCTCAATGAAACGTCAACGGGAAGACTGTGCGACATGATTTTGCCAAATAAACGTGACTTGTCGTTCACTGCATTGACGAAAAACACTCTTCCTCTTGTATTGTCGCATTTTTTGGGAATGGAGGAAAAAGACATGTTTTTATTGGATGGATTTTCCACTGTTAATTTCCATAGAGAAGTTGAAATACATGCGGGTAGCAATATTTTTGCAAAGGGTGATCATGCAAACGAGTTCTACATAATACTATCTGGCTCCGTTGGTTTAATTGATCCCTTGAAATATTCAAAGAATACTTCCCCCAAAATTGTTTCTGGTGCAGGAATAGTTAAACTATCAAAACTTGACAAAAGATCTGACACAAATCGTGCCTTATCTTCGGGAGTAATTTTGAAAGTCGGGAGTGTATTTGGGTTTGTGGATTTCATCTTGGAGCAATCACGCACCTTTGATGCTGTCTGTGCAGAAAATAAGACTGTTATTGCAATAATATCCCGCTCGGGTCTAAGATCTCTGAAGGACAAGGACCCCTCTCTTGAAAGAATAGTAAACAAAGTGTTGCTCCAAGCTTCGATTTTGGAGCTCAATAATATACGTGTACCGTAGAAAAATGTCCGGTTTTCGGAAGAAATTCGATGACACAAAAGATTGATGTAATAGATTTGCTAGAAATATTAGATAATGATTGCTTTTTGAACATTGTGAGATTGCTCTTCCTATGGACTTATATTGGTCAATGTAATTCAGATGCTCCATTCATGCTTTTCAAACTTTCTATTTTATTTTCACAATGGAAAGTCTTGACAAATGAACATCGCTCCAAAAACATCCATAAAAGTAATACACAACTAACCAAGATGCATATTCTGGAAAGAAGTTGCGCCAGTTCGCGACAAAGGAATATCAACAATACTTTCCTAACGTTAGCTAGGCGGGATGTATGGTGTGTCTTTTTGTGAATACATCGTCGACCTTCGTACAGGTTTCGAAATTTCCTTCTTCTCTTGGTTAGTGGGAGATATACTTCCTGTTGGTATTATCCACGAAGTTGCCTTCTCTATCCATCCGCCCGTGTTTCCTGTTTCCTTCAGTAACTTTGCTCTTCTCGCACGCTCTCTTTTCCGTGCTAAACTTCTTGCCTTTCGAACTTTGGTTTGACCTGTCTTGACATCATGAGGATGCCGAACAACATCTGAAATACACCATAACGATATTGCTGCGAGTAGAGAAACATAAAAGCCTGGAATTAGATAGTAGACGAGGTCGTCGCCATTTCTTTCAATTAGATATTCTCCCCTTGTAAATAAGAATGTGCTTATTAGTGGCATTGTACCGCCGAAAACAGTAGCAGAAACATTGTGTCCAACAGCAACACCAGTGAAACTCAAGGATGGATCAGCCATCCAAAGTTCGACTTCCCATGCAGCCTTTCCACCTTCGACCATTGCTAAACAAAACGCAAACTGCATTTGTGCAAGGAATATGCCAACCTTGCTACCACTTTCAAACATTCCAAACATAACGGGGCAAGCGGCAATGAGCCCCGTCAGTCCAATGCGAAATAAATCCATTCTGTGGGGAAATGCATCGCTGAATCGACCCGCAATAATGATCATTAATACATAGAAAAATACAACACAGAGATTGATAAAGTCTGCTTCTTTATCATCCATTAAGCCTCGAAGGTTTGAAAGATATATGGGACAGTAAAGAAAGAGCATATAGAATGAAGATGACGTTGCAGAAAGCACACCAATCATACCCTTCGCAAAAGCGACAATGTTAACGAATGACAATCCGCGTAGAATAAATTACAGTCCAACTTACCAAAAGTTGTCGCCGTCTGAAGGGGGATGATAATAAGTCGTACAACGCAGACTGGCTTGGTGCTCCATGCGCGTCTTCTTCATCGCCGCTTAGCTCATTCCTAATTATGAGCTCGTCGTTCTTTTGTTTGTTTCGTTCGTCCCAAAATTTACTTTCTTCGCTATTTCTCACTATTATATAAAGCAATGGAGCCAACCCGAGTGACACCCTTTTTATAAATGACAAATTAAGTCAATTTGTTTGAAATCAGTATCATGGACGATATAATGTAACTAACCAGAATGGCACTCGCCAACCCCATCGATCAACCGTATCATCACTCAGTGTCGCACGTACGATGTTTGTGACAAGCGAGGCCACGAAAAATCCTCCAACACTACTAGCATCGCAGATGCTTCCACGAAATCCTCTATTCGAGTCTGTGCTTTGTTCAATGCTTAGTACATAAGAACCTGCAAGCTGTCCACCCACACTCAACCCTTGAAACATACGAAAGAGGACAAGAAGGATAGGTGCTGTAATACCGATAGTGTTATACGAAGGTAATATTCCCATTAATATAGAAGGTACTGTTATAAGAACAATGCTTATCAACAATGCATTCTTCCTCCCTGCTATTCGATCGCCGATCTCACCAAAGCATATCGCTCCTATTGGACGCATCAAAAAAGCCACTGCATACACCCCAAACGATTGTATAAGCTGCATAGTATCCGAAGATTTTGGAAAAAAAGCTTTCCCGATCTCAGCAGCAAGCAGTCCATACACTGCAAAATCATACCTATTCCAATCAAAGTTAAAAAAATTGGCAAGAGGATATTGAGAAGTACATATTCCTATACATTCAAAGCAATCCTGTATAGGAACAACTAAAACTTTACCATTCATAAATATTTCCACAAACACCACTCAACAATCCCCAAATATTATCATCTCCATACTCATTGCTAACCGTCTGATAAAAATCATCCTCTTCTTTTTTCATTCGACTCTGAGTAAACTGCGAACCGTCCATCGAATCGGCATTTTCAAGCAAAAATCTCGTATTGTGCACATAATCATCAATCAACGACGTACTGGGCATATCCATAAAGTTCCGCGTACTCTGAGAAATCGGATCCACACACACTGCAACTTTTCCCCGCGGAGGAGGTGAAGCTAATCCATTGCCATCCACTGCTGCCGTATCCTCATCCAACGTGCCGAGGATATCGGAAAAATTTGTATTGTAGGTGTCATTTCGTCCATGCCTCTGTGTGTTTGCCACAGATTCGCTGTAAGTTAAGGATCCATTGTTATCTTCAATGGTGGAGGATGTTTCTGAGTTTTCGTGAACGGCTTTCCGTGCTGCAGGGCTGAGGCCTGTATTGTTCATGGTGTGTAATTTTTAATAATGAGGACTGTAGTGTGTGTTTGTGTGTGTGTGTGTGTGATACTCAAAAATAAAAGGAAACAATGCGATATCACATACAATGTAGGACAGGAATGTTTCTCAAGCACACACAGAAAAATAGATAGCGTCTCTCTCGATCATCGATACAGGTAGTAAGCTAGGTAGTAGTACCATATCGGTAGGAGGAGGGCAAGAAAGCAAGAGTTGGCAAGTTATTTATATATATTTACGTAGATATTTAGATGAGTCGAGCACAGGCTGCCTTGTTATGTTAAATAAATAAAGAGGAAGATAGGATACTCGTTGTTACTTACATGTATTTAATATACATGTATTTTTTTAATCTCTGTACCGGTATGCTTTTTTATTTTTTATTAACTTTTCTAGATTCTACTCTTGTACCAGGTACATAGTACATACTTCGAAGTATAATGTTTCGAAATGACACAGAATCTTCGCATGACACAGAATCTTCGCCCTGTCCCATCATAGAGCGATGTATCGATAATCGATAGATGTTCGTCTGGTAATCATACCTTGAACGTACATCAGAACTCGAGAGAGCGAACTTAGAACGAATCCTCTCTTTTGTAGAAGGTTACCCACGAACAGCCATGCGTACGTTACAAGTACATGTCTTCGACATACATGTACATATGTACAATGTACATGTACGTCTTAAGTATTTGTAGGATGTGTGTATTAACACATGTTCAACGGGAAATGTTGCTTGTACCGCACGCATAAAGCGTCTCTATTTCTCGATCTTCCGGAGAAGTACATATGTATTAGTTCGAAGTAATAATTTTAATACATGAAATAGAGAGAACCTTCTCGAATCCAACCTTCCTACATTGTACTTCAGTTTTCGTTAGCGGCAAAGGGAGAATGTTAGAGTTAGAGTATGTCCTCAAACGCCCTACTTACGACGTAGTTTTAGTAGTGAATCCAGCTGTGAACAGAGCGTAGGTCGCAACGAAAGATAATTGAAATCGCAAGTTTTGTCATGAATTGACTTAAACAACTTTACTTTTTATCACCCACGCAAGATTAGTTGTTTCACCCTACAAGTATAAGTCATTGATAACTTATTCGATCCTTCACATTTACTTGCATCAACAAAAAACTGATGTTAATTTTGGTACGCGCACGAGTCACTGAAAATATTTCTATTATTTGTTCTAGCTTAAGTACATCAAGTAGGTTTTCCTCTTCACGTGTAAGTATCATGAAATCGCTACAGTGTTAAAAATCCTCTTGTTGCGACTCGAAATGATGTCAACTTTTGTGTAAAACGATCCCGATTTGATGTTTCGAGGTCAGGCTTTACGTCACTCAGCAGCTTATTAAAGGCTTCATTCAATCGGGTTTGATTTTCTGGTCCTTGCGTGCTGATCAAATGATCTTTGTATGCTATAAAGCTGGCCTCGCTAGCAAGCATCAAACTCAGCATGGGGCGCATTACCGCCCAATGATTTTGAGCTGAACCAAATAACAGCATATTAAAGAGCGTAGCGGTCAGGGCGGACAAAAGATCTGGTCGTGAATTCAAGTGCTAAAAAAGCGTAAAATGAGCAGTTTTAAAAATGTGATAACATTTCGCAAACAACTAACCTTCTGAAGATTGTGGATAGACGCTTTATCCTTTCCTTCGTTGTTGAAATAAAATGTCGCTAAATGATCAACTGTCGATGCGCATTGTGAACCGATGCTCGCTTCGCTCGATTGTAGACCCTCATGAACAGAAACCATTAATTGAAGGAAAACATTAGTATCATGCGAAAGAACAACTGCGATGTGGTTTCTAAAAAGAATTTCGACAAACCCATAAAATCCTTTGCTGATTTTAGGATACGCCAAAATGTCGTCCAATGGGACACTCAGAGAAAGTCGAAGGGCTATATTGAGAGCATTTTCAAGGCAAGGATCGTTGTACAAAGGAAAGACGCCGAAGCAAACGTAGCTGCCACCAAGAGCTGAATTAAGAACATTCAAAAGAAGGCCAATCCCTTTATAGCGGCTTCTATACACATCCTGAGAAGAAGCCATATTACCTTCCTGGATTCGTTCCAACAAACGTGATCCATAAGCACAGAGGACGTCGCTAGTTGTACGAAAAAGAAGAATTCCATTGGGACTGCTTTGGTCAAAGTTGACCCGATTAGCTTTGTTATGACAAAATTCGTGCATAAACCGCAACAGACTGATCGTCACCTCCGCTTGATCGTGCCAAACCGTCGCAACCTTTGCCAATAAAGGAAAGTGTTTTGGATACATAAAATCGAAGAATTTCAAATATGTTCTTCGGTTGTGCAAACTTGAGGCGATACCACGCAAATCTCTAAATACTCCTACAAGCGGTCTCCTAATAGCTTCGTTTCTCAACTCACTTTGACTTAAAGTACCTAATTGTTCAAGCGCAGAAGATATCGGTTCTAAAAATTGTTCGAATGTAAGGCCGAGTTTACTCTCCCCACTTGTAGACAGCAATAGACGCGTAAGTGTTGCATGAAAAGTAGTTCGATGCCTCGCGTTTGATGGGACACCCAAAAATGGAAAATATTCAGCTGTATGATTCCTCACGAAAAATCGTACAGTCTCCAAATTTAGTAGCATTTTCGCACTGCTGTATCCCCCCGCCATTTCCAGCAGAAGACCCAATGTCCTCCCTACAATATCAGCATCTTCGGGCCAATATTTGAGATTATTAGCCATCTTCATTACAATTAAATTTGCTACCACAGTATGGTCGCCTAAGGCCAAATGTTCAAACATCCGTTGGTATACTTTTTGCTTGGTTGTTGGACCAGAATCATATTTAGTTGCAACTCCCAATATAGCTATCACAGAACCATCTAGCATATCATCAGAACCTGCGTGGCTTTCCGCCATTGAGGAAGCCATTTGATCCCACATAAACATGTATACTTTTCTAAAATTTTGGAAATAAAAAAGCAGAGCAAGCTCGAGTTTTGAATCACTCCGTCCAACGCCATTGGAAGCTGTTAATCTATAATCTAATACTTTTGAAAGCTCTAGCACACGTCTACTCAGACTTGCGTCAACGCTTTCTTCCCCGCTACTCATATGCGCAGCAGACCAACTGTGGCCACCAATAATAGCGCCAACTAAGTACGTCAACCATGTCATTTGTCCTTCCAGCAACATCAAAGTATTCGCTACATCACTAGGAACGGTTGACATACTAGCATTTCCGATACGACCAAGCAAATCTTTATATTGATTCAAAAGCGGGTCGAACTTGCCCAGAATTTTTGTTGCTACTGGATTATATTGGTAACGACAGATAGTAGGCAAACGATCTAATTGCTCCTGTAATGACCCATCATCGTCCAAAGGATTATCTAGAGCTCCATCTGATCTCATAACTGTTTCAACACTTCCCAACATGCTATCAATGTAAGATTCGACGACAACTAAAACTTGCTTTTCGAGAGCCTGCGTATGACCGCTAGTACCGGTTTCAGGCCGCACGTAAGGCACAGCAGCTACAAGTCGTGACCAAAGTGCAAGGAGATAATGTATGCTATTAGTGCTGTACTGCCAATTCTCCATACTTGTTACAGTGAAAGACTTTGCCAACTCCAACCATTCAATGTAACCCTCAATTTTGACTAACTCGCTCAGTTGATAATTGGCCTTCAAGCGACCTAGCAAGCGACAAAACTGATGGTAGTTGTCCTGGTGTTGAAGGCCCGTTTGATTGCTCAAAAGTTCTCGAATGCCAGTAATAACCCTAGCTAAAAATGCACTCCTTTCCTTCTCAGACGGGAAGAGAGAGCGTCGTACACTACACATTAGTATAATGGCTTCCATAGCTTTGTTCGATTGAGGTGGTTCCGTTTTAGCATAAAAGTCAAACAAAAGATCTAATGTAGCATGATCCTGTATAATCGATGCCCAACTACTTGGTATTTGAATAGTACCCACATCTTCACTACTTTCATCAGGTTGAGTTCCAATAAAGTCAAAATTCAAACAACGTACAGTTAACGCCAAAGAAAGCTCCCCAATCATTTCCTCTTTGTGTGGTTCAGCAGTCCTAGCACGAGAATGTAATTGTTTTAATGTCGTCAACCCAAGCTGAAAAATCCGTAGCAGGCATTGATCTCTAAACGAGACGCTAGTCTTCCTGTGCTGCGTAAGTGTCCTTCCCGAAGTGGGAATATTAAGCTCGTCGACCAAATGATTCAATATTTTTAAACCCAATATACTGTGATCTACTGAAGCTTCAAGAAAATTCTGAACATCGTTACTCAATTCCCGATGCCGCTTATCATCAAACCAACCCAATTTCGTGATACGGCATACCAACTTAATCAACGACTGAGCAACATAATCCTGCAACGCCGTACCTTTTTGGTACAGATAACCAAGGATATAATTACGCACGTCGACACGCTGAGGAATTGTAAAGTTATTCCTACAAAATCATAAAATATATTAGAAAAAAAACAGACACATTGGCACAAACTCGTAACAACCGCAACCAACAAAAATCTTTAGATTCTTACAAAACGAAAATGAGACATGATGCCCTTCATACATAAATAACTTACCAATGCGACGTCAGCAACTCCGTTAACGAATTAGCAGCAACAAGACAGGCATAAGGATTTTGACTTCTATCAAGTATGTACTGACACTGAGGGATATAATCCGCCGAACTTTGCAATGCTAACAAACGTGCCTGGGCCTCGGATCGATCGATGACTTCTCCATCAATCTGAGTCGAACTTCCCGTGTAAAGCGTATCCGCTAGACATTCGACTTGGTTCAGCTGCGTATCGTCCATTCTATTTTTTAAACTGTATGCTTTTATTTATATATTGATGTAGGTAGGTAGGTATGTATGCTGCGATGGAGTGTTTATGGATATAGGTTAGCTTTGTGATTAGTCCCGTCACGCAAAGCTTTGGTTGGGATTTGGTTTGGATGGAGGTTTTAATTTATACGAGTATATTGGTAGTGGTAGTGCTAATATTTATATTATACGATGCCAAGGGAGGGAGAGATTGAATTGGATACATTGCTTGCTTTGCCCTCAGCCCATACGAGTAAACCTCGTGCCATGCGTAAATGTACGATTACGAGCCCGGGCCGGGTCAAACCGTGTATGCAGTACTCGTACACTGTTATTGGAGATTCCTCGAGTCCGAGGGGAATGTGTCACACTTCACACTCTCACCGAGCTGTCAGATTTGAGAGGTACATGTACTCGTACGGCGTACGGCAGACGCCAGACACCAGTGCCGATAGCCAGTACTCGTATTCGTACAGTCGTACAGTCGGTCGTAAACAGCACAGCATCCATCCTTCGCGAGACGAGAGCTAATTTAGTTATAGGAGGGTAGGTCGTTGGTGAGAGGTGAGAAAGGAGAAAGGAGAGATTGGAGCATACCGGAATAGGCGGAATACATAAATTATTTATGTAGATCTACTTTTTTACCAGGTATAAATTTAGTTGTTAGGTATTACGCTAATTTTCGTCTCGCTACATTCGTATAATTCTTTATGTCAACGAGGTTCGGTACTTGTGTTGGTCATTCGGCTAATTCAATTGTATTGGAAACTCTACTCGAATCTTCAAACATTGCTTGACATGTAAAGTCTCGAACTAATCATTGCACAAAAATATAAATATAAATTTGCATAGCGAAATCTGAATACATTTTTTATGTAAGTTCCGGTACATACATAACTACCGTAGTAAAGTTCGAGCTAAGTAAGAGCGCGCCATTACTCGAGCCATCTGTAAAAACATATGAACTTATTTAGAAGAAGGTTATCATCGATGGTACTGATATTAAACAAAAAATGATCGACGACAGCGATTTCTTGATTTTGTTGTACCTCTTCCATCATGAGAGGACTCGCAAACATAGCCGCTACACGAAGTACTTCTACAAACGACTTTCGTCCTACCATCGCCGGATTAGAAGCAGGAAAATTACTAGGGATAGCCCGCTACAACAAAAAGCAAGTGCATGGCGAAAACTATTCAAATCGCATAATGATACGCCCTTGACTGCAAAAAGGGTGGATTGGTCACAATTCAACACGACGAAATTCGTGACGAAAACAGAGATCTACTAGCACATGTGTTTAGCCCATCCCGTATCCGATGCGAAAGTGGTGGTGCAATGGAGTATGTTATAAATGTAGAAGTAACATCTATGCGGCAAGCTGCCGAGTGGGGTATGGGTTTATTCCAATCGTCATTCCTGCGGGTAAATGGCAGATTACGCTTTCATTATTTAGGCGAGAGAAAAATTGATTTTTCGTATGTATTTTTTGTTGTTCAATTATCATACGACTATCTACTCGCATCGTTTTCACCTCGAAATTCGTCTTTGTAGTATCACCCGTCCAGACCTTTCTCGATGTGGATGGTCGTAAGTCGTTATGTCGGGAATGATAAATTCTTTGATCGAATGTTAATCACAATATTGTTTGAGAATCTCTCATGGGA
>Ga0115008_10003397_pt1 | contig 13183 bp, 8 predicted proteins | sample FraStrMetagenome_FD_87164 | JGI IMG/M metagenome (GOLD analysis project Ga0115008, IMG submission 87164) | Marine eukaryotic phytoplankton communities from Arctic Ocean - Fram Strait ARC3M Metagenome | ecosystem: Environmental > Aquatic > Marine > Oceanic | place: Fram Strait | collected 2012-06-18
ACTGGCAGTCCATTGATTCGACATAAAATAGAACCACCTACGGAATCACCTTCTTTTTTTGCCTTGAGTACGCAAGCTTCCATTTTTTCAGCGGTTTCTTGATGCGGGCAACGAGTCGGGGAAGATTCAATTTGATCTCGAGTGGGAATCTCTTTCAACATAGGAGATTGAATGTTATATATGCGTTCCACATAAGTAGAAATTTGAACTTGATCAAAACCAAGAATTTTTTGTGCGATTGCCCCTGCGGCAACGCGGGCAATTGTTTCACGAGCAGATGATCGCCCCCCTCCTTCGTGGTTTCGGAGGCCGTATTTTGTTTGGTAGGTGAAATCCGCATGGGATGGACGAAACTTCTCTTTCATTTCGTCATATGCCTGTGGTCTTGCATCTTTGTTTCGAACCAACATGGCAATGGGAGTGCCGAGAGTTTTTCCTTCAAATACACCGGATAAGATTTCAATCTTATCCGCCTCATCTCGAGGTGTAGTTAGCTTACTTTGACCAGGGCGTCTCCGGTCGAGGGCGGGTTGTATGTCGTCTAAGGACAATGGGAGTTGTGGAGGACATCCGTCCACAACCACACCTATACCACCTCCATGACTTTCTCCCCAGGAGGAGATACGAAAGAGTGAACCAAAAGAATTTCCCATTACCATATATCAAATTTATCGGGGAAAAAACGCAAAGCTAAAAGTATTGAATTTATTGTTGTTTTAAGTTGCCTTTTAATAATCAAATTAGTTTGCTAAAGGCTAGGTCGGGTCCCATGCGACGGCGATTGGATGAACTCCGTCAGGTCCGGAAGGAAGCAGCGGTAATCGCAATATCTGTGTGCTGTGGGGTGCCTGGCCTTTTTTGTGTTTTATTATCAATGTTAAAACCGAGTCGTTCAAAAAAAGTTTCGCTTGCGTGATCTTTTGGTTCACGGCAAGAAAGAGGGTGTAATATGTCAAAGAATGCGTATCAAGTAATAGCGAGAAGATGGCGCCCCAAACAATTCTCGGAATTGGTGGGGCAGGATCATGTGGTTCAAACATTAGGTAATGCGATTAAGATGGGTCGCATTGCCCATGCCTATTTATTTGTGGGGCCACGCGGTACGGGTAAGACAACATCGGCAAGGCTTTTTGCCAAATCACTGAATTGGGAGGATGGACCGACTCTTGAAGTTCCGGAAGATTCTGATATAGGAAATGCAATCATGGCCGGTCGTTGCTTGGATGTGATTGAGATTGATGGGGCATCAAACAACTCGGTGGATCAGGTTCGAGATTTACGGGATGAGTGCCAATACGCCCCTACTCAATGCCGGTTTAAAATCTATGTAATTGATGAGGTTCACATGCTCAGTCAACAAGCCTTTAATGCATTACTTAAGACTTTAGAGGAGCCCCCTTCGCATGTTAAATTCGTTTTTGCGACAACTGAGTCTCATAAAGTGCTTCCGACTATTGTTTCGCGTTGTCAACGTTTTGAATTTCGATCGATTCCCGCCCCTTTGATCGTTTCAAAGTTGGAGGAAATTTGTAAGGTCGAATCAATCGAAGTTGAACTGGAAGCCATCGAGGCAATTGCACGCATGGCAATGGGGGGAATGAGAGATGCACAAAGTATTCTCGATCAAATGATTTCCTTTTGCGGAAAAACAATTTCTCAGGCAGATGTGCTAGAAGTGTACGGACTTGCCTCTAAGGAAAGAATACAAATTCTTGCTCAATATGTGATTGATGGAGATTACAACTCGATCATTCAATACACCGATTCGTTTTCGACCGAGGGCTTAGATTTTTATCGTGCTTTGCTCGATCTATCGGATACATTTCGTGAATTATTACTGGACACACTTCGTTTAAAAGGAGAGACAGTCAATTGTTCGGCAGAGCAGTGTGTTCGTATTCTCGATTCCCTGCGTCAGGGCGAGGACTTGGTCCGCATGGGACTCTCGGAAAAAACGAATTTTGAGGTTACTCTTTTCCGTGCGGTTCAGTCGGGTCGGTCCCGTTCGATTGATCACGTCATTCGTAAAATCTCTGGCTTGATCCCGGAGGATGTAAAAAAAAAACCTAAATTAAATCAGGTTGAAAGTGCGTCTCAGTATAATGTTTCCACTGCTGAGCCTGTTGCGGAATTACCGAAACAAAGCATTGTTGGGGAAAGTACTTTAGTAGCACCTGGAGCAGGCGATTTAGAATTGAATGAAAGTGCCCCGCTATCTATGGGGGATACTCCAGATGGAGTGGTTCAAAAAGAGGAAGAGGTTGACAATGCATTTGAAACTGAAATTCCACAACCGAGTAAAGAAAAACCAAGACAGATCGTGGATCGAGAAAAAATAGAGGAAAAGATCTCGGAATTACCGGATGGAATTAAGGATATCTTGAAAGATAAATTTCAAGCAGATTTTGTATCCATAGAAAAAATAGATGAGAGCAAGTTAATTTGAATTACAAATTGAAGGTTTTATTTCCGTTTACTTCGATCGATTAGCCAACCAAATTCATCTTCTTTAATCCAGCCCTTTTTCTTCCCGTCTTGACTTCTTGCTAAGAACCAATTCTTTCCATCCGCACTTTTATGCGATCTAATCTTTCCCTCTTTTCCAAGATCTATAATTAGGCTTTGTCCTGGTAAAAGAGTTGTGTTTGCAGAATTAGTTTCTCCCGCGAAGCGTCTTAATGAAATATTCTTTGTTTGATTGGCTTCATTTTCTGTAGGTAGAATGGCAATACCTTCTCGAAGCAGTTCGGAATTTTGAATGTGAGAAAAGTGGGTTGCATACCCGGTGAGTCCGCCTGAAAAAATCCATCCAATCGTAAAATAGAAAAGTACAGCCCGGCTTGGATTGAAGAAAAATAAATAAATAAATACTAGAAAACCAAACCAGAAAACGACAGCGCACAGAACACACCAAAAGGAAAAAGTATCACTGGCAAAATAGGAGTGTGCAAAATCATTAGGCAGGGGAGGAGTTTTAGCCATTTCATAGGCAAATTGAAGGTTTATGGATAATTCCTTGTTAGTCGGTTCTAACAGTAATGCTTTTCGAAAGTGTAAAATGGCATGCCCAAATTGTTCCTTCTTAAAATAAAGATTTGCTAAATTTCCATGCAGGTTCGAAGAGTGGGATAGTTTTGCTGCCTGTAAGTAAAAATGAACCGCCTGGTCTAAGTCTCCAGATGCTTCTGCCCGTACGCCATCGTAAAACAAACGATCTTCCTCGCTCCCCATTAAAAGTGAAGAGAGAAAGCTAATCACAGCTAAAAGAGTTAAGACAATCCGCGGTTTCATTGAATTTTCTTTAACAGGTTATTAATATGTTTGTAAAGATCCTCCAGTGACTGTGGATCTTTCAATGTTCCTGCGAATTCATGGTCGTCGCTTATTTCAAGAATCTTTTCAATTTCTGAGATTGTATCCTCTTCATTTGAACTGCTTTGAAGAAGGGTTGTAAGCTCGTTGCTTGATAAAGACGATGGATTGGGGTGTTTGTAAAAAGTACCGATTTCAAGTCGTAATCTTTCTCTGGTTGCCCGAAAAAACAGGGATGCATCATTAAATGTTATACTTTCTTTCATTTGCTTCTTTAAAATAGACTGCCTTTGACGAAAGAGGTCACGACCCGATTGTTTTCGCTTCCATCCATAAAACCCTAGACCAATGGCACAAAAAAGTGGAATGGACTGTAGAGACCAAAAAACTTGGGAATTGATTGCTGTTTTATGTTTTACATTTTGAAACCATTCCCCCGGTTCATTTTCAGTTTGAAATAAGTCGGTGGTAGAAACTGCAAAGTCGGATGTTTCAGTTTGCTGTTGAACAGGAGTGGGATCAACCCATGTTTCGCCAGGGTCGACTCGGAGTGGATGATTAATCGTTTTTGAAGTGAAATATTCTTCTCGTGCCGGGTCGAAATAGGAAAATGTAATGACCGGAATACTAATTAAACCTGGTTTTAAGGGGGTTAAAATATATTCAAATAATTGTTTTCCTTCGTGCATCGTAATCTCGTTTCCTTCGAATGAAAATGCGGGTGGTCCAATTTTAAAATTACTATTTGAATTGAGAACAGGTGCTGGCATTGCGGAAAAATTACCAGTACCCGTAATTTCAACTACTAAACGGATCGGATCTCCTAGTGAGACTCGATCAGAATCGGGAATTGATCGGCAGGAAAATTTTCCTATCGCTCCTCGGAAGGAGTCTGGTCTCTCAATCATGGGGAGTTCTCTTACCTCAATATTGATTAGGTCGGATTTAACAGTGAGGGATTCTTCCCGTCCAAATCCAAAAAAGGGATCATTGAAAAAAGGACTCGTGAAAGGAGAATTTCCACGTGATTTTACTCGCACCCTTATGGAAGTGTTAAATTGGATCTGTTGTTGTCCTGCGATGGCTGCAGTCAATCCTGTTGGCCATGAAAAAACGGTGTAAGTCTTACCGTATTTAGTTTGATTTCTTTTCTCTTGGGGTTGTCGAAGTTCAGTCAGAGAGAATGCATCTCCTTCCTTTTGGGGCGGTCTTTCGATTCTGCTTACTGGTAATCGATCCCAAATGAAAAGGTTTAACAGTCCGGAGACCGTCTCTCCTTCAAAAAGAAATTTCCGAGGGTTTATGAATTCTATAAAACTAGCCTGGCTCAAGTCTTCCTTTTGCCTTTCTTCTGCTTGCTGTTTAATTTTATCTTCTTGGTTTGCTGCAACCACCTTGATGGAACTGCCTGGGACCTGCAAGGTAGTTGAACCCACTTTTATGGTCCATGGGGGGATTGTATGAGTGCCGATTTTTTTTGGTTTTATTTGAAAGCTCATTTCTAAACGAACCGAAGGCACTCCATTAATAAAACTTGCAGAACGAAAAGTTTGTGGTGAGTTAGAAATTGAAATTCCAGGTATTTGAGGTAATGAACCTTGTGGGTTTTCCTGACTGCCATGGATAATAATTTTATAAACAGAATTATTTGCAATTGTGATGGAGGGGGGCTGAAAACTTGATTCTACTCGCAATTGTTGTCCATGAATTTCCTCTATGCCAGGCAGTAGAAGCGAAACAAATAAAATAATCCAAAGCTTGGATTGGGAACGACTAGGTAATGTTGAACCGTTTTTTACCATGTGTTCAATAGTCCCTGCCGGATGTGATTGATTGAACGGCTTGAACTTCTTGCTCTAAGGGTTCGCTTTTCGATTCCATTTCCTGAAGCAGCCTTTCATAAAGTGCATTCACTTCTTCTGGAGCTGGTTCATTTGAATTTTCGTTATCTTCTTCGCTTTCCGAGGGTGGAGGTGGAGTTGCAGGATTTTGTTGATCGGAGGAATTTTGATCTTCTTGGCTGTTATCTTGAATACCAAAATCTAAATTTTGTGAAACTGATTCAAAATCCACCCAAGTGAGGTAGGCTTTTCTTTCTTCAATTGGAAAGGTAATGTTTGCGTCTTGGTTTTCAGGTTGAATGCACAGTGAGTATTGTCCGGGAGGAACTGGGTGAATAAAAGTGCCATCTTGATTGGGTTCAAAAATAGTTTCATTTTGATCCGGTTGAAAATTTCCGTTTTGGTCCAAAAATAACTTCGCGGAGGCAAAGCCTTTGTCTTCTGAATCTTTCTGCCCATTTCCATTTTCGTCTTTCCATATTTTTCCTTGTAGTGTGGGAGCAGCTCGATAGGGAAGGGCAATCAATTTTTCTCCTGGGTTTTCAAAATTAAGGAAATAGTTTTTTACTAATGCAGGGTTTTCCGGTGGTGGTGGAGGAGGGAGCATGGGTATTAAAAATGTACCTTCGGATTGGTTAGATTCTGAAAGTTGAGATCCTAATCGTAGTGAGGTAGGGTATCGATCTGAAATCCATTCGAACGAAAAAATCCCCAGGTCGTTACTTTCAACAGTGGGTTCAGTGGTTTGGTTGTGTTCACCATTTCCATCTTTATCCCAAAAGATAAATCCGCTTAGGTTCGGTTCATTCTTTTGTGGTTTTCCATCGCCATTCAAATCGCGCCAAATTTTTCCAGAAATTTTACAGATCAGCGCATTAATTCGCTCTGAAATTTGTTGGTTGAGGGTCGCCAAGTTTTGAACGGCTTTTTCATTTCCGTCAATTTGTGATGAGGAAACATAATGCTGTTTTGATTTCTCCCATGCTTTTCTTGCTTCCATTACATTCCGTTGGTCGAGGAATTGATTGGCCTTCTGATAAAATATATTTCCCAAGGTATTCAGTGCCATGGCTTGGAGTGATGGATTGTCCAGGTTTGCGTCAAGGGCTTTTTCCAATGAAAGTTCCGATTCCTGTAATAAGCCCGCATCTAAATAAGCTAAACCTGCATTAAGGAACAACCGAGGATCGATCTCTGATTCACGTGTAATACTCGCGTTTATTTCAGCTTCAAAGAATTCCGCAGCAACTTTTGGTTTTCCCTCCTCAAGCGCTTCTTCCGCTCGTTTTATGTTATCTTGTTGAAGGCAACCGGTAAAAAAGCAAATCAGTATAACAATACATTGATTAGCGGTAACGATTAGTTTTCTCGAGTTGTTGGAGGTTAGCATTTCTAAGCATAGCAGGCAAAGCCCGATTATAATGAACATTTGAAAGCGATCAATAGGTAACTCGGTGGAGAGATGTTCCCGTTTTTTTTGCTGACCAATGGATTGTAGAATACCTAATACTTTAGCCAATCCCTCTCCCGTTGGTCCTAGAGAAAAATAACTTCCTTCGGTTGCTTCTGCTATGGCCCGCAGGGATGTTGCGTCCATCTTGCTGATTACTGTCTTTCCTTGTGGGTCCCGAAGAAAGTTTCTTGGTGCCTGTCCGATTGGATCCATCGGAATACGGGCGCCTTCTTTTGCACCAATACCAATAGTGAAAATTCTCACTCCGTTTTGTGCCGCTTCTTTTGCTTGCTTTAACCCTTTTCCTTCAAGGTCTTCGCCGTCAGATAGTAAAATAAGAAAACGATCGGTATCATCTTTGGAAAATGAATGAATTGCTTCTTCAATTGGTCGGGATAAATCAGTCCCGTGCCTCTTGATTATGCCTACCTCTAAATCGTTTAATGTTTTTATAAATGCTTGATGGTCGAGAGTCAAAGGGCATTGGAGAAAGGCCGAACCTGAAAAGGCAATTAAGCCAAGTCGATCTCCTGTTACCCGGTCTAAAAGATTAGAAATACTAAGCTTTACTCGTTCTAATCGATTGGGCGTAACATCTCTTGCCAGCATGCTTTTCGATACATCCAATGCGATCAAGATATCAATGCCAGTAGGATTCGATTTTCTCTTTTCTACTCCCCATTGTGGTCTGGCAAGTCCGATAAAGAGAAAGGCAATGGCAAGTAAAAGTAAGCCAAATTTAAAAACTTGTTGCTTGGTTGACCACCCGGGGACTAACTTGGGAAGCAACTCAGAGGAGGTTAAAAGTTTGAGTCTTTTTTGTTTCGCTTTTTGAGAATACCGATACAGAACGCAAAGGAGGAGGAGAATGACTACTCCAAAATACACAATTTTTTCATCCGCGAATAAATTCATGGAATACGGAGGAAAATGGTTCGTTTTAATAAAATTTCAAGTAATAAAAAGAGAATAGAGAATGTGAGAGGCCATTGAAAAAGCTCCTCGTAGAGAGCATTAATATTTAATTCAACTTCAGTTTTTTCGAGTCGGTCAATTTCGTCGTAAATTGAAGATAGTTCGCTTTTATTTTTGGCTTCGTAAAACCGGGCATTTGTTTTAGCAGATATCTTCTGCAAGATTTCTTTATCGACCGGGTAATCGGCAACCTGGACTACAGGCTTTCCATTTGTATACCTCATTAAATCGCGCGAGCGTTGGTCAAAAAGATAAGTTCTCGTCCTGCTCGCACTACCAATTGCAATAGTGTAAATACTGATATCATCATTTCTTGCTCCCTCAGCATAAATGAGTGGGCTATGCGGAGGAGGAGGTTCATCTTTTCCATCGGTTAACAAAATTAGAATTTTTGATTTTGACTGAAGCGTACGCAGGCGATTGATACCTTCCGCCAATGCCGATCCAATATTGGTACCTGTTTGGTGAGTCAGACCCACCCTTAAACGATCGATATTTTTCTGTAAATGCTCGCTGTCTAATGTAAGAGCACTGACAAGATATGGATTAACAGAAAAAGCAACTAATCCAATTCGGTCATTTTTTCTCTTATTTACAAAATCCTTAATCACTTCTTTTACTACATCTAATCGAGTAACTTCATTTTGTTCATCTTCGCTCATGTCTAAGGCTAACATGGAAGCGGAGAGATCAATCGCTAGGACAATATCCACTCCACTGGATACGAGGGAGCTGGTACTTCTATCAAACTGCGGTTTTGAAAGTGTGACGGCGAGGCAGGAGAGGGATCCAATTCTCAGAAATGGGATAATTATTCTTGAGTAGTCAGATTGGGGGAGATGGCTTGCATTGATTCGAGAGAGTGTAGCAAAAAGTAAGGATGAATTCTTTCGCTTCGTTTTAGTCTGTGCCCAAAAAATAAGAGGAATGAGTAATAGCAGCAGTAGCCAAAGGGGTTCGGCTAGTGAAATTTTATGCCATTCCTGAAAATATTCCATTAAATTTATGATTGAACGGGATGAGCAATTTTTTCTTTTTCTAGCATTTTGGCATGAGTGTCCTTAACAAAATGGAGTGCGGTATCAAGCAGGAGTGACATTTGGCCATCATCCGTTTTTTCTTTTGAATATTTGATTTGGTCACCTTGGTCGATAAACTCACGAAGGCTTTGATCATATCGATTCTTGAAAAAACTATGCGACGCAATTTCTTTCATGAATTCCTCCCCGGTTAACTCCATAGCAGGGACTTTAAATACTCTTTCAACATAAATTCTCAGGATTTCAGAAAGACGAAATACAAATGGCTTGGCACTTAATGGCGGACGTTGCGACTGCAGGGTTTCAATACATGAAAGTGCCTCCTCAAATGGGTCGATTGGTTCCGGTTCATTAAGGTCTGTTTTCATTTTTTTCTTCTTCTTTAAAACAATCAAAATCAAAGCAACAAGGAGGAAAAAAATAAAGACAACAGAGATCGGCAGAACATTTTCTTCAAGTAATTGACCGAATGTTTTAAATATTGGAATGGGAGAATCCTGTTCTCGATTTTGCTCTAATAAATAGCCTTTATTCAATAACAAGGATAGGGAATTAATCATCATCTCTTTATTCTATTTCCTCGGGTGTTAAAAAACTCTTGGAGTGTCTTCGCATAGTCGGAGGAAGTGGAAAATTCAAAATTATCGATTCCTCTTCTTCGTAACTGGCGGGCAAATGATTCTTGGATTTCTTTTGTGTGGGTTTTGTACTGCGATTGGAATCTTTTGTCTGAGGTATTAATCAGTTTTGTTTCCCCTGTTTCAGAATCTTCAAAAATAACCCGGCCGACAGATGGTAACTCTTTTTCCATTGAATCGTGAACTTGGCAGCAGACCAGGTCATGTTTTCTACGAGTAGTTGCCAGTTCTTTGAGGAATAAATCTTCCCTTGTTTCTTCCTCGGAGTCATATTCTGGAATAATAAAATCGGACATAAGAAAAACCACAGCCCTTCTTCGCATTACCCGATTGAGGAAACGGAGGCCTTCATTTAAATCTGTACCACTTCCATGATTTTGGTGGAACAGTATTTCACGCAATACTCGAAGTACATGTTTTTGTCCTTTTGCAGGGGGCAGGAATTTTTCAACTTGATCGGAAAATAGTAGCAATCCAACTTTATCTCCATTTCGGTTCGCAGAAAAAGCTAAGAGAGCACCCAGTTCTGCTAATTTATCTCTCTTACTTCTATGAGTGGAACCCCATTGGGTACTCTTACTTATATCAATGGCAAGGAGGATAGTTAATTCTCGCTCTTCACGGTACTGCTTGACGAAGGGAAAACCCATTTTTGCAGTCACATTCCAATCAATAGATCGTACCTCGTCTCCAGGTTGATATTCTCTCACTTCTTCAAAGTCGATACCTTGGCCTTTAAACGCACTGTGGTAGGATCCCGCTAATGCCTCAGAAACCAGTCGATTAGAGCGAATTTCAATTTGCCTTACCTTACGAAGTATTTCCCGGGTAAACTCCTGATCGGGTTCCTCCATGATATTAATTTAAAATTGAGCAGAAAAAATAAAAATAAAGATCAAGGAACAGGGACTGTTTCAAAAATCTTTTTAATGATGTCGTCACTGGACACATTTTCCGCCTCGGCTTCATAACTTATAATGACCCGATGTCGCAGTACATCTAACCCGATATCCTTAATATCTTGTGGGGTAACAAAACTGCGCCCCTGCATAAATGCTGCTGCTTTGGAAGCAAGAGCCAAACTTATCGTTGCCCGGGGCGATGCTCCAAAACGAATAAAAGCACTGAGTTCTGAAGCTCCATATTTTTCAGGATTCCGTGTGGCAAGTACAACATCTACCAAATACCCTTTTAACTTTTCATCCAAATATATACTGTCAATCAGGGTTCTTGAGCGAGAAATCGTCTCCGCATCTACCACTGGACTGACCTCATGCTCCACGCTTACATTCGCATTCGAGTCCAGAATTTTTAACTCTTCTTCTCTGTCCGGATAATCAACCAATAATTTAAGCATGAATCGATCCATTTGAGCTTCCGGTAACGGGTAGGTGCCTTCCTGATCAATTGGATTCTCTGTCGCCAAAACTAGAAATGGTTTAGGTAACATAAACGTTTCATCCCCGATCGTTACTTGTCTTTCTTGCATTCCTTCGAGGAGAGCACTCTGGACTTTCGCAGGAGCCCGGTTAATTTCATCGGCTAACAGTAAATTTGTAAATATAGGGCCTTTTTTCGTAGTGAATTCCCCCTTGTTGGGGCTATATATAAGGGTTCCCACAACATCAGCGGGTAACAGATCAGGTGTAAATTGAATTCTTTTGAACTCCGCTTTCATACACTTGGCTAAAGTTTTAACTGCTAAAGTTTTCGCGAGACCAGGTACTCCCTCGAGCAGTACATGACCATTAGCAAGCAGACCAATAATAAGACGATCGACAAGGTATTTTTGGCCAACAATAACCTTTCCCATCTCTTGCCTCAGCAGTTCTACCCATGATGCTTCATTGCGGATGCGCTCTTGTTCTTCTGGAGCGGGAGGTTGCACGATATTTTCAGATTGATTGATTGTCATAATTGGAAATGATTCAAAATGTAAGCGTCAGTAATAGTTTTTTTTGTCCAAAATAAATAAACATAAACCAAAGTTGTAATGTTTTTCGTCTTGCTCAACTTGCCAAATCAAAATTCATTTTAACTGACTTATTGAACTAATCAACTAATAATACTTATCTATGTTTAAATTAAGCAAAGAATCAAAAATAACTTTCCTCGGGTTACTTATTATTCCAATTATTTGGATCATCGTGAACCACTTTGGTCTGATAGATAGTTGGAAGACCAAATCGATTGATTTAAGATTAAGCTCAGTCATACCAGGTTCTCGGGGAGAGATTTCTCACCAGAGTGCTGCACCAGAAGAAATTGAAATAGAGGGTAATCAAACAATTCCCAAAGTTCCTAAGATCGTTTATGTTAATTTTGATGCAGCGACATTAGCAATGGACGATGTGGGGGAAAGACCTTGGGATCGTGCTTTTTTTCGAGATATGTCAATGGCTTTAATGAAAAAAGGAGGTGCAAGAGTTTTGGCTTTTGATTTTGGTTTCACACCCAAGAGTATGTCTAAGATGGTTCCTATGGAAAATTCATATCGAAGTGACTCTGCTATGGGAGAATTAATAAAAGCTTATCCCGATCAGGTAGTACTAGGTTGTTTATATTCCGGCGTGCCCACTTCATTTGTAAAAATAACTGGGGCAAGTGCGTTTCCCCCATTATTCAAAGATGGTTATTCGCATGAATCTGCAAAGAGGAGTAGTAAGTTTAACTACCCTGAATCACCGACATACCCACTCCAGAATTATCTTAATGGTCGTTACATGGGACGGACTGGTTCATTTACCGTTCCTCCTTATCGGTATGGTTTTCCTGGTGAGAACAAACCAGCAGTTGATAATATTCCCAGATGGGTGCCATTATGGTTTCCTGGAGGTGGGAAGGCACATGCATATAATTTGCTGGGGGGAAAGCAAAGCAAACTTCCTTTCGAAATGTTGGGAGAAAACAAAGAGGAGTATTCTGCACTGCAAACCGAATTAAAAATCTTATCAGTTCAAAAAAGCGAAGTTCTGAAACAATTAGATTCTTTCAAACCTAAAATCAGTCAACAAGTCGAAAAAATAAAATTGGCTAAGAAAAACTACAATTTATTGATCGCAGACCTGAGTGTCTACCAAGAACTTTCAGACAGTGTGAAGAATTTTTCTTCAACATTGAAAGCAAACCCTGCATTGAGTGCTGTGATTCAACCGCAAATAGATTCTCGACAAGAAAAAATAAATGAATTTTTCCAAAGCCTATTAGCTCGAAGGAGTTCAGGGGAAATGAGTCAAAATGAAATTGTAGAAATAGAAGAGCAAATAAAGGAATTAGAAAGAACAATACTAAACCTAGAAAGTACACTTTCTGCCAATCCCTCGATTTCTGAAATTATTCAACCGCAAATTGATTTGAAAAATAATGAAGTTCTGAGCCTTAGGCAAAGTTTGCCGACTCGGAGCTTTAATTTTAAAAAAGCAAGAGCAGAGCTTAAAAATCAAAATGACGTACTCACGAATTTAAAAACCGCGTTAGAAGCAAATCCGGTTCTATCAACTGTTTTGAAACCACAAATTGATGCGAAAGAAAATGAGATAAAAGCCATCAGTGAAGAAATATCAGCTGCAAATGAATCTTCGATTACTGTTATGTCCTCCAAAGAACAGAATCAGATGATTAATAGATTGAAAATTGAAGTGAAGGAAAAATCTAAGCACTTAGAATCCCTCGCAATTGATTTGAATGCAACATCCACTGAGATGAACAGCTTACAAGAAAAGTTTGATCATTTAAGTTCGATTGAATCAATAAAGCGAGTCAGGATTAATAGGATTGAGGGAAAAGCTTCTACAGAATTAGTTGAGACCAATAGTACACTTCGCCTCGTATATACAAGAGCATTGGGAGATGAAGGGATAGGTGAGTTAGTTGATTCATTTCCCAATGAGTTACCTTTACTGAGAAATCGACCTGTTTATACAC
>Ga0115008_10003400_pt1 | contig 13174 bp, 9 predicted proteins | sample FraStrMetagenome_FD_87164 | JGI IMG/M metagenome (GOLD analysis project Ga0115008, IMG submission 87164) | Marine eukaryotic phytoplankton communities from Arctic Ocean - Fram Strait ARC3M Metagenome | ecosystem: Environmental > Aquatic > Marine > Oceanic | place: Fram Strait | collected 2012-06-18
CAACAGTTCTCTCGCGCCTATATCAAATGATATCTTTTCTTTTCATTTGCTAATTAAATTACAAACTCGACAAGATTTTATAATTTGGTGATCTTAGAAAAACTCTACTGAAGCCTACGTATGGTATCTCATAAAAGAACTCATTTTATAAAGTTCGCGCCAAGACTATTTTGCAATATTATTATATTAAAATCCACAATGTCAAGGTCGTCCTCTCACCTTTGCCTCAATTGCCTTGATTATCATCAAAAAGTGTTGATATGTTCTAAATGCAAGGTTGCCCAATACTGTGGTAAAACATGTCAAAAACGAGATTGGTCTATTCATAAAATCTTTTGCTGTATCAAAAAAGAAGAAAATCCTGCGTTGGCCTCAATATCAACTTCGAATACTGTACAAGCCATTCTCTTTCGACAAGATGCCCAAAAACCAGTACTAGTTCAGTTGTCGTACAATGCCAAAAGTAAATATATGATTCCGGATGCAATGTTTACGAGGGGCTTCATTTGTGGTGATGCAACAAATGATCGCATTGATACTTCCCAATATATCCCACTAGCTCAGGGAGAAGAAACACGCTCTTATGATAGTGAAGCGCTACCAAGTAGGATCTTTGATGGTCAAGCTGGAATAGATTACGTAATACCATGCGGTTTCACCCTTCTATACGATGCAAAAATGACTGGAAATGATTCCATTCCTGAAAACAAATGCATTAGGGCTCTTTTAGAGGCAAATCTCAAAGCATACTATGGAGATAACTACCCAACAGACAAATTTACGGTATTAAATTTGTTAAGAAAAACTTTTCAAAAGTTGAAGAAGTGGCGAGGAAACATTATCTTGGTAAAAACAGATCGTTACAGAGAATTAGGATTACCTGCTGCAACATATCAAGATTTTGAGTTGAAGGATGTCCCTGATCTAGCTATGTTCATATGGAATATTAGCGAGAGTCTTTGTAGATCTTAATGTATGAATTAAAGATTCACACCATTTGATTGAAACAATGTTCATTTGCACATAATTTAGTAAACACGCTGATTCACACGGATTGATTGAAAGAGCGTTCATTTGCACATAGTTCAGAAAACACGCTCCACTCCCTGTTCTAGATATTTTTGTAGTGTTAGCCATGGGTGATTGACAAGTGTGAACATAACGAGTCTTTAATTTCAAAAGGAATGCATTTATGTATATCTTATCAAAACCATTTGATTATTATTCCAGCAATCATGATAATTTCTATTCATTTTCGATTCGACGAAAATTGAAAGACTGGGTTTCATTAGTTTCATAAAGTTTTGATTCATTCGAGTCACAAAGAACAAAGGTTGTCAAAACATGGGATTCAATTCATGATGTGTTGGTATGCTCTCAATTTTGTTCTCTTCGCTAAATAAATGTCTCACAAATACGAGGTTTTAATTATACACAAGAAAATTACATTCTTCAGAACTAATGGGAGTATGCACTTGTTTCACAAAACGAAATTGCAGCAATTACTAATAAATACCAAATAGAATGTGTCAATCATAGCAGACATATTCATTTCTGATTCTACACTCCAACAAGATTCCTTTCTCCTATCGTGGATGCGAAATAATTACTTGATGGCATCAAATCACAGCAATCATAAATTCTGTGATGCGTTTTTTCTTGTGTATAGTATTAATCTGCTGTGGACGCAGAATTAAAACACTCCAGTATGTACTAATCCCAATTGATTGCTACGCTTACGTTTCAATGACCTTCAGTCGTGTTACGGTACTCAGGGATTGTGATATGAGAAGGTGGAACCTTTGACATCTTTAGTTAAAAGGTAAAGAATATATGCTATGTACTATACAATACACTACATATTTGACATCACATTGAGTATATTCAACACTTGACATAAAGGTTATTCAGAATGTTGGTCATTTTTTCTATTTATTCTCACAATTTTTAAATAGACAGAAGTATTTTGTTCATCGAGTAAATTGGATTTTTTATGTTTTCGTCAAGTAGAATTTTGCTCCGCTCGTCCGCAAATCTGAGAAGATTCAAGCCTTGGAAAGTGTTACCCAACCTTCAAATTGTAAATCAATCCTACCAAGCTGCTGTAAGTATTTAGACTTCTTTATCTAATTGTTTCCCAAACTTTTATGATTTCTTTCTTTCTGCTCCAAGACTTGACTCATACTTATGCCGCATTTTCGTTACCTTCTCATGAAACCTAAAACAGTCAATCTGCTGCGCATCTCGAACAGACGGATTAATTACAAGTCATAAATTCAAATCTACATTGCCTGCGTATGATGACTATAATCATCCTCCAAGAGAAGAATATAATGTTTCTAAAACAATATGTGCTGAAGATGCCTGTAGGCAAGCAGGAATTGACTCCTTGGGCATTACAAACCCTCGAACTATATTTAAGAATCTGAGTTTTCATGAATTGTATGAGCATGAACAACTAAATAAAGAAGGAAAAGTTGCTAAAGCAAAGTATGGTGATACATTTACAGTGTATACTGGCAAATTTACTGGTCGTTCTCCAAATGATAAATGGATAGTTAAAAATGAAGGTACTGAAAGTGAAGTCAATCTTGATTGGGGAGAGATCAACCAGCCTACATCGCCAGAGATTTTTGAAGAGCTCTACGAAAAAGCAGTAAACCATTTTAACTCATTGGACGAGGCTTATGTATTTGATGGATTTTGCGGAGCTAATCCAAAATCACAAAAAAAGATACGTTTTGTGCATGAACAAGCTTGGCAACAGCATTTTGTCACAAATATGTTTATTCGACCGGAATCCGAGAGTGATCTAGAGGACTTTGATCCTGATTTTACTGTTATAAACGCTTGCTCTCAAGTAAATGATGAATGGGAACAGCACAATTTGAATTCGAATGTAGCTGTGGTTTTTAATATAGAAAAGAAAGTAGCTGTTATTTTAGGCACTTGGTACGGCGGAGAGAACAAAAAAGGAATTTTTTCCCTAATGAATTATTGGCTTCCAATGAATGGAGATCTACCCATGCATTGTAGTGCAAACGTAGGTAAAAATGGTGACTCTGCACTTTTCTTTGGCTTGAGTGGAACTGGAAAGACCACACTTTCTGCAGATCCTAACCGTGCCTTGATTGGAGATGATGAACACGGCTGGGATGATGAAGGGATTTTTAATTTTGAAGGCGGATGTTACGCCAAAACAATTAATTTATCAGAAAAAACGGAACCTGATATTTATCGTGCTATAAAGACTGATGCATTACTAGAAAATGTCACGTTGAAGACTGAGGGTAATGCGTATCTTCCCGATTATTTCGATACTTCCATCACAGAGAATGGTCGAGTTTCATATCCAATTTTTCACATAAAAAACTATGTAAGTAAATGATTTCCTGTCAATGTTTCTTTTCGTTTCATTTGAATAAGCTTCTCACCAATTCATATTGCTTTTATTTGTCAGCATGAAGAGCAAATGGCAAGACATCCGAAAAACATCATTTTTTTGACTTGCGATGCATTTGGAGTTCTTCCTCCTGTTTCAAAGCTATCTTCGGGACAAGCAATGTATCACTTCATATCAGGATATACAGCCAAGGTCGCCGGTACAGAAAGAGGTGTTACAGAACCCACTCCTAACTTCAGTGCATGTTTTGGTGCTGCCTTCTTAACTTTGCATCCGACCAGATACGCTGATATTCTGCAAGAAAAATTAGAAAAGCACGGTTCAACTGCCTTTCTTGTCAATACTGGTTGGAGTGGTGGAGCATGTGGAGTTGGGCAGCGTATGTCAATAAAAACAACCCGTGCTTGTATCGACTCTATTTTGAATGGTGATATTCATGAAGCCGAATTTGTTCGAGATAAAATATTTGGCTTTGAAGTTCCAACATCACTCCCTAATGTAGATTCTCATGTGCTTTCGCCGAAAAATACCTGGAGTGACAAAGGAGACTATGACCAAACTGCTGATAAATTAGCTAATATGTTCATCCAGAACTTCGATAAGTATAGAGGTAAAGGTTCGTTGGATTATACCAAATATGGACCAAAACTGCACTCAAAATGATAGGAGATATATGAGAATGCTCTTAGGGATCTTTATCGAATGCAAATGAAATTGTACTAGGAAATGAATTTGGATTTGAGAAGCATAGTAATTGCATTAAATAATGTTACAAAATAAAATATGTTGATTCACTTTCTATTCCACCGTTAGTTTGAAAATATATATAAACGATAGTTTTGTAACGAAATTGCTACTTATAGTTTAGGCAAAGAAAGTGGAAAGTTAAACTACATCCTCTTCTTCCTCGCATTCAGGACATCCTGAACATGAAAATCTCCAATTGCACTTTTGGATACCTCCATTTCTTGTTCTCCAAGGACTTCGAACAGTGTAACAGTATCTCCTACATGGAAGTTGCCGTGGTTGCACGACGTAGGTCATTATATTTTCCTTTACTTCTAGTTTCGTTCGAGGTCTTTCAGGCGCTCCTATGCCACTAAGTAAAGTTGGTATTTGAACAGGAGGTATTGTTGGAGACCAAGTGGGAGGCGAGGTTGGAGATGGTACTGGTGCAGTTCTTATACCCACTGTAGGGAATGGAGAAGTAACAGGCGTTGGGGGTACTGTGGGAAAAGGAGAGGGTGCAGGGGTATTTACAATAACTGTTGTAGGAGGTAATGGAGCAGGTATAACAAACAATGTGGGTGGGGGAGAGGGTGCAGGGGTATTTACAATAACTGTTGTAGGAGGTAATGGAGCAGGTATAACGAACGATGTGGGTGGGGGAGAGGGTGCAGGGGTATTTACAATAACTGTTGTAGGCGGTATAGGAGCAGGTATAACAAACAATGTGGGTGGGGGAGAGGGTGCAGGGGTATTTACAATTACTGTTGTAGGTGGTATAGGAGCAGGTATAACAAACGATGTGGGTGAGGGAGAGGGTACAGGGGTATTTACTATAACTGTTGTAGGAGGTTGAGGAGCAGGTACAACAAAGGATGTAGGGGGAGGAGAGCTCGATGTTGAATTGAAGTTTGGGTTTGATGTAATGTTCGATGTTGAATTGGATGCATTGTTCAAAGTAGAATTGGTATTAGTGCTAGATTCAAGATTGACGGAGGTTTCGTTAGTCGAAGATGTTGAGTTTAATGTTGAATTTAAGCTGGAGTTTGAGACAAAGTTAGATGTCGAGTTCGTCGTAGAGTTTGAAGTAGTGCTGGTAAGATTATTCAAAATATTTTCAGTGGAAGTTTCGTTAAACAAAATTGTTGAATTTGATGCTAAATTGACTACTGTGGCGTTCAGTATTGCATTCAATGTTGCATTTGTTCCATTTGAAGAGCTTTCTACCTGTGTGACATTCTAAGAAACAAGTTATTAATATTTCATGATACCTTCCTTTTGTTCACAATCATTTTTATGTCTACTCACCAACGCGCGATCAAAAGTAATATCAACTCTTATGATCTGATCTATTTGAGTCATATTCGCACCTGGTTGCACTTCCATCAACATAATCTTGTCGTTAAGTAAACTGGGAAATTCTAATCCAGAATCGAATAAATCCACAATCTCATCCATCTGCTCATAATATGGAACACTGACTTTAGGATTCAAATTAGATCCTTCAACAAGAGAAGCACTTGCAAGAGTCTCATCAAAAAATAGATAGTAACGATCAAAGCTACCAGCATCCAACACCAAATGACCAGCTCCTCTATTGTCTTTTAGTGTCCAAGTAATTGTTCCTTTCGATGTGTCCTCGTCATCAATACTAATATCAATATCGTAGAATCCGCCTTCTGGTGTTCCTGGAGGATTAGGAGGAAAGAGTAAGAACTCAACATCATTATTTATTATATCTTCATTGGCCCAATATATAGTTTCTAATCCTCCAGTACCATTTACTTCTTCAAACGTATTCACGATGGAAACTACTCCTGTACCAACACTCTCTTGTCCAGATTCATCTGATGATAAAAGCGTATATTCTACAATCATGACTTGTTCAAGTTCTGTCATATTGGCTCCGGGTCGCACTTCCAAAAGAATCACATTATTTCCTAAAACTGGTGGAAATGATAATCCAGTCATGAATAGGTCAGCGATCTCGCCTTTTTCTTCATATGATGGAACACTAACTTTGGGATTTAGGTTAGATCGTCTCACTAGAGAGGCACTTGCCACAGCATCTTCAAGAATCACATAGTAACGATCATATGATCCTTCGTCTAGCACTAAATGACCCGCGCCGAGATTGTCTTTAAGAGTCCATGTTATATTACCTTTGAGAGGACTAATGGTATCAGGAGTGATATCAATATTATAAAAGCCTCCGTCAGGTGTACCGGGAGGGTTGGGCGGAAATAGAGAAAACTCAGTATCATTAGAGATTGTAGCCTCACGAAATGCGTACATGATTTCTAGTCCATTTGTTGATTCGTCATCCTGAAAAGTATTCCAAATTGAGGCTCTTAAACTTATGTTAACATTAAGAGTTGAAAACTCTTCAGTTTCATTATCAATATTTCTTGAGGTAAGGTTTACAACAAGAAGTGTTGGAGAGTGAGTAGGGGGTGCCGATGGAAAGAGAGTAAATGGAGCGGGTGGAGGTTTACCACCACCGCCACCGCCAGTTGGTGCACCACCAACAATATCTTGCATTCTACGCTCCATCCTTCGTTCAAGAAGTAGCGCGCTATTTCCATTCATTTCTTCTTCAGCCCCAAAAACTTTGATGAATGCATCTCTCCCACCATGATAAGTACGAGCACTAAACTTGTAGATATCATCCCCTTTCTTTTCTGAGGAGAGATAAGAAATATAATCTGTTCCAGTTGGTCCTATTTGGCCATTGGTAAAGACTAGCTTATCGTTCTTATAGTATAGTCTCTTCTCCTGCAATTGCTTCTTTTTCCAAGCGTCGCAAAATTCATTTCGAATAGACGTTTTGAATAATATATCAGAATTGAGAACAACCATATTTAAATTCGGATCAAACTCTAATGCGCGCTCAAAAATCTCTTTACATTCCTTATACTGGGTACAATGTAGTTTATTTGAAGGTGTGTAAGTTATTACTGGCTTTCCTGTGTCTGCAGTAAACAATAAATCTATGTGTGGTTTCACACTATGATAAGCGTTCGTAATCATAAACCATTCTGTTGATACAGGAGCTTCGCAAACATCCATAAAATCAGGAGACGATCGATGATGAAATGTTACAGGGAGGGTTGTCTCAACGTCAGGGTAATTATCGTTGTGCAAATCTGCAGGTAAGACTAAAGTTATTTTGGAAAATGGATGGTGACTGGAATCAATTTCCGATAAAAGGTAGGATGAATGCCTGTCGTACCATTCTGATATAATAAGAGTGATATCCTACTCATAAAAAAAAGGTACAAAATTTAATTTGATGCGAACAAATTGGAATAAAATCACTGAACATGTTTCGTGTTTTCACTTACGTGTTTCGTTTCATCGAATGGAGAAAAGTGGCTTGCCCCATGAATTATTGACGCATTATTGAGATGTCTTGGGAGAAGGTTTGTTGCAGCGAAATTTGAAATTGTCTTTGATTCTTTCATAGGATTTTCTTTACCATATTTTTGCCACCACTTCAGGAATTTATTTGTATTGCTTGAGATTAAAAAGTCTTTGTTATTTTCGAGCTCTTTTTTCAATATTGATGTCTCAATTTCTGGTAAAATTCCATCGGATCCTTCATAAACAATCTGTGATATTCTGTAATCATAAGGTATTGAATTATAAACGGAAGTTGCCTCTTGCTGTAGCTGCCTGACCATTCGTAGCAGTAAAGGATGTTTCATGCTATAGATTGCATTGCCATTGATGTGATTGACTAATGATATTGGTAATTGGTCCTTGAATTCATCCCAACTATCACCGTCATATTTACTCCCTAGAATAGCAAATGGATTCATCTCATTTATTTCTTGGATTAGAGTATCAAGCCAATATTTTTTTACAGGTATTGAATCAGACTCCATCAAATAAAAATAATCGTATTCTGGGTGACCGAAGATGGCCCGGAAAGCCGCTCCAAATTGTCGATTTGGTCCATTTACCCACATGATATTAGTTTGAGATAAAGATGGTTCATATAAATCTTCTTCAGGTGGAATACCCGCTTCTATGGAATGTAAGGCGTTAAAGCATTTCCCCCATTTACTAGATCGTAATTGTTTGAGCACATCATTCGTTGCTTTTCGAGCATCTGTATTATTTTCATATGTTTGAGAAAAAGATAGAAAAAGGTCAATTTCTACATTGGGTGCGATGCTTGATTCATAATTGCATGGTAGGAACTTTTCCCAAACATCAAAAGATGACACTAAACTTCCGGTCTCTTTAGCGCTGAACGGGCGAACTATAGCAATTTTGTGGTGCGAAACATGCTGTTTGCGGCGTGTATGTAAATTGAACAAAGAAGTGAGCCAGGTGCTTTTGATTCCAACCTTTCTTTCAGTACTGCTTTGCTGGCCAGACTTAAAATATATACTTAGATTCTTATTCTCTAAAGCGAAGAAAGAGATGCATAAAAATGCAACCGTGCTGAATAAAAGCTTGACACGAAATCCCATTTTGAAGTTTTCCTTTAAAAAAATTCTTGAGGCTCTTTCACAACAAGAGAAAATTAGTACCAGCTGTTCAATCTAATTTTTTTAGTCTTTCAAGAAGTGCTTTTTCTATATTCGAGTAATTTTGGCTCATGAATTTGTCTTTTCTGATCATCATTCACTAGTCAAGGGATCTATTGGTTGTTACATATATCTGTCACACTCTCTTTTGATAGTAGCAAAAGAGACTTTCCTGGGAAGTAATTCCTAAACGAAGATCTATTATGACCAATTAACAATGACTACTTCTTCAATCTGCTTAATTAAAGCTAACAAAAAAAATCTATGAATCCGCGACTGATCACATATGAGTCAAATAATATATGAGTCGTGTTGTGTTATATAGAAACAGAATACAATACATACAACAGTAAATTTTACCTTTTCAAACGTTAGCAAAAGATATTATGTGTTCAATCCTACGAGGTCAGTTTTCTAAGTATGGAGACGAACGTAGAATGTGTTTTCATGCCAATCACGAGTTATATAAATCTTCGGTGAATTAGTAAAGCCATTTCATCTTTTTCTCTTTCAGACAAGAATGCCGAAATTCAATCTTTTTCAAAAATATCCTAAAATAGTTCGCATGATCTTAATGATTTTGACCAATCAATTTCTGTATACAGAAAAGTTTAGATGTTTGCTTTGTTCCTAAAGGCAGTTTTAGGTTTCTTAGTACAAATTTAGATTCTAGTGGTGCATTTTAAGACTTTGTTCTTGACATACAAGTAGAGAGTTATCATTATTTCCATTATTTGTACTGCTATTTTGTTGAAGGAGTATTATCCATGTTAATGACACATTTTATTTAAGTGATTAAAAATGTGGGTATTGATTTCTTGTACATGAGCCACAAGTAACAAAATGCTCCTTCACCCCACTTTTTGGCTTGTTCTTTGAAAACTTACAGTACAAAATTACTTAATATGAGGAAGTGATGATTCCATTGCTGGATGTCCTGCTACGACAAAAAAGAACAAGAATTCATATTTTGGAGACTAATACATTTGACTGATTCAATAATGATACACATGGAGTATAGTACAGGGATTTGTTTAGGCATGTCAAGAGAATAGTTCTAGAAAAATAATCATTTGCTTAGTAATGCAAAATCTTATACTTTTGGATTTCTTGAAATGATATTTGAGATGTTTCTGTTTAGCATTTCATCAATACTTACATTGACTAGAATTAAACAATGCATTTTGCTTAAAGTTCATGGATTGCTTCTTCTACTGGTCGTGTACTTGCGAAGGCATTTATATAAAGGTGTATAATCACATATTTCCTATGTGGAATATTGGAGGTCTTAACATTTGAATTAAGATGATATTCAAATTCTGAAGACAACTAATGCATTTAGGAGTTATGCCAGCCTAAGTGTTTTTTGTATAAGGTGGGTATGGTGATAAAGTTATAAAAATGACTAGCTTGAAAATGAAATCAGCAAAAATGAAGCATACTTGCCCTCAATAAAAAAATATGTGATCATATTACTTAAATCATCACTTTTCATTTGAAAGGGGTATATTCTATATCATTAAGCTTGGGGATGACAAAAAATGCCATCTGATTGAACCTTATCTTCAAATTTTGAATTGTAGAGTCATCTGATGAGGTATTGCTGACAGAGTTGACAGTTTTTCTCAAAATATACAGTGGATACTTCAGCTAAATAAATGGAGCATTAGACGGAATCATTTGAAAAAGAGGAATTAGATTAAAATAAATCACAAGAATATGAGACAAGATATAGGTGATAAAATTATATATAAAACAAAGATTAAACAAAAAAAAGGGTACATTTCTTCATAAGGATGCCAACTCAGTGAAGCAGAAGGTTCCTCCCCATTCTTGCAAGACGTATGCTTGATGATACAATTGAAGTCTTGGGCAATATCTGACCTTGAGAATTTGAAAATAGAAAAAGTCACTAGCTGTTTCTTTGAGGATGAATTTTATGAAGCGTGTAGGATTCAAATGGTGTACAAAGACTCTCTCCAAACTCAAGGAAAATTTATTCAGAATGGTTGTATTGATGACAAGGTTACAAGGTTTGTAGATAAGATGGCATATGTATTTAATAAGGACAAGAATTATAAAGAACAAGTGATTGAAATGCATGTAGATCCATTGCATTGCTTACCAGCAAAATACAGACCTAATATGAGTGTCTGACACAAAAATAAAAATAGAAAGGAACAATTGTATTTGGGCAAGATGAGTGTATCTTTTGTAGCTCTTAACTAAATGAGAAGGCCTGGTTTGTTAATGGTAAAGCAAAATTGAGAAGTAAAGAGTTAGGGAAAGGAGTTATGGTTAGTTCATTTTGTTCAAGGAAGTTTGGGTTCAGTATGGAAATTTCAGAGTCAGACTTAGACCATGTGCAATAACAACTGAGGCAGCAATATTTCTTTCAGGATCTAAATGGAAACCTGTTCTGTAAGAAGAAACACCATTTCTTCAAATACTTGAACATGGTCAGGACCGCGACGGGTATTGAACAAATAATCATGTGATCCTTCAAATAGAAGATTGTGTTGATTGTATGAATGTATTATTTGAGGATCCCAGTGAAAGAAACAAATGCAAATTTGATCTTTGTTTTTAAATTGACCATAGCTCAGGCCCCTCAAAGGAATGACTGGATGGACTATCCTTTTGACACATAAATGCTTTGGAACTGTAAGTCATAATAGAAGATTAAAAATTGGCAAAACACAGAAAATGATATTTTAAAAAAGATGAATTACCTCCAATAACATACTCATCATGTCCTCCTTTTGATCTCCCAAGAGGAACATTCAGTGCAAAACGCATTACTGCTGCTGAAATGAGGACAGCACATGGAAAATCCATTGATGAGAACAAAAAACTTATTGAGTGATGCAATAATGCAGGAATAGCAACAGTGAAGACAGTGGAACAAATTACTCTAGATTATGTTGGTAGGGCCAAAGGTGCATTCCAAATTGCATTTGAACATGAATTTTGTGATGAAAATCTCAATTTAAATGGAGAAAAAGTAAGTACAGACAGAAAAGATTTGGGTGAATATTCAGACTTAAAAAACAATTGCAATGTATATTTCAGAATTTAGGGAAATGCTTGCATCAAAGAACATACCTTATAATAGTATGTATAGGAAAGACTTAATGACATTATGTGTTCATAATAACCTCCCTACAACATCAAAAATTTGAGCTAAGAAGAGGGACCTCTAGCCTGTAGCTGCTTGTATACTACATAAAACAATAAAATTAAATTAAAAGTAATCAGTCTTCTTCAACACAAAGAAGTCAGTTCATTGATGAAGAACATGAACTGCCCCACATCCATTGGATCTCCATATCATCATGTGAATGATGTCTCCGTCTTTGGATGTGCAACGAAAATTCTTTGAACAGCTGTCTAGCCAACTGAGGTGCAAAGTTCTTCCTGTTGAAACCAAGTGGATTTCAATATACATCCAGTATGTGATGTATGTGTAAAATGTGACTAAAACATAAATGTAAAATAAAATCACAATTATCATCAACTACTTTTATCTACCTTTAATTCTAGGTAGTCTGTGCATAAGGCGAAGTAACGTTACTCCAATCAATTGTGCATCGATTTCCATTTTCATTAAGATGAAAGTAAGTACTCCCTCCTTAAAGTCTAACAGCCTTTTTTTACTGAGGCCTGAAAAAAATGATCTAACCAAAGGGAATTACGCTACCCTGAAGTGGAAGACACGTCCTGGTGTAGTTGACTCCGCCAGCTACAAGCTACCAATTCTTTACTTCGAGAGTGGATACTCTGATGAATTCCTTAAGTAGAAGAGAAACGTGGAAAAATCCATCAGCAGTCAAGGTGCGACAGAAGGTCCAAGCAAGTACATGCTTACGCACAGGCTGCTGGATGGAGATGCAATGCAAATATTTCTTATTTTAAGTATAAATACTTAGAACATACAAGTAGAAGTCATAAGTATACACTCGCCCATTACCCAGGACTGTCTGTTACTTTTATCTGAAAAAATTGAATTAAATTCTAGGGCGCCAGCTAGGGTACGTACTAGGCCACACAAGTTGGTTCTTAATATCATCATCTTTTCATATTCCGACTCATTAACCAACGTATCGTAGTACCTCAAATTGAACCATATCCATCCACTGGCTTCGCTTTTTCCCCAAGGATCAAATTAGGGCACTTCAAACATGATAAAAATTTCATTTTAGGTTTTACACAAATCATAAGAATTGTTTCACAATCTTGATATGCATTTTTCAACTTCAATTTAATGGAGGGAATAATTTGATTGTTTCCATGATGCTCATTATTCAAAAGAAATTCACCATATAAAGATAAGTAACTCAGGACTCTCTCCTCTCTTGTCTGTGCTGTTGTGAATGAACCTTGTAATGCCCGCCTATAGAATTTTGTACTTGTTGGCTTGTAATCAGTCCTTTGCTTGACCTATTTTTTGTTTTGCAAAAATCTTTTCATTGATGTAAGAGCTGGGGCAAGGTGGATTCAGCTATGG
>Ga0115008_10003401_pt1 | contig 13173 bp, 20 predicted proteins | sample FraStrMetagenome_FD_87164 | JGI IMG/M metagenome (GOLD analysis project Ga0115008, IMG submission 87164) | Marine eukaryotic phytoplankton communities from Arctic Ocean - Fram Strait ARC3M Metagenome | ecosystem: Environmental > Aquatic > Marine > Oceanic | place: Fram Strait | collected...
CTCCGAGTCTATTAAACCACTTCGAAAGGTTGATATTCTTGGCAGTCTTCGAACTACAAATGTTAACCCTTCTGCGATAGAGTTCGTTCTTATTTTTGTTGAGAATAAGTTTGGTTCTTGCAAACTTGATGAGAGTTTAATTCAGAAGATGGTCATAATTAATAACGTAGAGATTAACTTTGTGTTGAATATTTAAACATAAAAATTAAGCAAATGTATTATTGTGGTATCAAAATAAATAGTAATAAAATTATAACGATAATTGTTGATAAATTATCGACTCGATAGTGGATAATTCTATCTATTTTTTACATAATTCTCAACAGACCTTGCGCACGTTGTTGTATCTATCGTCAGTTTCCGAGTCAGCGGTACTCCTCTATTCCTCACTCTAAAGTCCATCGGGTTGAAGGGCGAAAGTTGAAATATATTGACAGCGATTCTGACGATTCTTGCTCTTTCTCTTTTCCTCTAACTTTAAAAATTTATAGGCAAAGTCCTTATAGTGCACTTCGTCCGGTTCAACTCAAGTAGACCCTTTGTAAATTGTCTGATCTGTTTCATGTCGAATTGGATGTCAGTCATTAAAATTTACCGGGATTTAAGAACAGCTGTCATTTTTTTTTTTGGTTTAAATTTTAAGTTTGGAAATAACCAAACGGGAACGTCATACGTGGTCTTTTCCAGATCCTCATTGTTCTAACGGAATTTTAATTCAGATCAGATGGTCGAGTCGAAAGATAAAATCCGAAGTGGCCGTTCTGGTTCCACCAGCTCATCAAAAGACGGTAAATAAAACTTTAATCGTGATACGAATAAACCTTTTTATAAGATAAAAAAGATCAGGCAAAGAGAAAGTTATCAGACTCGGGAAGCACTGCAGACAAGAAAATGAAGATTGACAGATCCAGCACTAAAAGCGAAAAGTCCACTGAAAAGCCAGTTATTGGTAAACTTGCACGCCAAAAAGCTGCCGAGGCAAAAGGTTCTCTCAATTTTTAGACATTTATATAACTCAATTTTCAGCTGCGGAAGAAAAATCACAGACAAAGAAAAAGGCGCCAAAAAAGGAAAAAGACAATAAATTCCCAAAATTCCAGGAAAACAAGCTGTTAGCCGAAGAAAAAATGACGCTGGAAAAGATCTCCGAAAGCTACAGCGTCATTGTCAAAACTATAAAAGATCACATGATTGATATAACTGATCTCAAAAATGCGAAGACCGAAGACACAGACAGCCTTTACCAGGTTTTAATCCAGTTCGGAAGAGTTTTAGAGAGTTATTATGTTTTTAGACAAGAACAGAAGCTGTTATTGCCATTTCAACGCTCAAACAGCTCAATCGCTTTGCTCAAATGCTTACAAAAGAATCCAGAGACGAAACTAAGGCTATACTTGGTCGATCAGACGGTGTGAATCTCAAGTTACAGAACTTACAGTATCAGACTCACCACTTGAAAAGTGAGATCGACGCTTGTCTTGGATTCAACTCGCTTCATAAAGAAATGGTAATGGTACCAGAAGAAACTTTCAAAAAAGCAGCGCCTCAGGACATTGTCGATAAAGCAGTCTCATGTGATCACGAGATGGTAAAAGCCAGACTTGGCTGGGAGCTGGCACAACGCGAGGAACTGAAATCGGCAGTCGAAGAAGTCAAAGCTGAGCGATCAAAGATTGAAAACGATGCAAGTCGTGTTAGATCGAATCTGAACGATCTCAGACCGCAGCTGAGCACCATGCTTGAAGGTAAGACAGCGGCTACCACATGGATATAACCACAGGGCTCATTAAAGCAATCTCAGGTTTAAAAATTAAGAATAAGGTCATTTAATCGTGTTAGACATTCACGGATGTCCGATTAGGATTCCCTTGCTGGAAATACATGAATATTCTAACCTGTTCTGTATTTAACAAGTTTAACTAACATCTACTTTTCAGCCGCAAATGGAGTCAGAACAATTCTTGGACTTGATGGAACAGTTGGTGCTATGGGTACCGCCAGGGAAGTGCTAACCGATCCGCTTTTGAAAATATACAAAGCCGGACGAGCTCTCTCCCAAACAAGATCAGATGTAAAAGTGTTGATGGAAGGAGATCATAAAGAAGCGATTGAACTCAAAGGTAGTTGCGCTTAAGAACCGCTTACTCATCCCGTTTCCAGCAAAAGGTTTCGAAGATGGAGAAATTGAGCAAGAAGAAGAGGAAGAAGAAAATCAATCTAAACGTAGCCGAAAAAAAAGCTCAAAGGATAAAAAAGATAAAAGCACGAAAGGATGGTATCCAGTTTTCATCACTTGGAAAATCGGAAATAAGCCCATCAAGTTCAAGCAAAATATCTACAACAAGCTTATCTTCGGTAATTGATAATTTATAGACACTAGACAGATGTACTTCCTCGTTTGCAAAGACCTTGTAACAAGGCTTGTTTGCGCTTCGAGGAAACAAGTTAATAAATTTTTCACTTTGAGAACTTGTCATAAAGCTTTGAGAATGAGGTTAATAAATAATCATATAGAGTGGGGTTGAATTATGCATTAAGTTCTTTGAACGAAACATATTTTTTAGCGGAGTCGTCAGAATCATCAGCAACTCCTGAACTTAGTTGTTTGTTCAACGATGACACCGGTCGTCAAACATCCAATGACAAATCCGATGCTGTCAAGACATCCTTTGGCAGAAGTTACAAGTGGGCCGAGCAAATTGCTACAGGAGAAGCTCCTTCTAACGAGGAGACCTATTCTGAATATCTTGAGAAGATTGTTGAAGCTATCAACAGTCGATTTAAGGTGAGCAGTTGCGCAATTCCTTTTTAACTTTTGCTAGCACTCCGAGCTTGTTGATGAACATGTAAAGTCCCTAAAAGATAAGAAGCTGCCATTCCATCTTTCTGAGCTTATGATGACTGGTGTTATCACAAAGTTCGAAGAGTCAGACATCTACGAGTCGCAACGAGGTCTCAAGGTTCGTTTTCCCTATTCTTTCATGTTTTAATGAGTTATATTATATAACTTATATAGCCATACGAAGATGGCAAAATCTTCAAAGTATCGATACAGCATATTGATGAGAAAAAAATGTACGCTTACATTTCCATCTCGCCAAATTATCCGCACAATGCGCCTAGAATTTCTGTATTTACAGAAAATGATAAGAATGCGGCAAACGATGTCCAGCTTCAGTATATGGAAGAGCATGTAAGGCCTCAGAAAAAGACTCGTTCCTTAATAAATTTAAGTGCAATCTACGCCTGCCAATAAGACTCAGAGCGAAGGACAAAATGATAGAAGCAATTTCCCGACAAATAGGAACCCTCATGATGCAGCCGATCTCAGCAAAAGTAACAACGCGAAATCGTTTCCATCCTGTTCAGTTACTGTAAAAACACTGCCCGTTGAATCTGACAAACATTCAAACTTTCACAAAGGTCATGTGCTTCCACAAGAATGAGCTCGAAAAAGGTAGAGAGGAAAAAAGTGCTGCTTATGGGCAAGTCAGGTGCTGGAAAGACCTCGATGAGGTCGATCATTTTCGCATCATACGTCGCTGATGATGTGTACAGACTCGGTATGACGATGGATATCGAGCACGCTCACGTGAGAATGCTTGGCAATTTGGTGGTTAACCTTTGGGATTGTGGTGGACAAGACTCATTCATGGATAGCTACTTTATGTTTCAGAAAGAACAGATCTTCAAGTAGGCATTTCAACGTGAATCGTCATTTTATATATTTTCAAGGGGATGTGAGGTTCTCATCTATGTCATCGATGTGAAATCTGAGCGACCCGAAGCTGACTTGCAAGGATACAGAGACTGCCTTGCTGTAAGTTATTCTGTTAAGATCTTTTATAAATTGTTTATTTAGGCGATCGCAGACTACTCTGCTAATGCAAAAATATTCGTCCTTGTTCACAAGATGGATTTGCTCTTGGAAAGCGAGAAAAACGCGATATTCGAAGTCAAGAAAAAAGAGCTAGAAGAGATTGCGCATACAAATAGATTAAACGTTGATATTGCGAAAACATCAATTTGGGACAAGACTTTGTACAGCGCGTGGTCGAAGATTGTTACTCAGTTGATCCCGAAAAAAGAAAAGTTTCAGACAGAGTTGCAGAACTTGGCTGAACAATCTGGTGCAAACGAAGGTTAGCTTCGTTTTTTTGTCCATTTATCATTTTTTTTTAAGTTTTGTTATTCGAAAAAGCGACAATGTTAAATATTTGCTACATCAAAAATGACGCAAATGGACACAAAACAGAGGACGACGAGGATCTTATCGCGGAGCGTATGGAAGGTGAGTGTCCTCCATGTCCTCAATTTTTAACTTTCTTTCAGGTTTGAGCCATTACTTGAAAAACTTCAAGCTGATATGCTGGCGAAAAGCGACGAATTTTGAGTCTTTGGAGATTAGAACGAGCACATTCTCAGCAATCATGCAGATTTTCACTGATTATACTTGTATAATGCTGGTGTCTTTTAATCCTGATATACGTAAGCAAAAATAAGTGCCAAAATATTAAACTTTTATTCAAGCTATGTGGAACTGGCGAAAGGCGATAGATCGAATCCGCCCCAAATTTCAAAAGCTCGACCAAAAGAACAGGCGAGCGCAGCAGTATTAAATCTACATAAACTAGGATTTTTACATTTATATTTCAACAATTCTGTCTCATATTCACCTCCGCATCCTTCCGTGACCAGCGTTGTTCACAATTTCAATTAACTATTGCGTGTTAACTATTATTCGTTTATGTCAATTCTTCAAAAGGCTAATCAATCGTCGATAATGCTAAATGTAAATGGTTCATTTAAGACTTGTCAAATCGGTCAAAAGGGATAACAACGATGAATGCAACAAGACACGAGTTTCAAGTCAATGTTTTTCCTCAACAGCTAGAAGAGTCTGCCTTGTGTCTTCTGCATACAATTTTATTTCATCGGACGACAGGGAAATTCAAATATCAAGTACTTATTTTATCATTGTCTGCCAAAATTAATCTGTTTTTTAGAAAAAGGGAGAATTTCTGATAGGAACAATTGGATACCAAGATGTTCATTGTCAATCTATTAACCTCACATATGTTAAAACAGAGTCTGCCGAACTCCATACATGCCTTCTTGAAAACGTACGCCAATTTGTCCAGCAATTTCCATCAGGGAACAAAACACTGACACTCGAGGTATGAAGAAAATCAATATCACGTTGATACATTTTGGTTGTTCTAGTTTTTTCAAAAGAAAAGAGGTCGATGGCCATTTTCAAGCGAAGAGCCCGTTCCTTGGGAGGTTTGGGCATTAACTTTTATACAGCCTGCAGAAAACTCAAAGGAAACGCCAGCTGAATCTGTCGTTACGAATATGGTTTCAATCGCCGAAAAAATAAACAATAATAGTTTTCTTCCAAAGGTCAGTTATAGTTTCAACAGCTTATTTTAATTCGAATTTCCCAGACGCCGAATCAATCAGATCTCGGGCTTGTATATGAATGTAATTTCTGTGATGTTCAACCTTACCTCTTCCGATGTCTTTATCAAGGTCAAATGTCGACGCTCAAAAAGCTTTTCAAGGACGTCTCTCTGTAAAATCAAGTCTCTTGTCGCCGCCCTGCTAACCCCGTTCCTACTGGCCATACCTATTGAGTTTATCTAAACTACTATCCATGCGTTCTGTACATAATTCTGCTTCTTCTTTCATACTTCATGAAAAACAAAACTCGCTGAAAAGGTGTAATCCGAAATAAATTTTAACATTTACTATTTTAGCTTTCATAAAATGCTCCGAAAAATCGCTACCACCGGCCGACGAGCCCTTAACCTCCAGGAGTTCGCATCCAAGCAGCTCATGGAAAAGCACGGGCTCAGTGTCCAGCGATTCCGAATGGCTGAAAACGAAGCCGAGGCTGTGGAGGGCGGTAAATACCTCTTGGAGTCTGGTGCACCTGAACTCGTTATCAAGGCTCAGATCCTTGCTGGAGGCCGAGGAAAGGGAACTTTCGATACCGGATTCAAGGTAAAGCTCTCATGTGAGATTGACTGTTGAGAATTTTTCTAGGGAGGAGTCCACTTCGCCACTGACCCTGCCAAGTGCGGCGAGTATGTCAAGCAAATGATTGGCAACCGTCTCACTACCAAGCAGACTTTGCCAGAAGGTGTTCCAGTTCAGAAGGTTATGGTCGCCCATGCCCTCGACATCTCTCGAGAAACGTACCTCGCTGTCCTTATGGACCGAGAATTCAACGGACCAGTCATTGTCGGATCCCCAGATGGTGGTATGGACATTGAAGAAGTCGCTGAAAAGACTCCAGAGCGTATTTTCACCATGCCAATTGATATCAACGACGGAATTAGCATGGAACAGGTGTAAAATCATTAGATTGCACTATCTAAACCTTTTCGAGGCTCTTGAAATGGCAAAAAATCTCCAATTCACTGGCGAGAAGGCTAATACCGCTGCTGAGCAGATCATGAAGCTTTACAACATGTTCATTGCTGTCGATGCTACTCAGGTTTTAAACAATTCAAAAAAATCGTTTATTCTCATATTATAGGTCGAAATCAACCCCTTTGGTGAAACTCCTCAAGGTGAGGTTGTCTGCTTCGATGCCAAGATCAACTTCGACGACAACGCTGCTTATCGCCAGCAGGATATCTTCGCCATGGGCGACGACACCGAGACTGATCCCCGTGAAGTTGAAGCTGAAAAGTTCGGCCTCAACTACGTCGGCATGGATGGGGACATTGGATGTCTCGTTAACGGTGCTGGTCTTGCTATGGCCACTATGGATATCATCAAGCTCGAAGGTGGTGAGCCCGCCAACTTCCTTGATCTTGGTAAGACGACCTGATTTTTTAAATATGAAACATGTTTTTTAATAAAGGTGGCGGAGTCCAGGAATCTGGCGTCTTTGAAGCTCTTCGAATCATAACTTCTGATGCTGCAGTCAAGGTCGTCCTCGTCAACATCTTCGGTGGTATTGTCAACTGCGAAATCATCGCTCGAGGCGTCAACCGAGCTTACGAAGAGCTCGGAATTACGACACCACTTGTCTGCCGACTTGAGGGGACCAATGTTGACTCTGCTAAAGAAATCCTGGCAAAGGGTGGACATCCTGTCATCACTTCCGGTAAATAAATCGTCCGGCTAGTTTATGATAATCTTTTTAGACTCTTTCGGAGAGGCTGCTGTCAAGGCCGTCGCTGCTCTACCAAAGTAAAGTATTTCGCTCTGTACTTCCTGTTCTAATTTGATCGATTCTGTTGGCTCACCATATTTATAATTCGCTCTACGAATTAATTTCGCTCAAAAATCTTTATTTATTGACTGTTCTGGTCTCCTGCGAAGTTCAAAAAACTAACCACTACCCTTAGGCAAACATTGATCTGCTTTATGGCGATTTTAAGGAAATATATAAGAAAAAACATCAATTGACTTGTGTTTTCTTTTTAAGATCGTGTCATCTTGTGCAGCAAAAATAGTAAATTGACAGGTTGAATGAACTCGCTGACTCTGATCTAAGGGTTTCACGATCGAAATCGGCCAGTTCTGTATCCAGAGCTGACGACGTTGAGAGTATTCTAGTTTTATTTCGAAATCGTTGACCCGATGAACAGGTTCTTCTGAAGCTCCTTTGGTCTTGCGCTAGCTTGTGCTCTTCCGAGCACTCCTCTTTATCTGACGAGGTACTGTTTGAAGCGACATGGCTTCATTTGCCCAAAGCTTAATTTGCCATTTGTCCTGAATGAAAAAAAATCTTGCAATCGAGTAGATATTCGGTTAGATATCCCGGCTAGAAGAATGTCAACAAAATAAAATAAAAAGTTCGAATACCAAATGATTAGAATTTTGCAAGCATCAATTTGGCATGGAAATATATTGCTTTGATGATCATAAAAGCCTATTTCCTGTTGTTGAGTTCCTGTTTCGTGAAATTAAAGTTGAGAATCGCCAATGGTTGAAAATTCTTTATTTCAATGCTTGCAACGAATATGCTGTCAGCAAAAAAGCTGTCCCGAAGTGAGAGAATTAATAAATAAACTAGGGGTTTCAAAACAGATCTCAGATATTTAGCCGAAAAAATCATAATTTCAACTGCAACAATCATTGCAAGATTTTTTTCTTTTGGTAAATGAAGCCATGGGTAGATAAAAGCCTTGCTGTTTGAACCTTCTTTGGCTTTTTTTGAGGCGTTCTATTTCAGTATCCCGCAGGCACGAAAACGGCATACGCAACAAGTCAAAAATTTCAAGACTCGCCTTTGTATCTTTACAAGGTAAGTTTTTAAAAACTTTTGTAAATAATCTATTTCAAAACTTATTGGTTTTATTTCAAAACATTATTTGAAACATAAAATCATTTTAGAACGTTCCTAAAGACTACACCCTAACTGGCCTCAGTGCATTATATCGCCATGGTACAAGATATCCGTCATCGAGCAAGATTCAAAAATGGGCAACACTAATTTACAGGTATGATAAAAGCTTTAATCAAGATAATACATGAAAAGTATACAAACAAACGCAACAGAAGATCTCCCCGAGTGCCTTGAGGATTGGATCCCGCAAATGGACGTGGATCTTGCTTGGCTTTTAAATGATGTCGGCTGGGCCGAACTCAAAGGCCTTGCAATGCGCTTCAAAAGCCTTAATCCCGAAATCTTTAATAATCGAAGATATTCTGTAAAATCTTCTTTCAAAGGTTAGTCTTTCATATAAATTCTCTCGATAAATCGTTCAAAAGCTCGCTGCGTATCTTCTGCGCGTGGATTTATAGCTGGTTTGCATCCCGAAGATCACTCCGACTTTTCGACTGATATGGATCATGTTGATGCAACAGAACGCTCTGTGACTTATTTGGAAACTGAAATAGAAATAAATAATCGTCTTCTACGCTTTTTCGATAGCTGCCGTCGACATGTGGACTGGGAAGAGTCGCCAAGATGCGAAAAAGAGTCCAGAAAATTTATTGCAGGAGGCCATGTTTCGAGTATTCGGAAGGAAATAGCGAGAATGCTTGGGCTCAAGTACATAACGAATAGACAAGTAGCGGACTTACATCAACTGGTGGTGTTTGAGACTGCGCTGTTCGGAAAATCAGAGCTCAAGGAATTGTTCAAAACTGAAGGAAGGTTTTATGAATAGAAATTTTCAAGAACAGCCTAAAATATCAAGAAAAGTAGAAGTCTCTTTCTTAAAACTTTCGGAAAGACGCATTCGAAATCCTAGAATATGTCTCCGATTTGAAGCACTACTACAAAACTGGGTATGGCTACGCGCTGAACTATCGCTCTGCAACTCCCTTGCTTGATGATATGGTCGGACTTATCCGTGATATGGTTAAAAATCCTGATGCCAAACCGAGAGCTGATCTGTACTTTGGACATGCTGAAACAGCTGTTCCGCTTATGGCACTTCTGGGACTTTTTGATGGCGCTCCCTTGACTGCTGATAGTTTTGTGTTAGGAACAGTTAAATACAGTGACTTGTTGATGAGAGAAAAGCCATCCTAGAATACCTAAGATTCTTAGACTAAGAATATTGTAAAACTTTCTAAAAGCTCGCCACAGGCGGTTCCGTTGCACAAAAATAGCTCCCTTTGCCGCAAATATTTCATTTTTACTCTACAAGAAGAATCCCGGAACGGATGAGGACGCGCCCGGGCCGGATCTAGTCCTCCAAATTGCCGTCAACGAGCATTTAGTCAATATTCCAGGACAGCATCACACTGTCGACGTTCACGTTGCCTTAGAATACTTTGAGAAAAAAATTAAAGTATAGAAATTATTTGATGAGCTTTTATCTCAATAATCTTTTTAGAGCTGGAGTCAACACGAATGTGAACTAAACAAAACTCCAAATCAGGAGCTTTAAATTATCAATCATGCAAAATATTTCCAGCCAAAATTTCTACCAATTATTCTGTATCTCAAATTTATTCCGCCAAATTATCATTTTGAATAAGTAATCTTATGCCCTGCACTGCTTCTTTCATTTCAGCATCTTACTACTTACTGACTCTCTTTTTTTATTTTTTAATATTTATTGTCCAAGCTGACTGTTCATACACCGTATGACTTCAAGACTTTGGTAATTAGTATATTTTAACTTGGTCTCAAAAATCACGCAAACGTTAAAAATCTCGACTCTCGCTTATCTGGTGGCTTCAAATCAATTCAGACTCTCTAAGGTCTCTAGAAAATCGTTGTTTTCTCATTCAAGGTCTTCTGCTTGAGAAAAATAAAGTCTATTATGCTTGCGTAGCATTTTTTTTCTTTTTGAAAACTTATTCTTGTCTCAAATTTATACTCTCATTGTTTAGAGAAAAAAATCTGATGACACTTGAAAGTACAATTATCTGCGTTGATAACTCAGAGTTCTGCAGAAACGGGGACTTCGGATTGAACCGCTTGATTTCTCAACAAGATGCTGCAAACCTTGTCGCGAGGTATTAATTCTTATGTGGATTTTTTTTTCTTTATATAAACATTAATAGAACCAAGCTGAAGTCGAATCCTGAGAATGATGTTGGTCTTCTTACAATGTCTGATAACTACCTAGTTACTACTTTGACCGCTGATCAGCAAAAATTCCAATCAGTTATGGCAAAGGTCCAGCCAGAAGGCGAAGTCAAGCTGTCAGCCGCTGTTCGCGTCGCTCAACTTTCACTCAAGCACCGAATGGTAAACAATAATCAAAAATTAACCAGCCTGGAGATCGTCAATATTCATTTTAGCACAAAAATCATCGGCAACGAATTATCGTTTTCATCTGCTCTCCTATTCTCGAGGATGAGAAGGATCTTATCAAAGTTGCCAAGCGATTGAAAAAAGAAAAGGTTTGTGTGTTTTTAAGGTTTCGTTGTAAATATTTTATCAGGTCAACCTTGATATTGTATCTTTTGGAGAAGATGAAGCAAATCAGGCAAAACTTACCGCCTTTATCAACACGCTTAATGGCAAAGACGGCAGCGGAAGCCATCTGGTACGAATTTCTAGCGGCAACAATCTCGATCAGGCCCTTCGTCAGTCGCCAATTAGTATGACGGACCCTTTCTTTATCAATATAACTGAATGTTAAGTCGGTGATGACGGTCCCGTCGGTGGTGCATTCGCCATGGACGATGCTGAAACTGATCCAGAACTTGCTATGGCTCTTCGTATTTCGCTTGAAGAGCAGCGAGCTCGACAAGATACTGTAAGCCGAGTTTGTTGAGTTAAAACTCACTATTTTGTAGGACGGTGGTGCAGAACAAGAGAATACTAATGCTGCTGCTCCAGCTGAAAACGAAGCAATGGATGAAGACAGAGCAATGCTCAATGCTGCTTTGAGCATGAGCATGGTTGGCGACTGAGTTGTTATTTTATAATGAAAATTTTAGAGTGGCGGAGCACCAGCTGCCGCTTCTAATGACGAGCCAAACTTTGCTGCAATGACTGAAGAGGAGCAAATTGCTTATGCGCTGAGAATGTCGATGAGTGATTCTGCTCAGGCAGAAGAACAAGCTACTTCACGTGCACCAGCTGAATCAATGGATACTGATCGTAAGAAACATTTTTAAAACGGACTTGTTGAAATATTGAATTAGAAAACGCAGAAGAGCTAGTTACAGACCCAGAATTCCTGCGCTCCATCATCGAGACGCTCCCCGAAGTCGACCCGAACTCAGACGCTGTCAAAGGCGCTCTTGGTGAGAAGAAGAAAGAAGGTGACGATGATAAGCCCAACTAAATAGAAAAAGATTTGGGATCAAGCAATTTCTATTTTCTGAACTTTCTCTCTTTTTTGATTCCGACACACCATCACTCTTACAGATAAAGAATTCTATAGATACTTTTCTCAAAATTATATTTCTCAATTCTAGCAAGCTCTACATGTAAAATGGTATTCGTAAATATCTCAATATGTGTAATAAGAAAAAGTTATAGACATAAATCTCATAGAATGTCGACTGAGACTGATGATGTAGAAATGTTAAACTCTTCTCGTTTGGGCACACAGGAGTATTGGGAAGGGCTTTACCAGAAAGAAAATCAGAATTACGAGCATCATGGGAAAGTTCGCAAATATTATTTTTTTAAATGAATTATTTGTAAGATACTGTATCTTAGATACAGTGAAAGTCTTGCGTGGTTTCTGTTTATCTGTTTGCGAACTTCTATTGCTGAGATGAAGGAGAAGTGTGGTTTGGCGAGGACGCTATGTACAGAATGATAAAACACCTCGAGAGACTTGTGGAAGAAGGTAAAATTGAAGAAAATGACCCGATTATTGATCTGGGAACTGGAAATGGGTAGTATTTGCCTGAAGCCGCCTAAGTTTCAATTTTTATTAGTGTGATGCTTCGAGAGCTTGAAGACTTCGGTTTTACAAACTTGACGGGGATCGATTACGCAACTAGTTCGATAAAGCTTGCTGCACAAATCTGCCCAAATCTGGTGAATCATCTGTTCCAAGCTGACATTCTTAAATCAGACGAACGTTTTGCTGGAAATTATAGAATCGCCATGGATAAAGGCACATTTGATGCGATCAGCTTAACGCCAAACGATAAAGAAGAGGCTATCGCCAAATACTCGGATAATGTCGCTCAAATGCTTCGGAAAAGTGGCGATTTCTTATTTATAACGAGGTTCGATTTTTTATTTTTGTTCTAAACTTACAGTCATCTAGTTGTAATTGGACTTCTGATGAGCTCAAGAAGCATTTTCACAGTCATTTTGAGGTCGTTCAGGAATTAAAAGTTCCAAAATTTAAATTTGGAGGGAAAGAAGGATCGTCTACTGTTTCTGTTTTGTTTTCAAAACTGTAAAATGCTATTTTTTTTTAATTTATATTTTTTTAGAAATGGTTTTTGCATCGATAGATCAAGCGTTGCAGAATGCAACTCCAACTCTTTTTCAAAAAATTAAGCCGAGGGAAGAAAAATCGTCAGATTGGGACGATGATGTTCGAGATCCTTGGGATGCGCGAGAAGTGTTCGAAATGATTCGAGAGATCAGAGATCCGGAGCATCCAATGTCACTCGAAGAGCTTGGTGTTGTTCAGGTTTTTTTATCCTTTTTGAAGATTTTTCACAAATTTTTGTACAATTAGGAGGAGCTTATAACTGTCAGAGATGAGCAAAATGAGATAGATTTGACTTTTACACCGACGATTCCTCACTGCTCGATGGCGACGCTGA
>Ga0115008_10003402_pt1 | contig 13172 bp, 5 predicted proteins | sample FraStrMetagenome_FD_87164 | JGI IMG/M metagenome (GOLD analysis project Ga0115008, IMG submission 87164) | Marine eukaryotic phytoplankton communities from Arctic Ocean - Fram Strait ARC3M Metagenome | ecosystem: Environmental > Aquatic > Marine > Oceanic | place: Fram Strait | collected 2012-06-18
ACTTTGTGGATTTTTGAAAATCCACAAGGTTTTTTTCCCCTGGGAAACAAACTTTGTGGATTTGTTGAAAATCTACAAAGTTTTGTTCCCCTGGGAAAAACACTTTGTGGCAAGTTAGCAAGCCCACAAAGTGTTTTTCCCCTGGGACAAAAACTTTGTGGCAGGTTAGGAAACCACAAAGTTTTTTCCCCTGGGAAAAAAACTTTGCGGGTCCACGTTGCGGGTCGGAGACTGCTTTGAGCGCCTTACCGCCGCCTCTCAGGAAGCTCACGGGCGCGGGATGGGCGGCCATCATAACTCACCTGGAAGGTGTTGACAACACGTTCCGACGCCTGTCGGCAACCATTCGGACGCGTCTTCCAGCTCCTCAGGAAGGGCTTGGTAAGGGGCTTCAAGCCCCTCTGGCGTAGGGCTTGGCAAGGGGCTTGAAGCTCCTTGGGGAGACGTTGGCAAGGGGCTTTAAGCCCATTGGGAAGGGCCTCACAAGGTGCGTCACGTCTCTCAGCTTCTATTACACTGCACGCATCGACCTCTTCGTCGAGGGGCTTCAAGCCCCTTTGGGAAGGGCTTCGTCAACGGCTTCCTTCTTGCTTCAAGCCTTCATCTTAGACCCCTTGTACGATCTGTCCTTTGCATTGCAGGCAACATGATCACTTAATGACTCGCGGTGTTCTGCATTGACCGCATGCGCACGCCGCCACGTTGTTCGAGCTTTCGATGTTTAAGCAAGCACGTAAGTAGGTTTATTCGTGCGTTGTCATCGCTTGTGAGCGACCAACCCATGTAACCATCACGGAGCGACCATACATCGCAAACGGTCAGCTGTAGCGACCGTCAACCATCGGAAACGGTCAGCTGTAGCGACCGTCAACCATTGCAAGAGAAGCAAGAGGCCAGCTGTGGCGGCCCCCTCGCATCGCAATGTACCAATAACGATTACCTCGCAAGGTGTCAACAGCAAACCCGAGCTACATATACACTGCCACCAGGCGTCAGCAGTGCTGGCCTTTCAGAGATGCAAATTGCTCGCTGAGACTTCTATTTGCAACCCAACGACCGTTTGACGAAGCGCCAGCAAGACCTGCTGGATATGGACGAGGACAGCGGAAGCGACGAGGGTTGGAAATACCTTAAGGCTGATGGCAGCGACCCGCAATCCGAAGGCAGCTTTCGTTCAGTGGAGACACATGATGCACTCGGTGGCGGGCCGCCACCACCGCCTCCGACGCCATGGAAGCCACCACCACCTTTGCCACCTCACGTGGAGCCCGTTGGTGATCCAACACGAAACCGCGCGGACACGGTCGTGCCGCCGCCATGTAGGCCTTTGCCACTTGTACCAGGGCCACCTGCTAAGCCTCGATCTGACTGCGAGGAATGCGAAGGCTACTTCAAGCCGAAATCTGTCGCTGAGACTCAAGCTGAACTTCGTGAGCGTTCGACCGCACATATGGTTGCCCTTACAGCGCCTGATGAGCCACCGCGTGACGATGATGCGAATCGCCAACGGTGCAAGGACGCTCGCGCAATAGCAAACGCACATCTGTCAGCAGCAACGAACCCTCATCTGTCGCGAGTGCGTGCCGAGGAGTTGTTTGGTCCTCAGCTGTCGCGGGGACCGCCTAGTGCGGCAAGTTTCCAAGAAGGACCTGCGCAAAGCCTCCGCCATGCTCGGCCGCCTCCTCCACTGCCTCCTCCTTGTTACGGCTTTGAATACTTCACAAAATGTGTCCGCATCACAGCTCATTGGGATCAACACCGCAAAGCATTGCAATACTTCAGCGACTGGTGTCGAGCGCGCGGATTGAAGTCGCGTGTACTTGACAATTGGAACGAAAATATCGTGCCGAAGCAACCGTATGGAATCGGGGATTGGTCTTCCAATGATCTGACTTGGTCTTGGGACAGCTTACTGGCGCAACTCACTGACGATTCGCTCCGTTATGTTGTGGAAGGCTATCAATGCGCAGATGGCATTGTTGCGTGCATGGTGCGCGAAAGTTCTGTTGTCGACACAAGGAAGAGCTCAGCACCAAGCCAGAATAAACGCACTGACAGTAAGCAAGCAGTTGCGTATTATTGGGAGTTCGCGTTTCTTCGCACCAATGGAACAGTTGCTTTTCTGCGCCCACAACAACGCAGCCGCAGCATGGAATACTACGAAGGGACGCCAACGTATGAGTCAGTTGTAAAGATTCTATCGTTTCGAGAACTCACTAGTCCTGCGACGGATGCTGATTCACTTCATGAGTTTGTTTTTGGCGACGCGGGCAGCATTTCTTGTCGCCTTGACGGGTTCAGGCAGCGTTGCCCAGAGAATTGGTTCCCAGACGATTTCTCGCTGGATCTCTCATTTTCTATGGGTCTCAAATTCATGGAATACAGAAATAGTAACCATGCAACACGCGGCTCAGCCTGTCGGCCGCCGCCACGGCGCGGTTAAGGCGGTATACGCGCTATACATAAGACACTCCCTTATCCGACAAAGTATAATTCCAATGTATGAGTCACACATCATGTATCAGCTGTGGCGATACAACGGGTCCTACATCGCGTGTCAACTGTGGTGACACAGCGATCGCGTGTCAGCTGTAGCGGCACTGCGCACACATCGATGGCTGAGCATAGCGCGCTGTAGTGGCGAGTCGAGCTAATTACTTGGGACAGCTTGCGTTGTCGAAAACAAAACGCTTGCGACGCGTCTTGTGGGTTCACGCAACTAGTAATTAGGTCCAAACAATTAATTACAACAATATGTTCACTTCATTCAGGGTGCGAATGATCGGTTTGTATGGTTGCAATGCGCTAGATAATTAAGCCATGAGCTTTAATCCAATCCTAATTCCCACACAGAGATTCGTCTAATTAATTACTTCTCGGTGCGCTGGCTCTGGTAATTGTTTCAGTAGGGTCGTAGGTAGTAGGTAGTGACACTGTGGACGTAAGTCATCACCTGTGGCGGTGACCCATCAGCTGCGGCGGCGACTCACCAGCTGTGGCGGTGAGCTTGGCCGCGTTGACGCATCAACTGTTGTGGTGCAGTACTTAGTTGGTTAATTATGCAACATCGACCGCTCGCAGCCGACACTGCTAAATGGCGCGACGTATCGATAAAAGACGGGCAGATCACGATAAGGGGCGGCTTTAACTCCAAGGGCGAACTAGCTGACTCCGTTCAATACAAATGTGCAGATAACGTCACCCATACGTTTGTGGCGCTGCACAAAGAAGCCCAGTGGTTCGTCAAAGGCGTTGGCGGGGCTCGGAAGGGCGATTTGAAGGCAGTCAACGTGTTGACAATGATACGCCTAAAGGCAAGCGAGGCAGATTATAAGTCTATTAACGAAGATCCTAACCCAGCTGTCGCAGGCAGCGACTCGCAGAGTAGCGCCGATGCAGCTGACTACGATCCAATGGACGCAATGATTGCATTGGACTGCGTTGCGGAATCCGTAACGGACGTAACGAAAACTAGCAAGAAACGCAAAGTCGAACGTGCTTGCGTGCAAGAGTTGCAGGTTCCAACCAGACCTCAGTGCGTCGGCGCCGCAAGTCCAGGGGAAACAACCATCTTTGTGTACACACCACCCGCAAGGAAAAACCGCGTACCACACTTACGTGTAGATTGTATCCCCTGGCTTCTGGCGTACGCAGCCGACGAGCTAGCTTGCCAAGGCGTCAGCTGTGGCGACGCAACCTCGGATGGCACGCCCCAGAAGGCAAACTGCGCGATAGATAACGTTCACGTGGAATGGAACTTCGGGTCTAAAATGTGGGATGCCACGTTTGTCGGAGGACACGCGCAAGGTGAGTTCTTGCAATTCGGACCGAGAGATGTCACTCCCGCCCTGCTCAAAAAATTGCGAATGCTTCAACTTGCTAACGGTTGGTACAGCAAGTCGAGCTCTTCCACCAACAAGAGTGCAGCCAAGGAGTACGTCCTCATCTGGTGCAAGGCCATACACGAGATGAGGATTGCCGAGCACAATGCAATCTTCCAAGAATTGTTGGCTCGTGCTCCCAAAAACGTTGACGATACCAACGCCGCCAGCTCTGCAAGCGAAGGCGGCGCCGAAGACGGCGACGCCCTTGAAGCGGATGGCGCTAGCGATGGGGAAGCGCTCGACGCAGTTGCGGCGGATGTCAGCGCGGCGGGCGCTTGACTGCAACACACTGTCGCGACTCCACGCCGCAGCTGTAGCGCGGCTTACCACATGGTCTTCGTGGTCGCAGCTGTGGCGCGGCTTACCACATGGTCCTCGCGGTCGCAGCTGTGGCGCGGCCGATAGCCGAGTTACATGATTACTCAATTAATTACTCAATTGATCTGGGGTTGGATCAATCAATGCATGCCTCGGGGCACATGATCGTAATCATCAACTGGCTTAACGAAGTCAGCTGTAGCGACTTCGGGGTGGTGTGGGCGGCGGGACTGGCCCCACGCTGGCGCACTGTAGTTCGCAAGTGAGCATGTGATTTATTAGCAACGTATTTAATCAGTTGGTTAGTAATGTGCGCGCGTGCGGTTCGTACAACAGCCTTTCACATGTTCATGGGGTTTGCTTTGTTCTTGAGCCCGCTAGTACCCGACGGCACACCACTTGATATACTAATTAATTAATGCTGAGCGCGTGAACCAACTCACAAGAGTACGGCGGGCAATTAATTACTTACATTATTTGAGCGCGCACTTCGCGTGTTTGAGTAATTGATGGGTGCGCTATGGTGGCGTAATTGATCAATACGAACAGTTTCCAGTCACGGACCGCTGATTGATTGCCATTGTAATTAATTCCTTGTCGCGGGGGTTCTTTGTATCGGAAATGTAAATAGTTTGTCCCAAGATGTATTGCTTGTAGTGCATGCTCATATGCAATGGCAGCCGTCCGATTAGTTCATTAGTTGTGTGCTGTAGCGTCAGCTGTGGCGACGCGATGTTGCACCACCGCGTCAGCTGTAGTGACGCGATCTTGCAGCGAGCCAGCAAGTCAACATGGCCAAATGTAGCTACACCGACACCATTTGTGCCGAATGCTACGACAGTAATCCTGACCCAAAGAGTAGAGAACATCCAGCCAGGAAAGGGTACTACGAATTTCGCTGGAACCCAGGGCCGACGAGGCCCACAAAAACCCACCACGGTTGGACTGGGTGGGCGACGCTGCTCTCCACAACAAACACGGACCCAACCTTCAATGTAGTAAACGCGGACTATAGATTCCATTTGTGCGCGAATTATCCATGCACCGCCCGATGGGACCTAGGTAGATATGGCACGATGCCTGAACCGACGCATGTGCGACTAGTTCCACCGCGGGCTTCAGTCGAAAGCGCGGAACCTTCAAGCTCGGCTGCGACGAGCGTGGAGGCAGCCCCTCAAGAAGCTGCGGTTGCGGAATCGTCTGGCTCGGCTGTCGCGAGCTCGGAAGCAGTTCCAGAAGAAGCAGCGGTCGCAGAACCATCTAGCTCAGCTGTAGCGAGCTTGGGCGCAGTCCTAGAAGAAGCGACTGTCTCGGAAATAACTCCAGAAGGAGAGGCCATGTCGGAAGCTCACACTCACCCGAAAGGTGCCCCATTGTGCGCACTCGCCCCAGCCGCGCCAGCAGCGCCTGTCAATCCTGTCGACGTGGTCGACGTGGAGGCAGTTGCGATTGCACCCGACAACGCGCCAGCTGTGGCGGCGCGGCGCAGAGTAGAGGCGCGACTGTTGGAACTGGCGCGGCAGATCAGGACACCGCGTGCTTATGTTGGCTATGCTGCTTTCATATTGATGGGCTTGGTGAAGAAGTGCAGACCATGCGTGTTCGAGGGGGCGGCTCATCTGGACTTACTTAAGATTTTTGCGCCCTGGGCGCTTAGTCAGAGTACCACGGAGCTGGCAGTGGTGGCGATCCCGTGCGCACTCAAGGCGTCAGCAAACGGCTTAGCAGAGCTGATGCCCATTTGTAAAGAGTACCCTCTTTCGAGCACACGCCACTTTGTCGGGGCTTGTATGATGGAAGAAATTGGTACCGCGGCGGAAGCCCTGATGTTTGAAACCATGTACGCTTCGATGGGGGTCTGTATATTGCCAACCGTGCTGGACGGAGATTGCGCGTTTCATGTGTTGACGCTGATGCTGGGAATTGATACTGGTTTCGAATCTCGTCGGGCACTGCGAACAGAACTCAGTGACTACCTGTTTGAACGCATTGGGGAGCCATGGATGCAAGACATCATGGCTTCTTGTCAGGAAGTGGAATGGGCTGATGTGCAAGCGCTTCGAGCAGGCGCGGCGGACGGGTCAGTTAAGCCAATCACACCGCCAGCTGTCGCGGCGCCAATTGCGGCTCCGAGTGCAGTCGCGGAGTGGGATGAGGAAACGCTCGCAGCGATGCGTTGGGCTACCAATCTCCAAGCTGACGCAACCGTGTTGGCACTGACTGAGGCATTGCCCAAGAAAGTCGTAGAGGAGCAAGTGATGCTTTATCGAAAACGCGATCAAGCCATGGTGGCCACACAAATTCGACCGCCGCCCAAGATCAGTGTGGGCGGTCGTCCTGGCTACGATACAAGAATGAAGGTAGCTGAGCGTTTCCACTACCACTTGAGGGAAGAAGGACTCGACAACGCTCATAGAATACCACACGGAGAAATAAAAAGATTCTTGGACAAACACATACACTGGACGGCCAAGGTGCGAACCTTACCAAATGGGTCTATTCAGAAGTGGTATAAGACATGGCGCACGACTGGTGAGGTGGTCTCAGCGGCCGTTGGGTCCGATAAAGCTGAGTTGTGTCAAGTCAATGTCGGTAAAGCGGGTTCGAGGAAGAGCAAAATTGATTCAAAAATTGTGCCACGATACAAACGGATTAGAGCCCCTGGCGCTGGACGCCGATGCAAAGTCCCTTGCGTGCGGGAAGCGCTTTACGAATGGTTCGTTAGCATACGGTATGCAGTCGATTGGCAAAAAATGCTAGCAAACGGAAAGGGCGGTATAAAATTGTGCCGATTCCCTCGGTCGCTGCTCCGTGCCAAGACGAACCAATTGCTGGCGGAGTACATGCAAGCTTGCTTGGTGAACGGCGAACCAGCTGTAGCGGTTCACATTAATGGCCATTGGTTTCGTTTATGGGAAGAGGAGAATGGTCTGGCCATGAGGCAAGCAAACAGGAAGTATGCAGTTCCAAGACCAATCGTAAAAGAACGCATGGAAATCGTTTGGGTTATAATTTTCCGCTTGCGCTACTTCATCTTATTGGCTTTCGGATACGACCCACTGCTTTTGAACTTCGATCAGTCTCCGTTCCACCACAACGAAACAGGCAGCCAGAACAAGGCCACACTGGCAGTTAAAGGCAGTGTTGTGCCCGTGGTCGAAGGAAATAGTGATTGCAAGTCGCGATGGACGGCCAACTTAACCACACAGTCGAAGTTCCCTGGCTACGCTCCAGGAGACCAGCTGTCGCGGTTTCCATTTCCGAGCGCCGAGTGTATGTTCAAAGCCGAAAGTAACGGGACTGTTGACAAGCGCTTGCAAGCTTTCCGCACAAATCACAACTTCCCACCATGGTTCACTGTTACAGTGGGGCCGAAGGGGAGCTATCGCGAAGCTGACATCATGGAATGGCTTAGGAGGCATTTGGAGGAGTGGAAGCCAGGTCGTGATTGGAGGATATATTTGTGCGACGATTACAAATGCCACAAAGGTGACCCTGTCTGGAATCTATGTTGGCAGCGTGGCTACATCCGCGTTGTGCACGGCGGCGGCACCACCCCATATGGTCAAGTGCCTGATACAGACCTGAACGAGTTTGTGCGCGCCAAGTACGGCCACCGCGAGAGTGAATTGCTGATGGAGAAGATGCGCTGCGGGCAGAGGGTGCCATCATTGTCGCACGAAGAGTGTATGTCGTTGATGTTGAGCGTCTTGTCAGACCCCGAGCTGCACATTCACGCTTCCAAGGGGTTTAAGAAAACCGGGCACGCAGTTGATTTGCTTTCGAACAAGGAAGACCTCCTAATATGCCGCGAGGCAGGAGTGCTTTGGAATGAGCGAACGACGGACGGATATGCAAACATGCGTGCGAAGATTGATGCAGAGCTGCAAGATCTCAAGGAAGAATTTGAGTCTGGGGGGCTGACGTGGTGCGAGCGTGACGTCAAGCGTCTCATAACTCCGTACCCCAGGCATGATAAGCATGACAAAGTGCTCGAGCGTTTGGGCGAGGACTTCTACCACGACTCGGTGCACCGCTTGTCGGACGAGGCAGAACTGTCAGCTGTGGCGACAGAGCATGCCCATGCTGAAGCGGGGGGGAATGATACCACTAGCGACGACGAGGACTCGAACGAGGAACGTGAAGACTTCAGCAAGATCGCCGTCGCGGGCGATGACTTGCCAGCTGTAGCGGCAAGTGAAGCCATTGTGCCACGCGAGGGGCTTGACCCTGTACGCGCAGGCGCGAACCAGGAAGTGAAGCAAACGATGGACGCGATTCACGCGATACAGGGACACCTCGAGGGCTTGCGACACATCGGGTGCGTACGAGGTGTGCAAGCATTGGAGTACGAATTAACAAAGGCCAAAAGGAAATTGAGGAACATCACACAAGAAACGGAATCAGTCCAAACTGAATTCACCCGCTTACGCCGCGCGGAAGAATTGCGTCGAGCGGAGAGCGACCGACAATTGGCTGAACGCAAAGAAAGATGGCTCGAAGCAGAGCGGACACTAGCAGCAGCGAAGGCAGCGAGCAAGGAATTACAAGTCAAACGACAAAAGTTGGTAGAGTTGGAAAGCACTACCGCTTGCACGCATGCTGTGAAAAGCTTCAGGTTGGAGGACTTGGGCAAAGGTGCCAACAATGCAGGTGGCGCCAAAGGGAAGAAAAATCGCTCGGAAGTCCTTGACCGTCTCGCTCGGCTAAATGCAGGGCTCTCCGCAGGTCAACGGAACGATTGGCAGTGGTTCAAGGAAGCGTGGGACAAAGCTATGGTCAATGAGTACAAGGATGAATGGCCTGAGAAATTCGCGTCATGGATGCAAGAACTGTTGATGGACCCGCGTAGCAACGCGTTTTCTATCTTCGTGCATGCCGAAACTTGCCGCGTGTTCGACGGCGCTGCAGCCTTACAAGTTCCAGGGGTGTGACCACCTGTCGGGGTCACTTGTGATCAGCTGTAGCGATCACGCAGGGTCACTTGTGATCAGCTGTAGCGATCACGCATCGTTGCGACGTGGACTGAATCAGCCACGGTCGCTAGTCTTTGGTATAGGGGTCGCTAGTGTTTGGAATAGGGGTTGATTTCCACGGTCGCTAGTCTTTGGAATAGGAGTGGGTTTGCATGTTGCGTGCAGACTAGAAACATTTCGCAGGTTACGCCCATACCGCCAGCCCTTCAAAGCAACAGTTGATTGCCCACAGTCACACTTAATTAATTAATTACTCCAGACCAGATGCGCCTGGCACAGCTTGCGGTTCGTGAGCTTAAGCAATTAATTGTATAGGAAACGAGCAAATGTTTTAATTAATTAATGCATTAATCATAATTACATAAATTCGATCCACAGTGGTGACATTGGCCGCCCGCTAGGACATGCTTGAAGTCCAGACAGAGGTTGAGAGAAAGACAGAAACAGAACCAACGACAGAGGCATAGGCACGGGCAGTGGCAGGCGCTGGGCCAAAGGCAAAGGTAGAGACCGAGACAAACACACAGACAGGCATGGCAAACATGCAAGCAAGCAGGCAGGCAAGCGAGCGCTCGAGTGGTTGAGTGATCGAGCGATCAACCCGATCGATCAATCAGTTTGCTGGAAACGAAGACTGTTCGCATTCATGTTCGTTCACTCGGCGGGCTCAAGCGCATGCTTTTAATATTTGTATTTATGTGAATAACTAGGTGGTGCCCAATCGGCTCAGCTGTAGCGAGCCACCTGAATCGTGTCAATGCACCCTAGCTCAGCTGTAGCGAGCGGAGGGATGGAAAGGCTGGTCAACGAACTCGCCAGTGGATCGTCAAATGACGCAACTGTAGCGAGCGAGGGAGCCACCAAAAACAGCGCGCAACAAGACGGTGACCAAGCCGATGCTCGGTGCAAGGAAGTGGACGCCGCCGCCAAAACGGCTGAATGGTTTCGGAGCAATGTTGACCGATGGAAACTGGATTCCTTATACTGCCCGAAGCCTAAAGCGAAAGCGAATGACAAGCCACAACAAGCCGCGACAAGCCACGACACGCCACGACAAGGCGCGACGACGCCGCCAATCCAAGATCCGACTGGCTTGAGCAAAGCACACAGGATACAATTGGACAGCATTTGGGATTTCGAGATTCTCGAACTCGAACAAGCGTCGGCATGTGACGACACGCACGCGCACACGCCCGTGGAGACACCACTGGTTCCAGCAACTTGTGACGAGGAAACAGAGGAATCGGATGAGGATGCAGATAGCGCAGAAACAAGAGAGGATGAGGCGGCGTTGGGTTGGACATTTGCAGACGTCACTGAAAAGGCGGTGGACGATGTCTGCACGCGCGGCGCAGTGACGAGCCCCAGCTGTAGCGAATCGCCAGCTGTAGCGGAGAGAACAAAGTGCGAGTCTGCAGCTGTAGCGGATGCGCGCTGCCAATCTCCAGCTGTAGCGGAGACCTCGTTGGCGGACACAGCGACACTGACTCCTAATCCTGACCAGAATTTGGACTTGGCGGAGGCAGCAAGCTCGCAATCTCAAACTGTTGTGGAAATTGGGCTTCCAACAACGCCAAGATCTCCGCAGCCGCAGGAAAGTGCAAAGCTTCCGCAGTCAACGACAGAACCACTGCCACAACAACAGCCACAACATCAGCCACCGCCAAAACAGCTGCCATCACTGACTGGGCTGGAGCCGCCACCGCTAAAGTGGCCGCCCCCGCGGCCACCGTCGAGGCCAGACGCAACGCCTAAAACACGTTCACCCTCGCCAATGCCAAGGCAAGCGCCACCGCAAAAGCCAGCGCCACCGTCAAAGCCAGAACCAATGCACAGCTCAGTCAACAGTCCGCCACGCAAAACGAATGGTTCGCCGCCAGAGGCAGAACCGATTCCTGCAGCGACTCCAAAACCTCCATCTATTCCTGAGCGATCAAAACCTGCTTGGGCGCTTCCAAACGAAATGTTTCGGTCAGCTGTAGCGGCCGATTCACGCCAGCGCTCTTCTAGTCCTTCGACGCCGTCCCGCTACTACGAGTCCATCGACAGTTTCGAGGGTTTTGCTGAGCAGCAGCAGATGCAACGTTTGACGTTAGGTGGAGGGAATATGGTCGACGAGAAAGAACCTGGTAGCATTAAGGATGCAGGAAACTTTGGCATTCAACTTTACAACATGGGCACTCGATCTGATCCAGAAGGCGCCCATGACAACGAAAAGAAACACGCAACTCGCGAACGCATGGACGATCATCTCAAGAAAACCGCTGCACAACTAAATGTTTGCTTGGAGTGCAACAAAGCTGTGGAAAACTTGCTCCGCGCACCAGCCACAGATGGTGCAGATGACCCAAGACCATCTGGTGCAGATGGCGTCCTGCTGAGGGACAGGCCAACGTGGGAGTTCCACGTGTGTGCCCTCGAGTACGTTGGCAATGATACATTGATGATCGCGGCGCGCACCAGAAGCTTCTCAGCACTCGTTGTGCTCGATGGTACCAATATGATGGAAAGGCCTGGAGAAGCCAATTCGAGGTTGCTTGTCTGCAAAGCGACGACTCATCGACCTATTCCTGGTCTTGGAAGTGAAATCATCATTTTCGCCGTCCATGCCAATTGCAAGACAATGAGAAAGGTGTGGCCAGAAGCATATAGAAGGTTCTGGGAACTTGTGAAATGGGCGATAGACGAATATCAGCCACATTTCTTGTTGGGCGATTTCAACATGGCATTGATGCTAGTTCCCAGGGAGCTCAGCAGTCGCCAGATTCCATGCGACGTTCTCGCATATTCCCCATGGCGGTTCACTGGTTGCTGCGAACCCGCTTACACACAGAAACTTGGCCTGGATTCGTGTGGCATTTTCTATGTAGAAGGAGGCGATGTTGAGGCCAGAGTCAATTGGCCAGCAAGTCATATTCAAAGACTGCTAGATGCTGGTCACAACATTACGAGCACCGTGGTCAGCGACTGGAAAGTTGAGTTGCACACATACGATGCCCACAGCAAGGCGCCAGGTAAGCCATGGTGGAACTACAGATGCACGGATCGCAAACAAGAGGGGCCAGAACATAAAAATCTCGAAAGCATGCTTAAAGACTTTTTAACAGCCCGAACGTCGCAAGAACAATGGCAGGAGGCGAAGGGCGGGAAGAATGAGAAAGTCCATTGGCTCAGATTTGGGCAACAGCCAATGCCCCAAGAGGCTGTTTTCGTGAACGGCAAATTTCATAGCGGTGCTCACATGAACTTGATGGTGTTCACCGAGAATGCAATATCCCGTAGGTCAAAGGCTGCCGAAGAGAGACGAAAGAATGACAAGCGAGCAGCTCGGGCTCGAAACTACGCAGCACGGCAACAATCCAGACCGCAGTCACAACCCAGATCGCAGTGGCACGCACCCGCGCCCGCTTGGGGAAATCGGGTGGCAACGCATTGTTACAGCAAAAAACCTTCGTGGCCATCGGGAGGCAACGATGCGTGGCACCATTACGCTTGGTGAATCAGCTGCTGCGATCACTGGTCAGCTGTAGCGGCCAGCTGCGAAGCCCTTAATCCTGGTCAGCTGTAGCGGCCAGCTGTAGCGATGAATTATATCAATTATGGTCAGCTGTAGCGGCCATCGGCGAAGCCGTCAATCCTGGTGAGCTGTAGAAACTAGGATTATTCTGGCCAGCTGTGGTGGCCATCGTGAAATGAGCGTCGCGTACAGATTGGCGACAAACAGACGTAGACATTGTGTTGTGTGTTGTTGTAGAAAAAGTGAAATCACTGGAACCGTGCCACAAAGATTTTTCCCGTGCCACAAAGTTTTTTTCCCCAGGGAAAACAACTTTGCAAAGTTTTTTTCCCCAGGGAAATTAGAGGCTAATTAATACATTTTCCAATTTAGCCGCAATAGCAACTGTTGGATTATTCTAACTTTGTGGATTCGACGTTTCCACATCCGTTTGTCTTTTTGATGATTGCTATGTCACAAGTATGCCAGTCAAGACCA
>Ga0115008_10003405_pt1 | contig 13169 bp, 1 predicted proteins | sample FraStrMetagenome_FD_87164 | JGI IMG/M metagenome (GOLD analysis project Ga0115008, IMG submission 87164) | Marine eukaryotic phytoplankton communities from Arctic Ocean - Fram Strait ARC3M Metagenome | ecosystem: Environmental > Aquatic > Marine > Oceanic | place: Fram Strait | collected 2012-06-18
CTGCGGCAAGGAGAATGATGCTAAAGCTGTGGCTCCGAACCAAAAAAAGGAGCTTGCGGTAAGTGTCGTTCGAATCGTTCATGCTCGTGGGCGCGGAAAAGGGGGCGAATCAAGCAGGGCGAAGCTAAGGAATCCAATCCGCATGACCATCCCCTTGGAAATGCGGTCCCGCAATGCACTGTGAGACCAAAAGACTCAGGACCAACCACAGTGTGCTTGACTGCGATTTTGGTGCCACGAAAGACCTTGACAACCCGACATCATTCCGCTTCAAAACACAAGCAAATTTCCCCTCCATGAGAACAGAGTCAAATCAATATAACAGGCGCTTAAATTGATATAATTTAAATCTTAATGTCATCTCGTTATTATACAAACCACAGGCTCGAAAAAATATCAACATCACACGTTTGTAGGTAATATCTTACACTCACCAAACGCTTGATTTGAAAGGATGCATCTGTGCAGACTTCTTCTTAATTTCTGCTCCTTTGTTTTTTGCAAATCGAGTCCACTGCGCGGAATTTCCCCATGCAGTGTGAGGCGATTTGAGTTCAATCGCCCACCGAGCGTTGGCATGCTGGCTTTGCTTCTGGTGTGCGGCAACATGACATCGGCACAGGGCGATACAGCCCCAACTCAAACGACAATTGGCCCAGGGACAAGCGTAGCCGATGATGCAACAGGCCTGTTGCTCGGACAAAGCTTTGTCGCCCCACACGACGGCTTTCTGGACTCAGCACGCTTTGTGGTTTGCACAAACAGCCCAACCCAAATAGCCGTTCGCCGGGCATCGGCCAGCGGAGAATGGAACAGCGGTGAGATTGTAGGGATATCTTCTTGGCTCCCCCCCATCTCAAGCGACTACAACGCATGCACCCCCAGCGTGTTTGGCATCTCATTTTATAACGAGGTGATCCTGCTTTTCCCCCATTTGCCATTGGAAGCAGAGCATACCTACATTTTTGAGTTTACTTCCGGCTTCGCAGCCAATGCTGAAGATGAGGAATCGACCGGTCAAGCGTTTGGTGAGTTCGAAGCGATTCCTGCCTTTGACCTTGCTTACACCTTCACCTATTCTAACGAAGACATCCTGTTCGGATGCATCGAGGAGTCGGCATGTGACTACGATTCATTGGCCGAATACTCCAATGGAGACTGCCAGTTTATTGACTGTCACGGCACTTGCGGAGGAACCGCCACTTTTATCGAAGGCTGCGGCTGCAGAGGAGGAGATACAGGCCGCGCCCCAGAATCTTGTTACGGATGCACGGACCCCATAGCGTGCAACTTTAATACGACAGCATCCATTGACAACGGAACCTGCCATTACCCCGATTGCGCCGGCGACTGCATTAACGACTGTCCGTTTCCTTGTGGAGAAAGGGTCCTAAGCAATTGCGGGTGTCACACCCCCGATCAACTTTGTCTCTCAGGCTGCCTTACGGAGCCCTTTGGCCCCGGCCTTAACGCCTGCACACCTTATGGAATTGCAGGACAGGCGTTTCAAGTAGAACAATCGGGCATGTTCAAACGGTTGGACCTTGCAGTGTGCTGCGCATTCAACACACAATGGGAATTGAGAGAGCTCTCTGACGATTACGCATGTGTCCCTTCATCTTGGAGTTCAGGTGAATTGCTTTACAGCAGCAGCATCCACTACGCCAATTGCCCCGGAGATGGTTGCGGACCACAAAACTTCGGCGAGAAGAACTGGACGATAAACAATGACCTTGTCCTCCTCCAAGGCCGCACCTATGTATTGCGACTCATCAATGGGATCGCTGCAGCTTCATGCGACCCCCTTGTTATTAACGGCCATGGCATCACTGGCGACGGAACCGCCACCAGTGACAACTGGGCCTTCACTGTACACGTCTGTACAACCGGCTTGGTGGCCGGATGCACCGATCCATCCTTTGACAATTACAGTGCCACGCACACCCATGAAGACGGCACCTGCCAAATGGCAGATTGCACGGGCACCATCGGAGGCTCTTATTCCACAGGTTTATTTGATGGCGCCTGCCACAACAGCAACGATTTGGAGGCCGTGATGAATCACGATCATGCACCTGGAACAACCATCCCGTTTAACGGCATACTATGTAATCAAGAGAATACTTCGCTTTCCACTCAGACTTGGACTCCCACTCATTCAGGCTGGCTTACAGAAGTCCAACTCCACCTTGACCGATCTACAAACACTGAATTACAAATTCGACGGCTCGACTGGCCTTATCCGGACAGCGCGCTGACCTCTTTGAGTCACGGCGCTGACACGGATTTTGGATACTGTGACGACCCTAATAATTGGGTTCGCTTTTTGCTCGATAGCATTCCCATTGAATCCGGTGGCCAATATCAAATCGAATCCAAATCAGGATCATTGCCCACCCTCAATTGCATCCAAAATTTCCCTGAAGGTTTCGCCACATCTTCAGGCTCAGAAACCAATGAAGATTGGGCCATTGGAATCCATCTCACGACCCCGTCCGGAGACTTGGAGTTTGGCTGTAAAGATTTTGGTGCTTGCAATTACGATCTATCTGCCCACCATCCCAATAACGATTGTCTTCACTTGGATTGCATGGGAGAATGCGGAGGCGTCGCAGTTCTCAACCAAGAATGCGGATGCGTTGGCGGAACCTCAGAAAGAACCCTAGACAACTGCTACGGATGCATGGATACAGGAGCCTGTAATTATGACTCCTCTGCCTCAGTCCCCGCTCTGATTGATGACGGAAGTTGTTACTTCCCTGATTGCCACGGTGACTGCGATGGTTTTGCTGTGTTAGACCCCACGTGCGGTTGTATCGGAGGCAATACTGGAATTGGAGCAGAGGACTGCTTTGACCGTTGTCAAGCCGCCCCCCTCTTTTCCAATGCCAATCAAACCATTGGCCCCTCGGGTTTTCCCTACCAGCTCCTTTTCAGCAACGGTGCTGTACAGAGTTACAGATACGTACCCGAAGAGACCCAAGCAGATAGCACCTATCTCACGGCCATCCGCCTCATGCAGTTCGGCGATGCTTCAGACCTTCAAATCGTGATCGCACAGGATGACGGGAATGGAAACTATTTAGATCAGGATACACTATCTGGCATCTCCACCGTCAAATACATCGAGGGGAACGTGAACATTTACGATGTGTTTTTCACCCTCAACTTCCCAATTAAATTGTCCCAAGGAGAACAAGTTTTCTTTGAATTAGAGGGTGAAAACTGGTCCTCTCCGAACACAATCAACAACAGCCTGACCTATGGAACACTGAGGCCCTTTTTTACAAGTCAATACGAATACAACGACCTGCACATGAAATTGCTCGCCTGTGACACCATTAAGGGCTGCACGGACGAAAATGCATGCAATTTTGAATCGTGGGCTCAAGAAGGAGATCCAGCAGTGTTTTGCACCTACACCTGTGTCGACCCTTACGCGTCCAACTATGACGCAGCAGCTGACTCTTCATGCTTTAAAAATGAGACCTGTACATTCGACAATCTTGGTTGTTTAGACGCAGCAGCGTGCAATTACGACACTCTAGCACCGTATCAAATCAACCCGTATAACCCAGAGGATTCGGCCAATTGCGTCTACGAAGGTCTGAATTGTGTCGTTTGTGATTCATCTTCGCCGAGCGGCTACATCAGCTACGATGAAGATGAAGATGGCGTATGTGATCAAGACGAAGTTGCAGGTTGCCAAGATGAAGCCGCCTGTAATTACCATTCAGGAGCGACCGACAATGCAACTTGCTACTTCCAATCCATTTGCAACACCTGTGAAGGCAAAGATAATCTCGGCAACGGCATCCTTGTTGGCAACGACGATGTGGACTTGGATGGCATTTGCGATTTCTTAGACGACTGCGCAGACATTCTCGCCACAAACTTTGACGCCAATCCCTCCGAGCCATGCGTCTTCCACTGCGAGGAATTGCCTTCTCCCCTTTCGCTGACAGCGTTAACACTGGGTCAAATCCCCAGTGCACCTGATGCCATTGAAGGAACGCTCAATATAGAGTACCATGGCGGACATGGTGATTCGCTTGCTTGGCAGGCCACCATCGTCGATGTCCAGCCTCCCTACGACACTCTCAAGTTCCCATTGTCCTCAACCATTGGGCCCATCCCGCCTTCTCTCTATCGAATCTGCTTGAACGATGGTTATGGATGTGCTAGCAGTATGAGAGCCGACTCCAGCTTTTTCCAGTCACACGACGCCTCCTTGCTCATGACCCCAGGTCCATCAGCAGGCTTTGAAATCATCCAACCCAGCGACTCCACATTCGTGCGATTTGCTATCCCCTATACCATCTGCGACTAATTCCCTCCAATATGTCAGTATTCCAGAATATCCAAAGAGTCCCGTTGCGCCATGCGTCATTGGCACTTTTGTTTTTTGCATTCACGAGCAGTTCAATCGCCATTTTTGTTCTGCCTCAAATTGAAATCCAAGACTCTGAAATCTATTTGGATTACAATGGCGTCAGCCCGGAAGATGAGCAGCCGGGGGGAGCCTTGACCATTGGAGATAATGACGAATTGGACATGACAAATGGGTCACCGTTCTCTCTCGACCCCAATCACTCCGCTTCTGACGGAACCGTTCAATTGACCGATGGTGCTCCGGGGGAAGCAACCTGGATTTACACGCCCAACGACAACTTTCATGGGGCAGATTCATTCAGCATTCTTGTCGCCTACGCAGAGGGTGGAGACAACAATCAAGGTTATGTCGAATCGGTGACCATCGAATACGAAATTCAACCTGTTAATGACCCACTCGCACTGACCATTGGAGGATTGGTTGGAGGCGACTTTTCAACATCATTATCTGCTGCTGGAACTCAAACACAAGTTGGAGTGCTCGAAGTCTCGGAAGGGGGGATTTCTTCAATCACCATGCACGCAGAAGATGAGAGTGACGGCATCTCAACCTGTCCCTTCGAAATATCCGAAGCCCCTGCCAACGGTTCGATTCAAATTTCCAACGACTGTGCATCGTTGATTTACACAGCAGATGCCGGCTTTGCGGGCCTTGATCAATTTGTTCTGCGCATCACAGACAATGACGGTTTCATCAATACCATTTTGGTTCCGGTGGAAGTCAATCCCATCGACAATGGTCCAAGCACTGTTGTGACCCTAGATGGCGATCTCGAGGAAGACCTAGAAAAAAGTCTCAACATCCGCCTCTCGGACCCAGAGGGTTTTTTCAGCAATGATTTACAATCGGCAGCCGCTGATTCTGCCGAAATCAGTGTGGTGAGTGCCTTGGCCGCAAACGACGGAACCTTTGACTTACTGATTCAATTGGACTTCGACCCCAACCCCAATTTTTATGGCATTGACACCCTTCGTCTTTCTGTATATGATAGGCAAGGTTTCCAGACTACCATTGAACTGGAAGTGACTGTGAGCCCAGTCAATGATGTCGTCTCAGTCAATACGGGAGGAACTGACCTCATGATTGCCGAAGACAGCACAGCGGCGTTCACCATTTTCTATTTTGATGTAGATGGCCTCAGTGCCAACTTCTCAGTAACAAGTGACGAAGGAGCCAATATTACCCTTATTTCCCAAGGCGAACTGGATCTGATTTTCACTTATCCCGCGCCACCCAATTTCTCGGGGAAAGACACCATTCGATTTTCTACGATCGATGACGCAGGATTCGCAGAAACCATCGCGTTAGAGATAGAAGTGGAGGAACGAAACGACCCATTGGAATTCAATTACAGCTCCAACTCCCATAGCATACAGGGCCAAATCACGTTCAACTTACCAAATGAATCCGAAACCGCCTCTCAACTCGACCTGTTCGAGGACGAAGTTCTTGAGTTGCACATCGAGTTGTCCGATCAAGACTCTCTCTCCGCTGAATCATCCTTGGTCGTCACGAGTTACAGCGGTTCAAACGCCGAAGTGAACATCCTAGAAAACACCGGAATACAATTGATTGCGGATTTGACATACACCCCAGCACCAAACACGGCAGGGGCAGACACCATCATTCTGTCCTTCACGGACAGCAATGGGCATGTCAATGTTTTCCAACACCCTCTTTCTTACAGTGCTTTAGACGATGGTGCACCCACCATTGAATTCGCACAACCCACAATCACCGAGGGACATGACGGTCCATTTGCCTTTTCAGTTTCGGACCCGGATGGATTGCAAGCAGCTGCCTTGAATGTGACCGTTACAACTGGAACCTCGACTCCCCCCCTGTTCAGTCAGATTTCTCAGGAAGAAGTGTTGGTCACAATGGAACTCACTCTGCAAGATTATTATTACGGCCTAGTTAATGTTGAGTGGTCAGCAATTGACAACCAGGGATTTAACCGTTCTGGAAACACTCAGATCGAGGCAACCAACATTCAACAACAAGGATCCGTTTCTATTCAGTACGAAGCCGGCTATACGGAAGACCTCCCGCAAGCACACACTGGAATCTTATACTTCGAAGACTTAGACGGTCTCGCGTCCCCTCGATTTGAGAGTCAAAACCTCAACTCCGCCGGTAGCGTCTCGATCGAGCTCCAAGACAACAATGCATTGGGCAATGCCACAAGCACATCCCAGCCCGCCCGCTGGATATATACTGCCCCTGAGCACTTTTATGGAAACGTGTTTTTTGAGATACTGGCCATGGACAGCGCTGGGTCTTCCACTCTGCAATCCGTGAGTTTCAACATTTCAGAAGTAAATGATGAGGCATCAGTAATGCTCGAGGGTCAGACCTATTCTGCTGGAGAGTTGAATGCTGAAACAACGGAACAAACCCTCGAGGAAGACGCCACTAAATCGTGGATTTTCACCATTCAAGATGGCGATGAAACGTCGCTGTCTACCATTGCCAATAACAACCCCAAAGCCATGATATTGGCCGAAGGACAAAACAGTCCCTCATCGGCTTCAGATGCCAGCGTTGTGGCCACATTAAGCTACAATCCGGAGCCGGAATTCTCCGGCAGGGATACCATTTCCATCTCGTTTCAAGACGTTTTGGGTCGAATTTCTCTGCTGCACATCCCCATTGTCGTCTCACCAGTCAATGATGGAAATTGTTCCGTCTCTCCCACGCTGGCCTCCATGATTGAGGATGAACCTTCTACACTCACACTCACTATTCAAGACCAAGATGGCCTGACCCTCTCCCCAGACAACATTTCTATTTCTACCGATCAAGAAGACTTGAACATTGTCAGCCTCGACTTTTCAAATGCCGCAAATAACACAGTACAATGCACATTGCAAGGGACCGCTGGTTTTCACGGCATGACCAATCTGAACGTTACGGTAACCGACGACCAAGAATTTGTTTCTAGCGCATCCGTCGCAGTCAACATAGCATCTATCCCGGATGATCTCGTGACGTCAAACGTATCACTTCCCAGCAATGTAAATGAGGATCAATCCATGACCGCCAGCATCACATACTCTGATGAAGACGGCATGAGCATTCCAAGGGCAAGATTCATCGTTAATGCGCAACATGCGACGACTGAAATCAATTCCAGTACCGACAATGAGATTCGCTGGACATACACTTTAGAAAAGGACTATTACGGTTATGACAGCCTGCTTATCGGCTTAGTCGATGCAGATTTAGATACTACGCTTTTCTGGCACCACTTCCATGTCGACGAAGTGGATGACGCCAACAGCATCACCGTTGACTTTGTAGACGGCACAACCAATTCAACTCAGGAGTCTTCCGCACTCAGTCACGAACAAAGCTTCCAAATCAATGAAGCCGAATTTCCTGATGGCATCCTTGCGTCCATTCTAGTCACGGGCGAGGATAACGACCTGGCAACAGGCTCAATTCTGACCTACCCTAGCCTTGGCTCTTTGACACTGACAACCGATTCAACAAGTAACCCTTGCGTTGTGCAGCTCCTCTACCATCCTTCGAGTATGCTCTCCGGACGCGACACCATTGCGGTGCGGTTCACTGACATTTTGGGCCGGCATACGGACGCCATCATTCCCCTGAATGTTTCCGCAAACAACTCCAGCGACCCAATCTTCACGCCACATACTTATAGCAAAAATGAAGATGCCGGGGCCACTTCTGAAGACTTGACTCTTTCTGATCTCGATGGCATATCGAGCGGCTCAATCATCGAATTAGAGAATAATGGCTTCACACTCTTGCTCGACGAACCAGGTGGATTCACAGGCGAATTTTCTCAGAGTACTTGGAACGAAGATGTTCAAGGAGCCAATATCACCTGGGCAAGTCCAGACAGTGTGAAATTTTTTATTCCAACCGGTGGAAACGGCCCGGAAGGAAAGCTCACACGGACACTGACCTCTGAAGGGTTATATCAATTCCAAGCATCCGCATCTGGTTATGAAATTCCGCTCGAACCCGTCCAATATTTTAGCCCGTCATGCGACATTCAAACCATTTCAGAATGCGGACAATGGATCGCATACGATCTAGACAGTTCCATTGTTGATAGCCCCGACTTCATTTCTGGACAAATCAACGCTGAACTCAGCGCAAATGAAGCTTCGGAAAGCCTCAGCTTCTATTCCGCAGGCGCACCCGAATCCATCAACATCACCCTCGACTGGACCAACAGTGGGGGCGCAGCAAACTGGGCTTCAGACTTGGTCCTGGTACTCAATTCACCTGATGGACAATGTACTGGTTTTGGAGGATACAATTCTAAGCCAGATGGATGCGGAAGTGTAGGTAACCATGCTGCCCCCCTCCCTCCTTTTTGGCCATCCACATGGCAAAACAGCGCCTCAGGAACCTATTCTGCAACCGTGAGCCTCAGCAACAGCAGTTTAACAGGAGAAGGGGATTGGTCACTCTACCTCTTTAATGGCTTTGACTCTTCAACCAATGTGCAATTCAACACAACCTTTACCATTGAACGCGCATGCAACGCAGACCTCGCAGTAACAGGGATGGTCTGGGACTCCGAAATCAACAAATATGTTGGAGCGATAAACTCAGAAGTAATCAGCAACATCGTGTCCATAGACAATGAAAACCAGCAGACAGCCACTATTTCATCATTGCCATTCTGTAGTGTTCAGGACATAACAAAAGCAAATGACAATTGGTTAGCGCTTGGGAAAACTGATTCCTACCCCGCTTCATCCAATGTGATGGCATGGGACACTTACCATATCAGCAATGGCTATTCAGGAAATTTTATTGGCGTTCCCGAAACATGGCAAGAAGGCCTTGACTTGGGCGCAACTGGATTTACCATTGAGCAAAACGGACAGACCGGAATCTATTCTATCAGCAATTGGAGCAGCTCCAATTCAGGAGTGATTTACCTCTACACACACACCAACGGAACCGACATCTTTAGCGATGACTTTGGAGGCTCAGTGACCACTGATGCAACAGTCCAAATGACCAACTACAATTCACCCGCGAACCCACTACCTGTGACTGCTTCAGGTCTTGGCAGAACAGTGACAATTGAGGACATCACAATCAACGGCGTCAAAGGAACATATGCTGAGGTAGAACCTGGAAGTGAGGTGACCATCTCCATGGTCGGCAACATGGAAAACAGCAATACCAGTTGCCCAACTTGTATTACACAGGCTTATGCCCGTATTAACGGCCTTCTCAATATCTGCCACACAAATACGACGGGCAATGCTTTTATCGATAAGAGCGCAACCTTTACCGCTCCAGCTGCGCCTGGTACTTACTACCTCAATTCAAAGTACACATGGCAAAACGAGTGCATCAACAGCACCTCTGCCAGCACTGAATTTAATGACAACACGTATGCGACCATTGTCGTTAGAAATTCCAATTCCCAACTATTTAAAATCGACAGAGAAGCTCCTCAGACCATCACGTCCACCAATATTGAAGACCAAAATGGATGGGTAGGCATAGCATATGATGGAACAGCCGACATTCTCTACTCGACTTCCCCATCCACTTCAACGACCGGATCTAAGCTGCTCACGGTCGACGAAAACTCCGGTCAAACTTTAAGTTCAATCGAGCTCACAACATCTCTTTCCATTCAAAAACTAGAATTTGGAGCAGATGGTGTTTTGTACGCGGCGGATGACCAGGGCGGACTTTACTCCATCGACCCTACAAATGGAAATGTCGATTGGATCCACTCATTCACAGGGTCTGTTGCTGCCATGGCCATGATGTGCGGAGAAGAGCCCATCATCGTATATGAACCGTGCACAACATGTGAACCAAGCGGCAGCTTTACCTGGTCCTTAAATGGTCAAACGCATGCCGTTGAACCGGGCAACGTGGACACTGTATTTACCTTCTTTGCACATTCTGGTGATGAGTTAGAGTACCGTCTTCAGTCCTCCAATACAGCATCCGCTTCGGCCTCAGTCTGGGATTTCAAACACCTGATCTCCTCCGATATGGACTTTATTGTGAGCTACACAACACCACAAGATCTATTTGGACTGCAAACGGCCTCTTTTATCATTCAAGACGAACAAGCTAATGAGGCGTCTGCTTCCATCGAACTGGAACTGATCAATACACCCGACGCAGGTTTCTTAGAATCCGATCACGTAGCGCAAGTGACGGAAGATGAGTCGCATTTCGGCTTCATCACTTATACAGACGTCGACGAATTTCATGGAAATCCATTTATCTACGACACCAACCAAGAAAACGGAACATTGGACATCAACGAGATAATCGACCAGTTTAAAGACAGCGCCAGATACAGGTGGACCTTCAACCCCAACACCAATTGGCACGGAAACGTGGACTTCACTGTTCAAGCCAAAGACACACTCAACAGCCTCGAATCTCTCCCCATCAACTTTACTGTTATCAGTGAGAACGACCCCCTTTTGATTACACACTTATCAGGAGACATTTCAGACGAGCAAAACCTCCTTCCTCAAAACGTTCCGTTTAACAACTCTAATTCCATCTACCTCTCTATCGCCAACTATGATTCGATCACGAATCATTCAAGTCTGGACGACCATCGATTGCACATCATGGATCCAATCACAATTGGAGAAGATTCAACTTTAACCATTGCCGCCAAAGTCGAAGACAGCGCCGATGGCTTGAACGATTTATCTTTCAAAATCAGCCAAGACCACACGTTTGGCTCATTCAGCCAACTGCCCATTCTCCCCCCTCTATTCCCGATACAAGGGACAGGAACCAACACCTTGTCTTTTACCCCGAACGCCGAAAAATCAGGCATTGACACTTTGCGTTGGCAAATCACAGATGCGGATGGATTTATCAATATGATCGTCTACCCCATTGAGGTTATCAAACGCAACGATGGGCAGGCTGAATTTAACGCGCCTTCCCAGCTCACGGCCTATGACGGGACTCCAGTTCAATTCACGGTTTCCGCAACCGACCCAGATGCATTGGATGGCAGCAACAACAACGCATTGATTGCTTCATGCGATTGCGGTTCGCTGACAGCCGAAAACGTAACAGCCCCAGTGTCGGGCGGAATAAGCAGAACCTGGACTTACGCACCTTCTAGCGGCTGCACAAACTTGGGCATTGAAATTTCCGCCATCGATACGCAAGGCTATTCTAGTCTCATATCAATACCTGTCATGCACCTCACGGTCAACACCTTCCCCATCATTGCTGACCATCTAGATACACTCCTCGAAGAGTCGGAAATGATCACGGATTTGATTAGCCTGCCTCAACACCGGATTGAGGCCACAATTAATCACGATTGTACTGACATCGCTCCAATCCCTTCTTCAAGTCATTGGCAATTGCTTCACGAGAGCGACTCATCTATTTACTATTACAGTCTAAATTCCACCAATTGGTTTGCCGCAAATGAAAATGCCTTGGCTGCTGAAGGTTACTTAGCCGAGTTTTCAGAAAGTCTCATCTTCGACACAACCAATTCCGAGTTCAAAGTCATCAAGGACAGCCTGATGGCAAAGTCCCTCGATAGTCAAGCTTTTTGGGTTGGTTTGATCAATGAATCCAACCAGTCAAAGTGGGTAACTCATGATGTGGTTGAAAACGCAGAGTTCCATACATCTTCAGCCCTTATCAAGTCTTTTGGATTCATCCAAAACGGCGAACTAAAATCAAATCATGTTGCCAACGACTATCAGGAGTTACGTCGTGCCATTCTCGAAATTCCCAAGGCCAATTGCGCAACAGGTGCTCGCTACAGCAGCAATTTGAGCAACGACACTATCAGCGTGACATATCAACCAGATTACAATTTCCATGGACATGATGCCTACTCCATGAAATTGGTTTATGAAAATGAATCTGGGAATCAAAGAGTCGCCAGAATCAATGTCCGACACCAAATCCTTGGTTTTGAAGACCCATGGATTCTATCTGGCGATCAAAACATCTCAATCAAAAAAAATTACAAGTTCAACGGAATCGTTTACGCGACTGACTTCGATGGCCCACTTGACAACCAACTGTACATTCAAGCTGACCCGACCGGGCTCAAGCACAGCGGTCTCCGCGAACTGAACTACGATAGGTTAATCTTGCCCGACGGCCAATCTCACTGGTTCACAGAAGACACACCTGACTTACAGGTCCACTTCGACCCATCAGATCCAGCCACTACAAGTTTGAACAGTGATCTCGAGTTTAGTGCAGACCCATTTGGAGTCGTAAAAGAGTCCGTCAGACTCAATGGCACCTCAAATACCATCGACCTGAGCAGTTCAGGAGCCTTAGATCAAGACTTTTCATTGGACCTTTGGTTCCTGTACGAACCGAACAGTGGAGGAGTGAGTCAGCAATACCTCATTGGAAACACCAATCCAACTGATGTGCCTGAATTTAACCTCTCAGTGGTGCAAGACAGTCTCAGAGCTGAATTTGAAGGACATTCTCTTTCCGGAAAGCTTTGGCACACAGCGCTGGGCTCGTATCCCACAGGGAAATGGTACCGTGTAACCTTCACTTACAGCGCCAACCCTGGTCTGGACAATGCGAATAGACAATGGATTCGTCTCTACGTCAATGGCAACCTTGTCGATGAGAGTGCCATCGAAGAAGATGCTCTAGCTAGATCCATCCAATCCATCCAAATAGGTGGAGACGCCAGTTTTCCCGAGCGCAACTGGCATGGCCTGGTCGACGAATTGAACATTTGGTCGCGCGCCTTTGGCGCAGGCGAAGCAGCGCAACTATATGCTAC
>Ga0115008_10003407_pt1 | contig 13163 bp, 9 predicted proteins | sample FraStrMetagenome_FD_87164 | JGI IMG/M metagenome (GOLD analysis project Ga0115008, IMG submission 87164) | Marine eukaryotic phytoplankton communities from Arctic Ocean - Fram Strait ARC3M Metagenome | ecosystem: Environmental > Aquatic > Marine > Oceanic | place: Fram Strait | collected 2012-06-18
ACCCCACCTCGAGGGTGGGGTGGTTGAGGTGATTTACAACAGTGGGCAGGTGCCGACCCCAGCTAGAGGGATTTTTGTTTTTTTCTTAGAAGATTTTTTTGCGGGCTGATTGCAGATGAGGTTTAAGGGACTAAAAATAAAGAGAACAAAGTTCAGACAAGTATCCTGTCTTTTTCCCCAAAAAATAAATTTTTACCCTCTAATTCAAATTTTTCCATTTTTGACCAAAATGTGACATTTTAAATGTCCGGAATTGCCCGTTCCGGAATTGCCCGTTCCCACTGTAATTAAAATAATAATCGTCGTCTCAAAATTAAATAACGCAAAAATAAAAGTGTGAAGCGAAGCTTCGCGTCAAAACACTTTAAATGGTTGATTTTCGACGCGAAGCTTCGCTCAGCCTTTTCTAGTAAAAAACGCATTTTCAAAACAATCTTGAGAATTCTGAAAATTAAAAGCTAAATTTGTCTTGTTCGTCAATTTCAAATTAGACCCAAAAAAGCACCGGCATTCCGGAAATGTCTCTTTCCGCTTTTGCAAATCGAGCATAAACGTGCATTTCTCGAATTTCACCGTTTTTGATTTACAGTCATTTTCTGCAATCACGTGCGCAAAGCTCTATTCAATTCAAAAAAGCGAAAAAAAAATCTTCGTTATTTTGTTGAATTTAAAGCAAGTGCGTGCACTTGTACTGGCTTGGACGTGTCTTTTTAAAACGAAAATTAAAATTCGTTTTTTCAAGTCTTGCGACCGCGTCAGCCCGTATTTTTCATTTTTTGCGGACAAGAAAAATCAGCTGCGAAATTTAAAAACGAGAAGCATGATTTTTTGTATTTTATTACTCAATTTTTCGACGAGTTCATGAGCTTGAAGCAATTTTGGAAGTGTCTTTCAGTTCTCGTCGCTGGAATTCTGAATTCATGTCGGCCTCATTACAAATGCTCGGCGGCTTTTCATCGTCTAACAAACTCTCTTTTTCACATGACAATCATCTTTTTTGAAAATCATCATTCTAATGAGGAATCCGATGAATTTTAACCGATATCAAGAAAGTGACCAATTTCTTGGCTTAGATTATTTTAGCAAAGCTGAAATAAAAGCGCGAAGCAAAGCTTCGCGTCAAAAATATAATAACGGGATGCTTCGCTTCTCTCAGCCAGACATTTGGTAATTTTGCGAAAAAGGGTTAAAGAAGCAAAAGGAAAAGATTGTTTCCGCCCGGGCTCGAACCGGGGACCTTTCGCGTGTTAGGCGAACGTGATAACCACTACACTACGGAAACCTGTGAATCGATCGAGAACCGTAAATTTTGAAAGAAGTTTATTTTCATAAAAGGTTTCTTTTTTGGATTTCTTGCAACAGGCCTTGTAACGTGACCATGTTTTTTTAAAGAAGGATTAAAATGCGGTTTATTCGCCGCAAGTTGAGCCTGCTTCTTCTTCTCACGCTTTTCTTTTTACTGAGCATGAAATTTCGGTAAAAAATCTTCGCTTTGCTTAGCCAAGTCGGATGCGCGAAGCAAAGCTTCGCGTCAAAAATAATAATTTAAGATTATTTGGCGCTATTTGCTTCGCTTCGCTCAGCCTTTATTTGCGAAACTTATATTCTTATTTATCTCGTTTTGCTTCGCTACAAATCAATAAAATGAATTTATTTGCTTCACTTTATTTTTAAGCCCTTCTTTTTTCAACTTGACCTCCTGCATTGGCATTGAAACAGATCCGCGCGGCCAAGTTGATGTCAGTGGCGGCGGCGCTCTGCTGCCATCGCGCGGCGCGAGCTTTCATGAAGAAATGAACTACCCACGGCGTGGCGCGCAACACGCTCTTTTCATCGTTTTTCTCGACTCAAATTAACCAACTAGAGAATTTGATACCGACGAAGCCCACTTTATTTATTGAGGTAGATTATTAACATTTAATTTTGGTAATTTAACGATTTTTTTGTTGCAGAAAATTAACATTTTTTCGATAAAAATTTCATTGTTTTTGAAATTTAAAGTTTTTTTTAATTATCTTTGTTGTTTTCAAAAGTTTTATTTTTTCAAAATTTTTTTGGTGACCTTTTTTAAAAATTGAGGCTGCCCAGCTGTTTTCAAATCCTCTTAAAATTTCTAGAGCTCGCAGCTGATTTGACGCAACACAGTTTTACGGCTTGCAATCACGTGTGCAAATTAAGCGAGGCTTTCTAATCCGCTTAGTGAACATGTTTTGCGTGTCTCCGCGTTGCGTTGTGCTTATTTTAGTTACAACTTGACGAGAATTATTCCAGCGTTTCATATTTTTCTCAAAATCTTTTCAAGAAAGAGCAACCTTGAAATTGAAAAAGTTCGAAAAGCGGGACCAATTTTAAGCGCAGAAAAGAAGATAAAGATGAGTCGGGTGCTTCGCGTCAAATCTCCCGCGATCAAGTGTTCAGCGAATTATTACATAACCTCCAACCGAGTAACTGATAAGCAAGGAGAAGCAATAAATTGCATAACCGACCTTGAACAAGCTCGCTTTCTAAAGCTGCGATGCTCTAATAAGGGCTCGTTACTTGAGCAAACTAGATGAAAAAAGGCCGCCGGAAGTTGGCTTACGCGGCCAAGCTCGATCGAACTTTTTATTTTTCGAACAGACAAGATTTTATTTTTGATGACGTTTTTTTTGAGAATGCCAAGTTTATTATTTTAAACATTATTGAAAAATTATTTAAATTTCGCGAAGCGAAAATTTCTTTTAAATAAATTTTCTGTGCAAAAATATTCTTATTAGAATAATAAATAATTATAAAATATAACTAACAAATTAAATTCTAAAAAAAAAATTATTTGCATACTCATAAAAACTCAAAACCGGTTAAAAAATCATGCGTAGGCGAGAATTTACGACTAAAATGTTTTGTTTTGTGTTTTTGTTTTTGCCATTTTTAATCCGAGTCACGTTTTTCTTGAACTTAATCGTTTCACGTTCTATCCAACCGCGCTTGCGATAGTCTTATCGCGTGCTGACTTTCTTGAAATTCAGCAGAATAATCCAAATGCGCTCCTTTCCTTTTTTGAATAAATTCGTTTTATGAAAATTGAACAGTGATCGCAGATGATGTGGCTAATATCTCAACCCTGCAGCTTTGTTATCAAAGCCTTTTTCGAGCTCTTATCGCGTCGCAGCGGGTGACCAGCGGGTTAAAATTAGAAAATGAGACCCCATTTTTCACTGTTTTTTGATCCAGATGATCATTTTTTCGCGAAAACGTTTGATTTACGCAAATTTTAAAGATCTCCCAAATGATAAATTGTCAGAAGAACTGTCTCAAAAGCGGTCAGTGAAATTCAAATTCGATTCGATTTTGAGAAAATCGATTTTATGCCCGCCCGACATGCATGCGTTCTAACAAACGAATTCGCGTTTTTGAGCGATTCAAGCTTTTTTGAACTTGTTATTCGAATTTATATTCTGAAAAAGAAGTAAATTTTCAAAATCATAAAATTATAAAATTTTTCAAAAATTTAAATTTTTTAAAATTTTTAAATTTCGATAAAATCACATTATTCTTTTTAATAGTACACAGAACACGGAAGCGAGTAACAAATAAAAATAAATAGTTTTAAACAACTAATCATTATTTTTATGCCAAAATTCATTTTTTTCTAATCTTTACTTATATTTAGAGACTGCAGAGCTGAAAAAGCAAAATGAAGTTGCTGTTTTCACTGCTAGCGAGCAGCTCAGCGACTTTGGGTTCAAACACAGACTCGGCGCTGGAAGTAGAAAGGTAAGAACGCAGAATTTGAGGTTCCCTGAAAAGCGCTGCCAATGTTTAGCGCTCTTGTTTTTCGTTCAGGACCGCATTGCTGGTTGTTTTGAACAAACAACCGCTTCTTCGGGCCACTTTTTTTCTAACAAAAAGGAAGAAGCTTCTTTTTTTAACGTTTTTGTATCTTAAAAAAAATAAAGCATAAATTTTTTGAATTTTTTTTTATAAAAAGATGATTTCTAAACTTATGACACATTAAATTTTTTGACAGATCATCGTTCTTTTTTGCAGTGAGCAAGAATGATGCGTATTCATCTGCCGGATTGTCAAGATCCGGTCCAGCACATTCTTGTTTACCCTGCGCGAGAGACGATATCGCCAAGCGGGGCGTCATTCTAACCGTTGAGTACCACTAACCATATTTTTTTGGGGGGATTCACAATTTTTTTTTATAACGAATTTCTTTCAGTTTACAAAATGGCAACCGTGCAGCACGCGAGGTAACGAGAAAATTTGTCCCACGGCGAAAATTTCGGTCAATCTCCAACTCACAGAAACTGTGGCGAAAAATGCAAAAAAAGCAGAAAAGCTCTAAGCCTGATTCTCGTCGTCCATTCGACGGAAATCGAGCCACGAACGAGTTTTTACGCGAGTTCGGCGTTGTTTCTCCTTCACCAAGTAGCCCGAAACCGTTCTCGGAGTTTCCCGTCCGCCACACTTGGCCGCAGTTTGGCCGAGCCGCCAAGGTCAGCAACGCGGCATTGCTCACTTATTGTGGTGTCATTCGTAATTCGACAGATTTACAGCCGATTAACTCCGAATAAGCACGTGACACAAACACGTTCTCGCGAGAACTCACACTTATTCGCTCGGAGCGCCCACTAGTGCTCACTATCGCGCAGCTTTGAAGCTCGAAATCATAATCCAAAAAAGAAATAAAAATATTATTTATCGGGCTTTCATTTCATCCTGGTGCTAGTTTTTAATTTCATCTTCTCATCAAAATCGGTCAAAATAAAAAAATCCACTCGAGCTGGAGAGCGATTTTGGAAAAATCGCTATCAAGTTCGTACTTTAAGATTAAAGTTTTTTGCTGGCAGGGCTAGAACTTCAAGCAGCAAATTCAAGTGCTCGAAAATAAACGAAACTTGATTACCTTAAAGCTTCGTTCTTTAGAATTTGGACTTTTCTCAAAGCCAAGAAAAATCCTTATTTCATCCTCATTCTTTCTCAAAACTAACAAAATCATCATCCAAATAACCACCAAATTCCTCCTCAGTCCACCATTTTCTATTTTAGGTTGAATTTGCCGACTATTTCGAGCAAGAAGAGCCCGAATATGAAGCAGAAGAAGATGCCGAATTTGAATCCCAGCTTGAAATTTCCAACAACGAAGGCGGCTACAATTTCGACGAGCTCGAAAACGTGTGCGGCAAGAGCGCGCAATCAGACCCAATCAAGCGCAAGCGCTGCCGAAAGTACCAAAAAGAGCTCCTCAAAACGCACATTCAGCTTGACATAAAAGATTCAGTGAAGAAATTTGACACTGAAAAAGTTGAAATGCTTGGCGATGTTGGACTTGAAGCTCAATGCGATTCAGAAAATACGAAAGAATACAAAAAATCCGGCAAATGCTGCCACGAAGGAAAATTGTACAGCGATGGAGATGTTTGGGAGAGTCTGATTGATACAAGCATCGATAAATACAGAATGGTCTGCGGCTGCTCAGATGGCAAAACAGTTTGTGAAGATTCAGAATTTACAGAACTGCTAAAACGACGCGAAAAATGCAGTTTGCGGACAAATTGGTTCATCAAAAAGATTCAAAAGAATCTTATGAAGCGAAACGTACAGACTGACGGGCTCATCTCGGTCCAGCCTATTAGCGGACTTGAAGGATATAAAATCGAGGACATGACACTTTACAGCTTTATGAAGATTAAATGTCATAGCGGAAAGTTTTACCTAAACGGAGAAGAAGTCGGGACGAGCTACGGCGATAAAGAAGATGGAAATTACGGAACGGAAATGGACTTTGATTGCAAAATCGCAAAAGGCAGATTCGACAAGGAAGAATCGGAAGAAGAAGAAGAAGAGATGCGAAAACGACGAGAAGGAGATTCAGAAGCTGAGTGGCGCCAGCTTCCAGAATGCATCCTCGACGAGCCACTTGAGAATGATGAAGTCCTTCCAACTGGAGCACCTGAGACTCCTGACGAGCCTCCAATTTCAGGATTCGATCCATCCACAGCTAGAATTCTTGGTGGAACAAAAGTTGCAACTACAGGAGAGTTCCCATGGCAATGTCTTCTTATTACTCATAGGAAAGGGTTCAAAATTAATACAGGTAGAATGGGCAATTCCGGACATTTTGGCCAAAATTGAAACAATTTGAGTTTGAGGGTAAAAATTTTTTTTTTTTGCAAAAAGACAGGATACTTGTCGAAAAAAAAGTCCGGAACTGCCCGTCCTACCTGTAAAAGAAAATATTTTTTTATTAATAAAAATTGGAATTATCATAAAATAACCCTCCAAAAGCGGCTCCTTCTGTGGCTGCGTAGTGATCGACGAGCAAGTTATACTGACAGCAGCTCATTGCGTTCTGACAACTTCAACAGGGTACGTCACTTGAAAATGCTCTAGAACTCGACACTGGTTCCCCTTACTCATTCTTTTTTTTTGAGTGTCGATTTTTGAGGCTTCTTGCGTTTTTAGGTGTTCACCACATGTTGCATGTTTGCGGCTTTCATTCCACGTCTTTCTAATAATTATTACAGGCGAGATAAATCTGAAAGCTTTTGTAATATTTTGAAGTTGAAAATTTATAGAAAATCTAACAAAAGAAGAATCATTTAAAAGAAATTAATTAATTATTATAAAAATCAAATCAAATGTCGATTTCAAGCTCAAATCACGAAATCCTGACTTGGCATTTATACTTTTTTTAACTTTCGCATTTCAGAGACGCAGAAAGCTTCAAAGATGGCGTGCCACAGAAGGTGACCGCGATGGTTATTTTGGGCACCGTAGACCGAATGTCGAGCTTCTCGCAGCGCATTCGCGTCCAGAACTGCGGCATCCATCCCGGTTTCAGCTCTGATGGACCTATCATGTACTACGATATTGCGTTTTGCACGCTCCAGCATAAAATTGACTTCGATGATGATAAGGTAAGGGCAAATATGTTTGAAACAATAGCTGATATTTTTAAATCGGAATATTTGGACCTTTAAAAACCCAAATATCAAAAATCTGTCGGTTATTATGGTTTTCACTTTTTTATTCAGGCTCCCGTAAAACCGGCTTGTCTTCCATCCCAGCTCGAAAAAGAAGCAACACTTGCTCAAAAAATGTGCATCGCAACTGGTTTTGGCACCACAAGTATGTATTCCACAATCGCTCAAAACTTCAAAAATGCATAATCTCTCCTTTAGAACGCATTTTTCTTATGCAGGATAATCATAAGCAAGCAAACGTATTTATTCTTTTAACTGCCCAAAAAGTCGTCTTGCTTCTTTAATTTGCTATTTTAAAATAATTGGAAATTAAAGAACTTGCAGATTTTTTGGATTTACGACGGAATTCTCAAAGCTTTATATTAATTTTGAAAATTGCTTATTTTTTGAGATAGATTATTCTCAAAATTATCAAACTTTATATCCTCAGGTGAACAAACCATCGCGCTCTCGAACTGGATGATGATGGTCAATCTTGAGCAGGTTGAATCACAAACTTGCCACGCTGCGTATCAAGGCATGGTTCAGAATATATGATGCTTTATTCGATCATATATTGCGAGATATCATGCTTTTATGATATCTGAAACAATTTCTGTAACCAAAAAACGACGATGAAGTTTACGGCGGAATTCGAAGCGACATTCATTTTTGCGCTGGAGGTCTTTCTGGCAAAGATTCTTGTCAGGTAAAAAAAAGACTACGATAATCCAGAATTAACTTTTCTCAGGGTGATTCTGGCGGCGCTCTTGTCTGTGAACTCCACGCGTTCACCGAGCCAGCTCGTCAGCTCAAATGCGGATCGTACTTTCTTCAAGGCATCGTGTCATTTGGAAAAGGATGCGGCCGAGAGGGCGTTCCTGGCGTTTACACGAATCTTAATGACATAAGTAAACGTAGAATATAAAAAGCAGAATTTAATAGATTTTTTAAGATGTGGCTGACTTTGTCGATTTTGGTCTACAAATCGGTAAAAATCAGGACTGGGGGCCGTACACAAACTGGGTCGCGGAGAATGACAGAAAAGGAACTTGGGAAGTGATTGAAGGAGGCATGCCAGGCATTGGAAGGATCGGCGGAAACCCAGAGTAAACTTATTTCTGAAAATATTTCTTACATTATATTCTTTTAAGTACATGTGCGGAAATCTGCAGAACTCCAGATGGCTGTGACAAGAAATGTCAACGCAAGTACGAACGCAAACAGGCTAAAAACAAGAACAACAATAACAAGCCGTCGAAAACGACAACAACAACGAGTCCAGCAACAGAAGCGTGGACAACCGAAGGTTTTTATACAAGCACATCATGGGTTATCACGACGACAACAAGTACAATGGCGATGACAACCACTCCTCAGCCAACAACAACGACAACAACAAAGAAAACACTTCCAACAAAAAAGACTGGCATCGAAATGGGTCGAGAAAGCTCAAAACGGAAATTGATCAAGGCAAAAAAAATTGTAAAAAGTACTTTTATAAATGAAAATTCAGCAAATGACTCGTCAACTCGACCGGCTGAGAGAAAAACAAGCGATTGAACCAAAAAAGCATATCGAAGAGAAGATTCAGCAAATCAAAGAAGAATTCTACGAGCTTCTTCGGCCAGGAGCATCAGTCCGAAACTCACAAGCGAAAAGACCAAAAACACCCAAAAAGGACTCTTTAGACCACATCGGGCTTTGGGGAAATCAAATGGGTTAAAATTTTGGGTTAACAGTTATTTAAACGCATTTTTCTTCAATCCCAATGATTCGATAATCTTTCGAGAGTATTGAAAACATAAATATAAATGTAAATTTTTTAATAAAATTTGACTCCCATGTATTTTTAAAAACACTAAAGCCGTCTTTCATGTGCCATTTAATAATCCGAGAAATCATTGATGATGTCATAGACGATCAAAAACTTAATAAAAGTGCTTCGCGAATATGCATATCCAAAAATCTGGTTCATTTTTGTCTCAAGAAAAATCTCTTCTTGAACGTCGCTGCTGAGCAAAAAAACCTAACGAAAAACTAAACAATACATATACATATGTCTTTTTCACCGATTTACAAATGTAAATAAATTAACTTTTTCAAGTCAAAAAAATCTGAAAAAGAAACTTATTTTTGAGAAAAAATCAACGTTGATTGATTTTTTGAAGCAAAAATAAGCCGATTTTCATTCATGTGTCTTTCTTGCAGGGCATGAGAGCTGCATTCTTTTAAGCGTATATACAGTTGTATATACAAGAATAATATTAACCTTTTTCCTCACCCTAGGTCGCGATCCAGCAACCGCCAAAGCGTCGAATGATATGATGAAGGCAATCGTCCCGCTTTGGCAAGTTAACAGTTGCAACAAGAAATACAAAAAGAAACTCAACAATATTCATATTTGCGCTGGCGGGCTCGGAACTGACACATGCCAGGTAAAATTTTAGTTCTTGAAATCAACGAAGAGAACATTTTTTTTTCAGGGCGATTCTGGAGGAGCCATGTCATGTCAGATTCCTCGTGACAACCCTGTTTACGAACAATGCCAAGGCTATTTCGTCAGAGGGTTAACCTCATTCGGCCTGGGATGCAACCAAATTGGTACTCCAGGAGTTTACGTCGATCTCTCAAATAAGGGAATCGAGAACTGGATTATAGACATTCAAAGAGTAAGTCAATTTTCCAAACTTCCTTTCTCATCAAATTCTTCAGTTTCTGGCACGAAAAGGCGCCGAAAATCTCAAACCAGGCACAAAATACGGAATCTTCGAAAAGAACCGCGACTCGTACTTCCTTCACTAGCCATTTAAACCGCCGACACGGCCTCTACTAGGCCTCGAAATTTTTTTACCAATTTATTTATTCAAGTTCCAAAAGCAGTCACGAAGAAAAAACCAACAAAGTGAATAATTCAAAATCAAAGTGAATGAATTTGCTCAAATCCTTATTTATATGTATCTTTTGCACACAAACCTTTTGCACAATTTTTTATCTACCGAAACCTCTTATCAGTTCCTGCAGTTATTACAAAATCGAAATAAACAATGCCCAAAGAAGATTTTAAAAAGTTCAATTTATTTACGACATTGCAAAATCAAAAATGCATTACAACAGCTCTCACGATTTGTCATTGCCCTTGAAACGATCCACAAAGTGATAATCCAAGAGCGATTTGAAGAAAGGACCTTTTACAAAATAGTGATCAGGCAAAATCGTATCAGACAGAGAAGATTTAAGGCTTCTTCATTCTAGCAATGTAAGTAACTATTCTGCAACGTTTTTATCTTTCTGAGTTATTGTTGAAGTGAAAATCTTCTTTTGATGAGTACTTTTTGATATCTGTTCGCGAGATATATTCGAAATGGGTAAAATTAAAATTATAAGAGACCAAATGGCGGACGAAGAACCAAAAGTCGAAGAGGTCGTTGCTGAAGCTCCAGTAACTGAAGAAGTTGCCCCAGTTGTCGAGGAAGCCGCTCCAGTCGAAGAAGCCGCTCCAACCGAAGAAGCCGCTCCAGTCGAGGAAGCCGCTCCAGTCGAAGAAGCTGCTCCTGCTGAAGAGGTCCCAGCTGCTGAAGAAGCAGCGCCAGCTGCTGCTGAAGAAGCGCCCGCTTCTTCTGAGGAAGCTGCCCCAGTTGAAGAAGCCGCTCCAGTCGAGGAAGTTGCTCCAGTTGCGGAGGAAGCACCAGCACCAGGTTAGTCATTTTTATATTTTCAAAGAAAAAAATATCATTGAAGCTGCTCCAGAAATAACCGTTGAAGCCCCTGCTGAAGAAACCGCGCCAGAAATCGTCGTTGAAGCCCCTGCTGACGAAGCTGCTCCAGAAATCACTGTCGAAGCTCCGACTAAAGAAACTGTCGCTGCTGATGCCGCTGCTGCAGCCCCAGCTGAAGAGAAAAACGCTGGTCTTGCAGGTTTGATTCAATTTATAAATTTTAAACATAAATTCATTTCAAAGCCCCTCTCGTCAAAAAGCGACGAGGATCAGTTGTGGATAAAAATAAAGAAGGACAGTTGATGGCAGCTCTTCAGAAGACGGCGCACATGAAATGGATTCGACATCAAGACTACCTCAACCTCTGGATCATCAATCCTAACTTTTCTCCTCCTCAAGCATCATAGATTCGTCTGTTCACTTAAAAAAATAAAAAAAGTTGGTTTTCTTTCGAGATTTAATTCGAATAAAAAGGTATTTACCAGATCAGTCGAGCTCCAGCGACGACTTCGACGTCAGTTTTTGAGCTTCTGGATGATTTCACATGCAAATTTTGCCAAAAATCAACACAAATTTTCGATTTATTTGAAAACCCCACAATTTGGCGAATTATTACAGTAGTGACTCGATACAGTGGACAGCAATACAGTGGACTATTTCGCGAATCCTGTCATCCACAAAAGTATCAATAGAGTGGACTTTTTTCAATTTTTTTTATTTTGCTTTGCTTCTTTGGTCGACTTTCTGGGAGACATTGGGATTGAGGTATTTCTTGAACTTCCTTAGCTTCCAAAAACCTCTTTTTTTTTTGTCAGTCACTGGTTTCTTGGAGTCAAAACAGGGTTTATGACTATTTTTTGAGCAGGGGGTGGTGGCGGCCACGTTCACAATCGAAAGATCTGATCACAAAGTCCTTACGGAAATTCAAAGCTTTCAAGAAAAAAGTTAATGAGAAAATTTGTCTGAAGGGGGGGTTGAGAACAAAATGTGAATCGATCCTCTTCTCATTTTCAGTTTTTGACATTTTAGATATTTTTTCCTGAATCGGTACGAATCCTGAATCGGTACGATTTTCTTAAACACCGCACATCTCACCTATAAGTCTGTAAAAATGTTGACGAACAGGATTCTTCTTCCGTCATTCGATGCGCAATTTTATAACCATTTTAAATACTTTCCCAAACTGCGTAAAATATAAAATGCTCTGAGCTCGTTCCATTTTGGAAAGAGAGAAAAAAATCATGATTCGTTGTCTTTTCATTTTGACGAACACTCTTGCTTTTTTGGGAGGAACAGCTTTAATAGGCCTTTGCGCTTGGATTATTGTTGATGCTGAATCCATAGGTTAAACAGGTTAATTTTTTAATTTCTCTTAAAATTTAAGGAATTGAGGCGAATCTGATCACAGATAAACTTCAAGAAATTCTGGATGATGTTTACACGCAGCTGAATGAAATTTGGGAAGAAAATGTTGACATCCCTGAAATTTTTGAGGAAATTTTCGAATGGATTGGATACGCGACGTATATCGCGCTTTCTGCTGGAGTCCTTGTTGCTATCATAAGCCAAGATTTTCAAATTTGTATTTTTTTTTTCAAAAAAAACGAGAATATTTTATTGATTTCTGAAAAATTTGGACATTTTTTGATGAATTTACTTTTTTTTCGACAATTTTGATTCATCTTTTTAAAATCTTCTCCCCAGTTTCACAGGCTGCTATGGCGCCCAAGCAAACAGCAAGTGTCTTTTGACAATTTTCGAGATTTTCATGGCTCTCCTTATTGTCATCCAGGTAATGAAAATTTCACCACCTCCTAAAGCAATTTGTGTCTATGTCTCTTTTCCTACAGGTCGCTGCAGCAGTTCTTGCCATCGTTTACTATTCATTGATCGACGAGTTTTTGGTGAATCGGTTTGCTGAATACGAGGCTATTCCAAAAACGGAAGGAAATTGGTTAAAATTATTGAATAATTCGAGAAGTAAAATTAAATTTCATTTATTAAGTTTGCAAAAACTTTTCGCAAAAAATTAAATCCTTTTTAACAAAAAAATATAATTATTCGTGGTTGACGCGGTCAATATGTAAAGATTTATTCAGCATAAGCTTTTCGGCTTTATTACGCCATCTTCAGTGCTACAAAATAATGCTTAGAACTTACTGAAACAGTAAAATGAATACCTAAGAGATACAAGAAGTTGAATCTAACGTATACATAAACAACAAGTGCCAGGATCTCATCTCATCTAGAGACAATTTTAAACAACAAATGCTCCCCAAAGTGTTGGCTTGGTAAGTGTATCCCCAAGACAGTTCTGACATATACACGTTGGAACAAGGCGACAATTCACCGCTTTAAATTGTTTTCGCAAATATAAGTTTTGTGTGAGTTTGATGTGACAGGGGCAGAAATGCGCGTCAAAGGTTGCCCCTGTCACAAGCCAACACTTTGGCGAGCATTTGTTGTTCAAAATTGTCTCTAGATGAGATTA
>Ga0115008_10003413_pt1 | contig 13158 bp, 10 predicted proteins | sample FraStrMetagenome_FD_87164 | JGI IMG/M metagenome (GOLD analysis project Ga0115008, IMG submission 87164) | Marine eukaryotic phytoplankton communities from Arctic Ocean - Fram Strait ARC3M Metagenome | ecosystem: Environmental > Aquatic > Marine > Oceanic | place: Fram Strait | collected...
CTCATGTCGAAACATGGTCCTTGAACGTAACCATCTTCGTTAGCATTGTATAATCCAGTTGCATTTGTAACCCATGACATAGAATCAGTAGCTGCAGAGTTGATGATTGTATTTGCTGGAGTTGCAAGTTCCCATGTACTATTGGCAACATTTGTCAATATCCATCCACCATTACCAGCTGCAAAGTTTTCTGCATATGGGTATGTGTTGATTACAGATACACTATTTACAGTAGCATACGTTGTATCATTTACTCCGTTTGGATCATTAGGGTTGAATACAGAAACGGTAATGTTGTACGTTCCTAGGATACTGAAGTCAACAGGTGAAGAGAACATGTGATTGTAAACTCCTGCAGCACCTAATGCTGACGCCAATACTATTGTATCATTGATAGTAGTTGTTCCATCAGAATAGTTTGCGAAGATTGAATCTCCAGGGTTTAATCCAAGTGCACCTACTTGTGTAATAGTAGTCCAAACATTTTCAAAACCAAGACCACATCCAGTTCCTGGGATACTATCTACAGAAGTAGCTTCAAGATCCACAGGTGATGGTTCGAAGATAGAAATATCATCCAATCCAATATCTCCGCCAAAACTCGTCCCTGAAATGTATCGAAGACGAACTCTAACTGAATCTGTACCAGCATAAGCAACTAGTGGTGCTACTGATTCTTGCCATAGATCGATGTTATCGGTAGTTGCAGGGATGATGTCAAGTGCCCAAGCCCCAAGAGCTCCTACTTGAACATCCACGTGCAGTAATCCTTGAGTTGTTCCAAATTGGTGGCGCCAAAAGCTTAATTCAGGTGCTGTCAATGCAGTAAAATCCATGTAAGGACTTACTAGATCAAATTCACGTGTTGGATATCCTGTTCCGCTACATGAAGTTTCAGCGTACAAGTAAAGACCTGCAATTGTTCCTAATGTATGATCCACTGACGGTCCTGTTCCTGAAGAACCTGTTCCAGCAATATCTCCTGTCCAGTTAGTCTGGTGTGTTGGAACAGCTGGGGTTACATTCCCTCCGTTGTTCCAAGTGTTTCCGGTTGTTGAGTAAGCTGGGCCACAACCTGTCGGTCCAGTTGCTTGCGTTTCGAAGTCTTCCACAAAAGGAAAACTGTTGATTGTCTGTGAATAGGCCATTGAGCCCATCATTGCACATACAAGTGTAAAGAGTAATTTTTTCATTATATAGTAAATTGTAAATTGTTTATAGGCGTCAAAGTTAACTCAATTATTCGGTAGATTAAAATTTATTTACCTCGAGGAATACTATTTATTTTCAGCATTAATGATTAAAATATAATCAATAAATGATTAAAATATAGTATATTTGTCGTTCAGCCTCATCATTTTGGAATAAGATTTATGCACTTAAACACGCACAGCTATTATAGTTTGCGCTATGGGGCTTATGATGCTAGGACGCTTCTAGAGCTAACAAAAAACAATGGGTTTGATTCGGTTGCACTAACGGATATTAATACAACTTCATCTTGCTTAGATTTTATTCGGGAAGCACCAAAATATGGAGTGAAACCAGTTATTGGTGTTGATTTTAGGAACGGAGCACAACAGCAATTTATCATGATTGCTAAGAATAATGATGGTTTTAAACGAATGAACCATTACCTAACTACCATTTTGCACGAGGGGCATGAGGTTCCTTGTGAAGCTTTGGAATTGAAAAACACATTTGTCATTTACCCCTTTGTGAAGGATCAAATACGTACACTGAAAGAGCATGAGTTTATCGGTGTACGTCCAGAAGACCTTTCAACTTTGCGGCTAAAGAAGGTAGATACACGAAAAATGGTCATTCTACAAACCGTTACATTTCGGAACCGTAGAGACTTCAATGCGCATCGGTTACTCCGTGCAATTGATAATAACACATTACTCAGTAAGCTTCCTGAATCAGAGCAAGGGATGTTGCACCATCAAATGCTTCCAAAAGAAGTACTCCTAAATACATACGCTGATCATCCAGAAATGATTGCAAACACAGAAATGATTCTCAGAGAGAGTAGTGTTGAATTTGATTTTTCAGGCAACGCAGAACACCAAAATCAAAAAACATACACTGAATCTGAGGAAGAAGACATGGAACTCTTGTTTGAAGAGTGTAGAAAGGGATTGGATTATCGATATCCTGAAGCTGGGGAAGAGGTCTATGCACGGATTAGTATGGAACTTGACATGATTAATAGAATGGGCTTTGTTTCCTATTTCTTAATGAATTGGGACATTGTAAACTATGCTCGCTCGAAAGGGTACTTCTACGTCGGGAGGGGAAGCGGTGCGAATAGTGTTGTTGCTTACCTGCTTAGAATTACGGATGTCGACCCAATTGAGTTGGATCTCTACTTTGAACGGTTCATTAACCTGTACAGGACGAACCCTCCAGATTTTGACATTGATTTTTCATGGAGAGATCGTGACGATGTTACACGCTATATCTTCGAGCGTTTTGATAATGTAGCACTTGTTGCAACATATAACACTTTTCAGCGAAGAGCGGTGATTCGTGAACTTGGAAAGGTGTTTGGGCTTCCGAAGGAAGAAATTGATGCACTGAGCAAGGATACGGTAAGAGTAATTAAGCACAGTCACCTAGCTGGATTAGTGATGAAATATGCACAATACATCCATGGGTTTCCAAGTCATTTAAGTGTTCATGCGAGTGGGATTATCATTGCTGAAAAGCCAATACAGCATTTTTCGGCAACGTTTCTTCCACCAAAAGGATACCCCACGATTCAGTTTGACATGCATGTTTCTGAAGATGTGGGACTTTTCAAGTTTGATATCCTGAGTCAACGTGGATTGAGTAAAATTAAGGATGCACTTGATTTGATTAAGCAAAATTATTCCGCCTCGGAATCATTAGAATCGATGGTTGATATTCACGACATGCAACAACTGAAAAATGATGAGAAAATGAAGGAGTTATTGCGTGAGGCAAAAGCAATTGGTTGTTTTTACATTGAGTCGCCAGCGATGAGAATGCTTCTTAGAAAATTACAAGTCGATAACTACTTAGGATTGGTTGCTGCAAGTTCTGTAATTCGGCCTGGAGTAGCGAAGTCGGGAATGATGAGTGAGTATATATTAAGGTACCGCCATCCAGATCGACGAAAAGATGCGCATCCTGTTCTTCTTGAATTAATGCCTGAAACATATGGCGTAATGGTATATCAAGAAGACGTGATTAAGGTTGCACACTATTTTGCTGGATTGACACTCGGTGAAGCCGATAAAATGCGACGGGGGATGTCTGGAAAATTTAGATCTCGGGAAGAATTTCAGGCGGTGAAAGAACAATTTTTCAAGAATTGTATTGAGCAAAAAGGACACTCGCCAGAATTGACAGCTGAGGTTTGGAGGCAAACGGAAAGCTTTGCGGGGTATGCTTTTGCAAAAGGTCATTCAGCTTCTTATGCCGTGGAAAGTTATCAATGTCTGTTTTTGAAGACGTATTATCCTTTGGAGTTTATGGTGGCGACAATCAATAATTATGGAGGGTTTTACAGTACTGAATTGTATGTGCATGAAGCACGAAAGTCAGGTGCAAACATTCATGCTCCCTGTGTGAATAACAGTCAAGTGATGACTTCTATTTCAGGAAAGGCAATCTATATTGGCTACCATTTGATTCGATCATTTGATCATAAAATGGGTGTTGCAATTAGCGAAGAGCGACAGGAAAATGGAGCGTTTCTACACTTGAATGATTTCCTTGAGCGAGTTCCTATAGGACAAGAACAGTTAATGCTTCTGATCAGGATTGATGCTTTTCGATGTATGGGAGTTGATAAACGCGTACTTCTTTGGGAAGCTCATTTGAAGGTGGGGAAATTGGCAAACTCACACCCGGAAGCTGATTTGTTTCGTGTTGCACCACAGGAGTATGAAATCCCTAAACTCTCGCACTCACAAGAGGAGGCAATGTTTGATCAGATTGAGTTGCTAGGCTTTCCGCTCCATAATCCATTTTCAATTGTAGAACAGAATGATGAGGCGATTGTTATGGCAAGAGATTTAACTAAGCATGCAAACAAATCTGTTTGGGTAAAAGGTTATTTGATTCACGTAAAACGAACATCGACTTCAACAGGTCAAAGTATGTTCTTCGGAACACTTCTCGATGAAGAAGGAGAATGGCTGGATACTGTTCATTTTCCTCAAGTTGCGGAACGGTTTCGCTTTCGGGGGAAAGGCGTCTACAGAATTCATGGTAAAGTTCTAGTTGAGTATGACTGTGTGAATATCGAAGTAGACTATATGCATAAGCTGGATGTGTTAGAAGATCCTCGTTACTCGGAAGTGGAGGAAGTGAAGGCAGAGTCAGAATTGGTAACGAATAATCGGCGTAAGAACTACTTGGGGAAATCAAATAAGTCGAAACGAGAGCCGCAAGATATTTCCATTGAGGCGAGTACCGGAAGAACAAATGTTGCCTGAAGTAGATTAAAGACAAGAGAGATAATAAATTATGGATAGAACAATTGTACATATGGATCTCGATACATTTTTTGTGTCATGCGAACGATTGATCGATAGTAGCTTGAATGATCGCCCCGTATTAATCGGAGGCACATCAGATCGTGGGGTTGTTGCCGCATGTAGTTATGAGGCACGTAAGTTTGGGGTTCATTCGGCGATGCCTATGCGTATGGCGAGACAGCTGTGTCCTGAAGCAATTGTGCTAAGAGGGAATTCGGGAATCTATACCAAGTTCTCCAAAATTGTGAGTGATATCATCAAGGAAAGTGTGCCGCTTTACGAAAAAACTTCTGTTGATGAATTTTACATGGACCTTTCCGGGATGGATCGATTCTTTGGTTGTAATCAATTTGCTTCGGAATTGCGAACACGAATTATCAAAGAAAGCGGATTGCCAATATCATTTGGACTTTCGAATAACAAAACGGTTTCCAAAATAGCAACGGGAGAAGCAAAGCCAAACAGTGAGAGAGTGGTGTCACTTGGGACAGAGAAGCCTTTTCTAGCACCACTTTCTGTGAAGAAGATTCCGATGGTGGGAGATACTACCTACCGAACATTGTGTAATCTCGGAGTGAAACGAATTTTAACGGTTCAGGAGATGCCAATTGAAGTTATGGAACGTGTCTTTGGCAAGAATGGAATCATGATTTGGAAGAAGGCAAATGGAATTGATAATTCTCCAGTTATTCCATACAAAGAACGAAAGTCGATTTCAACCGAACGAACGTTTGATAAAGACACAATCGATATTCATAAACTTGAAGCAATTATGACGGCAATGGCGGAGAATTTAGTGTACCAATTACGACGAGGGAATAAATTGACATCCTGTGTTACAGTTAAGATTCGATATTCGGATTTTCAGACGTATACTTTGCAAAAGAAGATTCCATACAGCGCCGCAGATCATGTAATCATTCCTCTAGTGTTGGAGTTGTTCCGAAAGCGTTATGACCGTAGAGTGTTGGTTCGATTGATTGGTGTTCGATTTAGTCACCTTGTTGAAGGGACACATCAAATTAGTCTATTTGAAGACCCAACAATTTTGAGTCTGTACCAGGCGATGGATGTTATAAGAGAGCGCTATGGTGATCGTGCAATTATGAAAGCTTCAGGAATGGATGCGAAAAGTATTAGTCGATGGAATCCATTTAATGGAGAGCCACCTCCTTTACTTGCAAATCGAAGAAAGTAAAACTGAATTTGACGCAAAAAAGAAATGTAGAAGCCAATATTTTGTACTTGAATTGAAAAAACCAGAATCTTTTATCGATTTAGTGAAATAAATGACCTAAACATATTGTCGGATGAGGGTCTTGCTATCTATCCGAATCCATTTGAAGATGTAATACGAATTCAGACTACCGAAAAATTGGATAGGATTAAGCTCTTCGACAGTCAAGGAAGATGGTTAGCCGTTGAACAAAGAAAAATTAAAAATGGTTATAGTCTTGAGGTGGCTAGATTGGCTGCGGGGGTCTATGTTCTTGATGTCGTTTATTCGGGAAGAACGAAGAGTTTCAAAGTTATTAAAGAATAGTTTAAAGAGACTTTAGATAGGTATCCAAAAGAGCGCCTGAGACTATGAGAATTATCATTCCAAGAATGATGTTGAGCGCATACTTCCAGTATAGTATTTTGATAGCCTTTTTATCCTAGTCATTCATTAAAGCTAGGTTCGTTGATGGGAGCTTCCAGATGGATACAGGATATTTCTTTCGCATTTTCTTGTTATGTTTCAGAAGTAGAATCCACAGGTAGATCACTCGTGCAAGGAATGCAATTGCATATATGCCAAGTAAAATTGAGAGAAAGTTTGCCATCCTTGATTAGTTAGTCTACCAGGGAGGTATTAATTTACTTCAATACCTCAGGCATTTTCGCTTTAAATTCATTTAATCTCGGAATGGAAACAGATCGCACATAGGGTTGATTTGGATTGTTTCTTTCGTAATCTTGATGGTAGTCTTCCGCATCATAAAAGATATCGAGTTTTGATACCTCTGTTGTGATATTTGAAAAAGTTTTCGATGCTAATAATGATTTGATCGTAGACTTCGCAATTTTCTTTTCTGTATCAGTCTGATAAAAAATGGCTGATCGATATTGTGTTCCTGCATCTGGACCTTGACGATTTAGAGTCGTTGGATCATGGGAGTTAAAGAAAACATCGACCAAGGTTTGATAACTAACAATACTAGAGTCATAATAGACTTTCACAGTTTCGGCATGCCCGCTCTGACCTCTACAGATCTCTTCGTAAGTGGGATTCTTTGTATTTCCTCCTGAGTAACCTGAAACGGCTTCATGAACACCTTCTACAGATTCGAATACGGCTTCAACGCACCAAAAACATCCACTAGCGAAATAGGCTACTTGAGCACCCTCAAGGTCAACCTTTGTCATTTCTTCTTTCTCCGTTCGATTAGAATTGAGTTCAGTCCCAGCACATGAATAAAGTGCAAAACCTAAAACGAAAACACTGAGTAATCTATACATACTTTTCTTTTTCATATGAGATCGGCTTTAAATCAAATTCCTTACGGGGAACTCCTTAAAGAATGTTAAAGAAGCTACTAAATTGATTATGGGTTGTCGATTGTTTCATCGATAAGTGGCCCGCCTTCACCACGTAATTTTTGAAAGCGTTTTCTTGCTTCCACTGTGTATAAGCTTCCTTTGTGGTTGAATAGAAGTTCACGATAATAGCCTTTTGCTTTATCAGGATTTAATAAGTTGTTCTCATAAATGTCTCCTAATTGAAACAGCGCGTCATCTGCCAAGATATCAGTGGCATGAAATTTCAATAACTCCTCTAATACTTCTACCGATTTCGACCATTCTCCGCGAAGTTGAAGTGAGTGCGCTTTTTTCAATAGTATTTCGTCACCCAATGCATGTGCAGGAAAGTTCTCAATGATACTATCGAATAATGAATAGGCAGCATTATACTGATGTTGCTCAATCAATAAGTCCGCATTCGCAAACCAGGTCATTGCAGTATAGTTACTGTCCAGTCCAAAATTATCGGTTATCAGAAGGGATAGTTTGAGTGCGTCATTTGCGATGAGTTTTGAAGTTGATTGTTTCAAAACATCTAATTGAGATTGCGCATAGTCGAATTCACCATCATAATAGAAAATTCGCGCATTCTTAAATTTTGCTTTATGTCCGATGGTCTCAAACTTGAAATCTTTATCAACTTGACTGTACATTAAGGCGGCATCCCATATATCTCCGTGTAAAACTCTTATGTCAGCGAGTTGCATTTTAATTTTAGCTTTCTGTATTGCTGATATGCGCGGAATTTCAAGAGCTTCCTCTAATTCAAGCATTGCCTGACTTGCATTGTTTGCATAGAAGGCTTGGATATACGTTTTTTCTAGAATTAGAGGTAGGGAAGCAGCCGAACTTCCAACTCTATCTAATGCTTCTTCATAAGCCGCGATTGTTTCGGTAACTTCTTCCTGACTGTAATTTCGAAGTGTAGTAACCTGAAGGAATCGAACATTAAGCACTGCATTTTGTGCTCGCAAGTAATAAGGTTCAGCTTCACCACCATCGACGATGTGCTGAAAGCACTTTTTCGCAGTCCGATAATCTTTGTTTTCTAGGCAGATTTTCCCTAGTTCAAATACGTTTCGACCGCCTGCTTGAGTTCGCTTGTCGAGTGCTTTCACATGTACAAAGGCAGCGGAGAAATTTTGACGCTGAATAAATAGCCAGGTCAACATATCCGCGTAATGTGTATTATTTGGGTTTTTCTGTGTTCGCTCGATTAATGCATTCTTCAAAATTCGGTATTCTTTTGAATCTTCTTCCGAGAAATCAATCTTGGTTGCGAGGATTCGTTTAAGATCCCTTGCATAGGAGCTATGATAATCGATGAGGTCGAGATACTCATCCATCATCTTTTGTGTTTCCCCTTTGAAAGCGTAGAATTCAGCAAAGTAGTGATTAAGTGGATAGGTCTTCTTTAAAAGTTTACGACCCTTCTCCAGCGTTTGAAACGCCATTTCCATTTTACTCTGTCCTTTAAATGCATTGTAAAGTTGAACAACGCTAATTGAACTTGGATTTAAATCTTCAATCAGCCCTTGATAAATGCCCTCGGCTTTGTTTTGTTGTCCTTGGTCCTCGTAAAATATCGCAAATAGGATCTTATACTCCTGATCTTGTGAGTTTCGACTTACTTGTCTTTTGTAAGTTTTCTCTGCTCGTTTAACATCTCCTGTTTGCACTAAACACTCAGTGAAACGAGTGAAATTATATTTAGAAGGTGTTTTTGAGAATAATCGGTCGTAGTAGACAAGAGCCTTGTCAAATTCGCCATTCGCGTAGTAATGCTGAGCTAGCTGTTGATCAGATCCGCCATCCTGAGCAACGGCTAGATTGACTGAAAAGCAAGCTACAAGAAGAATAAGATATATCCGCATAAAATCCATAACCTGTAAAAATTATTCCTGATTCTTTGGAAGAAGATTAAGTGAGAACTCGTTTAAATCCTCATAATGCTGTTCATAGGTATCACTTGCACTCGCTTTCGTTAGAACATAGTCTGTCAATAGAGCTACCAGTTGATTTACTTTTGCTTTTTCGTAAAGGATATTCTCATCGTACTTAGCTCGTTCTCCATTACTACCTTCAATGTCACTTAGAAGTTCTTTTAAACTTATTCGTTCCTCCTCAATTCCGGATTCAATTGCGCGTCTCGCTTTTCCTAACGGAGCAAGGCTCTTTCTCATTTTTTTGAACGCGTCCATTTTTCTTCCTAGCTCGATATTGATAGTATCAGAGACATAATGCTTCTTAATGCGCGACTCAACATCATATGAATTGACTTGAATGGAGGATAAAGAATCGAACACGTTTTCGTTCAAGACATTTTCAATACTATCGAGTGTAGTGTTCATTGCCTCTATTTTTTCTGTTTGAGCCGATTTTTCAAGATCGACACAAGAGGTCAAAAGGCTGCCAATTAATAGGACAAAGAGTATTCTCATGCGTGCAACGATGTTTTTAAGTAAAAATAATAAAGTTCCTAAGCATAGATTAGAATAAACGTTAATTGCGCGAAAATATTTGGCTTAAGACAGCTTTATCGCTGTGGCTATTGCTTTTTGAATACAACATCGACTCTTCGATTTTTAGCTCTATCGTATTCAGTTAATTCCGGCGTTACTGCAGGAATAGTGTTGTCGTAGCCCTTGAATTTCATTCGATCAGGAGAAACTCCGCGATCTTTTAAGAAATTATATACTGCATATGCTCTGCTTGTAGATAGTGGCATGTTTGAACCGCAGCATACGTGACCGCGAATATTAACCGACATCGTTTCATTACCTCGAAGTGCGTAGAATAGCGCCCAAAGATCGGGATCGTCGGGGTTAATGAATGCATCTGAGTTGCCATGGAATAATATGTCAAGAACGATTGTCATCTCTTCCGCGTCAGGGTCACTTATAAATTCTTTGAAATCATCACGAAGTCCAGTAGATACAGTTTCACGCGTAACTTGAACAGGATGTGAAACTGCATCCATAGCCTGCTCTTCAATCCAAATATCATAATAGATATCGACGCGACGATACTGGGAAGCGGTGTAGTCTTCGGCAATATATTCTTCACCATTGTTTATGATTTCTTTCGAGTCGCCCAGGTTATCCAGGATATCAAGAACAGATTTTGTTCTCCGTTCTGACAATTGTTTATTGTAACTCTTCGAGCCAGAATAGTCTGTGAAGCTTTCCACCTTTAGCAGAACAGCTTCACCAACTTGAGGATGCAAGAGCGGAGTCAGCTTCTCAATTTGATCCTTTGATAAAGTATGCGAGGCGACATCATAATACACAGAGACTAATTTTTCCTGTGAAATCCCGTAGTGCGCGAAGAAGAATATTGATAGTGATAAGAGTATTTTCATACTAGCTAAACGAAAAATTGGATCAATGTTACAATAAATGAATGTTCAAGAATTATTTCACAATTACAACGAACCCTTGTGGCTCAGATGTATACATTAAATCACCAGTATCGGGCTCCCATGTTACGTTTCTGTCGTAAATATCAATTTCTTCTAATGAGGTTTTTTCTTTTACTTTTTTGATTTGTCTATCGAAGAATAAAGTAAACTTCACATGAAGCATATCCGCCATCATCATCATTGATTCTTCTTCCTCAGATCTCTCTTCTCCCTCGTTCATTGGGGGAATTTGGAAAAATAGTTTATTTCCTTTCAAAACGAAATAGTCAAAGACTTCCCCGTTAGGAGCCGCTGAAGATAATGGGTTAGAGTCACTCATTGTCGCATTTAACACCTCTACGTTCTCAAAGTCATATCCAAAAACACATAAGCCCTTCTTTAGATCTTCATCAATAATTACGTAACTAACTGCATGCATGTCCTCAGGTTCTTTGAGCTTCTGAGTTAAATCGTCATCCATCAGACTCTCGAACCCTTCTTCTCCCATCGTCTCTGCCATTTCTGTCAAGTCGAATGTGTACTTTATAGTTCCAGACCAATCCTGGTTAAAATGAATTTCTTCATGCATTGAACAACTGGTAACAAGCAGTACAACACCAATTAGGATCGCAATTAATTTTAAAAGGTTTCTTTTAAGTTGTTAAATAACCCAGACTTTTAAATACTCTTAAATCCTGTATATGGATGAAGGCATTCTGGGATTGTAACGCCATCTTTTGTCTGGTGATTCTCTAGCATCGCAGCAACTATTCTTGGTAAAGCCAAAGCAGATCCGTTCAAAGTGTGACACAATTTTGTTTTCTTATCTGCATTCTTAAAACGTAGCTTTAATCTGTTGGCTTGGAACGTATCAAATCTAGACACTGAGCTAACTTCTAGCCATTTATCTTGAGCGGCCGAATACACCTCGAAGTCGTACGTCATCGCAGCTGTAAATCCAGTGTCGCCACCACATAATCTTAAGATTCGATACTGGAGTCCTAGCTTCTCTAGCAGACCTTTGACATGGTTCATCATTTCCTCTAATGCAGCATCAGTATTGTTTGGGTGTTCGATTCTCACGATCTCTACTTTGTCAAATTGATGGAGACGATTCAGTCCGCGTACATCAGAACCATATGATCCCGCTTCACGACGGAAACAAGGAGTATACCCGGTTAGTTTCACAGAAAAGTCTTCATTGGGAATAATCACATTGCGGTACATGTTCGTTATCGGAACCTCTGCAGTTGGAATCATGTATAAATCATCACGTTCGTCGTGATACATTTGCCCTTCCTTATCTGGTAATTGACCTGTTGCAATGGCGGAATCTTCATTCACGAATAATGGTGGAATTACTTCCTCATAACCAGCTTTCGCGGCTTCAGCTAAAAAGAAATTTATCATTGCACGTTGCAGTTGAGCTCCTTTACCTCTGTAAACCGGAAAGCCAGCACCTGTAATTTTCACTCCTAGCTCGAAATCGATAAGGTTATGCTTTGCTGCAATTTCCCAGTGTGGGATTGCGTCAAAATCAAAAGATGGAGCATTGCCAAATTCTTCCGTAGTTTCGTTGTCGAGTTCACTTTTGCCAGCCTTTACTAGTTCGTTTGGGACGTTTGGTAGAAGGTACATCAAGTCCTGAATCGTAGCTTCAAGTTCATCAACCTTAACTTTGAGTTCAGCTTCTGAAGATTTGAGTTGACCAGTCATAGCTTTGGCTTCGTTCGCCTCCTCTTGTTTTCCTTCTCTAAAAAGAAGTCCTATTTGCTTCGAAATTTGATTCATTTCAGCCGCAATCTCTTCTAAATTCCCTTTAGATTCTCTCCATTTACTATCAAGATCAAGTATTTCTTGAACAATTGGTTCGGCATCGAAATGACGCTTTTTTAAACCCTCTATTATTCGTTCTCCTTTATCTTTTCTGATGTCCTGTATTTCGAGCATGGTGATGTGTTTCTGTTTTCTCTTGCGAATTTAATAATTCGATTTCATGAGAATGAATGTTTAGTGCATAAAAAAAGGGAATTCCGATGCTCGGAACTCCCTTTTGTATAATGTGACGTTCGACTAAGCCTCTGCAGTTTCAAATGGAACTACCGATACAAATGAACGATTATTTCTTTTTTTGCGGAATTCTACTAATCCATCAGTCAAAGCAAATAACGTGTGATCTTTACCGATCCCAACGTTAGTTCCTGGGTGATGTTGAGTTCCTCTCTGACGAACGATGATGTTTCCTGCGATTGCAGCTTGTCCTCCAAAGATTTTTACTCCCAGTCGTTTACTTTCTGATTCACGACCGTTTTTAGAACTACCGGCTCCTTTTTTATGTGCCATTGTGATTTGTTTTTATCCCACTATTCCGGGATTGTTAAACTATGCTTTTATCTCCTTAATCGTGATTGCAGTAAACTGCTGACGATGTCCGTTTCTCTTTTTGTAACCTTTTCTTCGCTTTTTCTTAAAAACGATTACTTTGTCTCCTTTGACGTGCTCATCTACCTTCGCGGTAACTTTTGCACCTTTTATAGCCGGGGCGCCAAGTGTCACTTTTCCATCGTTATCAACTAGAAGCACTTTATCGAAATCTACTTTCTTACCTGCTTCAGCATCTAAACGGTGTACAAAGATCTTTTGGTCTTTTTGCACTTTAAACTGCTGCCCTGCTATCTCTAC
>Ga0115008_10003414_pt1 | contig 13157 bp, 19 predicted proteins | sample FraStrMetagenome_FD_87164 | JGI IMG/M metagenome (GOLD analysis project Ga0115008, IMG submission 87164) | Marine eukaryotic phytoplankton communities from Arctic Ocean - Fram Strait ARC3M Metagenome | ecosystem: Environmental > Aquatic > Marine > Oceanic | place: Fram Strait | collected...
AAATCATAAAGAGCTCTTTTGATTTAATTGATAACTCATAAACTTGATGTTAAGAACCTATAATTAAAAAAAATTTTAGACGAAAAAGTCGGAGAATCAGGTTCCCAATTTGGGAACCGTTCCTAATTTTTGGGAACCGTTCCTAAATTTGGGAACCGTTCCCAATTTTGGGAAGGCCATTCTCCTACTCCCGTTGAGGTGGGGTGATTTACAACCCTGGCGCAGAGTTTGTGCTTTGCTTCCAGATTGATCTCACTGAGTAGCAAAAACTTGAGCGTATTTCTTTCCAGGAGAAAAGCTTGGTTGTTTTTCGTAACATCCAGTGTCTGAGAGGGATTTTTTATTATAAGATTCCGTCAAATTTGAATAAGAATGAATCATTCTGAATGATTAAAAATTTCAAAATTTCTCGCAGCTGACGCCATCAGAATTATAATATCGTCATGTTTACCTTATCCTTTCAAATCCTGTCCTTTGCCCATTTTTTCAATCTACCAACATCTGGCATATACGAAATAATCATACTGACATGAAGAAAAATGAGGTAACCAAGATCGTCATTGAAATCATCATCAGACTCGACCATTGCAAGAGTTTTTCGGCAAAATTGCTCATCAAGCTTCCTGTTTGCGAGATCAAGTGCGAACAAGAGTCTTCAACGAGAGATTATTATAAAAGAGATCTTTGTTTGAAGTTTGCACTTACCCGAATATTCTCGGATCTTTGACGGTTTCCAAAAAGTTTTTGCCGTGATTCGTTAATTTTGTCGTTTGAATGAGCAGCTGAAAGCCAATCTCGACTGATTGTAGTGAAATAAATACATGGAAGGGGATTTTCTAGAGCTTTTATCGAGACAACATTATTTTGAGAAGAGACACGCACTCGGCGGAACGAAATGGGCTTCCGGAGAAGGTTGGCTTTTAAAAAGGTATGAAATTTGCTTAAACAGCTTCTTCGTATTATTTTCTTATCCTGGAAAAATAGTACCGACTCGGTATGAAAGGCGAGCACCGAGCTTTGAGAAACGGAGCTTCAAGTAAGGAGCCTTTAACATCAGATAGAGTATAAATTCTACGTCTTCTAATGACTTCATGAATCATGATTTAATCTGCAAATGACTGTAATTTAAGCATGGACGTTACTTTCTTATTTTAGGCATAATACAAGTTTTACTTATTTTATTATGTTAAGAATTTTACATATCTCAAAACACTTGCAATTCATTCAGGCGCTGAAAAATTCTACCCAGGCAAAAGTAAATGATGATCCCGCCAAACAGAAGCCCGAGCAATCACCGCCGCCGAGTCGGGGTCATTATATTGATGGGTACACTTGCTTTCGGAATGATTTTATAAAAGTTATTATTTCAGGGACTCTGTGATCGCTTTGGATCTATTTCTGATCGTCATTGTCATCCTAACATGTGTTTGCTGGTCGCTTTTTCTGATATTCATGAAAATGTAATATTCTGTTCACTGTTCCTAACGTCAGATGACTTTCATTATTCCATTCGCCAAGCTGTTTACTTGAAAGTTTGTCCAAGCCAGAAATTCCATGATTAAAATATTCGTTGATATGAACATAATCTTTGGCAATTGCATAGAAAGCGCCTGAAAAAGGCTGTGAGAATATTAAAGTTTGATTAGCAGACCATTTGGCATCAGACTTTTTACACTGGGGTAGATATTGTGATCGCCAATCTTTTTCGAGGATTCTAAAGACAATGAGGCTCGCGCTGTTTCCACCGTGACGCTTTTTGGCGAAGAGATATAGTTCTAACCGCGAAATCGTCAAAGCCTTTTTTACGGAGGGCAACCATGAGCCGATTCGAAAATCCCATCACCTGAGAACAGATTTTCAGAAAAAATAGCTTCCCATTAAGCGGCCCACTGCCATGTTGCTTTGTATTGGCTAACTTACTTTAAATAAAAGTGTGAACTTAATCGTTATTTTCCCCGAAAGGTATAATTAATTAAAAATTCTAGCCTGTTCCTCAGTCAACATATTAATCAGGCAAAGAGGGTGATGAATGTCCATTACTACATTGAGAACAATATCCCGCACTACCCCTTCTCCATATTCTTCAAGGAGTCGCAGGCAAAGATATGAAATGGAAACGAACTGCTGATGCTTATCCTCCACAGTCTCTGGAACGCTCTCCCATACGGATGGATCCAAGATGGTGCTGACTAGCTCAAGAAATTCCTTTTCACTCATAAGCCGTATACACCAAGTGACACAGGCGCCAAGAGATTCCGCAGTTTTGCTCGGATCAATATAAATCATACATGTCCATAATCTTAAAAAAAGCTTTCGACAACTGCCTTTTTTGGCATTAATTCAATTTTTAACATTATATGAAAATAAGCCTTTCCTTGACATCTTGCTGATTTCATCTGAGCTCCTGAAGAGCGGAAACTCAGGCTTTTCTGGAGATTCTTATTGCTCTAAGACCGCTAAACTAATTTTGCTTTATACTTATAAACTATATTAATAATTTAAACTTTGTAAAAATATAAACCGTGGCTGTATAAAGAAAAAGTACTGTAGCTTCAATTTTGAAAATGTAACGAAACGAGAAAACCCTTCTTTCCGAACAGTGCGATTTTTTCGATTATCGATAGAAGTAAGGGGCCGATTTCCACAGCAGGGCTGTTTAAGTGGCTCGCTTCCAAATTTCCATTTCCATCGGACGACAAGAGGCCAACAGTATGATGCACTGAATAAAAGATAATAATTATTATATTTATAATTTTTTTTATTTGACTTACAGGCAGGCGTTACGCTGTTGTAGTAATGCTTTTCGAAAAGCAGCATCGATTCCGATCCAAGCGTCATATAAATTATCAGACTTTTATTCAGCTTTATAAAATATATCTTGATAACATGTCCTATGCCGCAAGGCTATGCGGCCAACGCAACTTGTTAGCCTATAGTTCAAAACTGATTCCTTAGTAAATCTAAACAGGCTCCTATCTCCATAGAATGTGGGGACTCTTTGAAGCTGAACAGGTAATCGCCGATGATGTCAATAAAATCGGTCTGTAAAAACTCGTCTAGCATTCCAGGGAATTTAAGGATACACACTCGGAGCACCGAAAACTCTCCAGGAGATGCCTTATTAGGTGATATTCTTTAAGTCTGAGCATGACTCTTTCCGTAGAAACATCTGCTATCACTTTCCTTGGACCGCAGCCTAGACAAAATTGCGGGTATAGACTTAAAAAATCAATATTATTCCGTGTTTTTTGTAGAATTTTTAATGGCGGTACGGCCTTATTCAAAAAGTGGTGGTCTACCTGATTGAAAAACTTTTCGTCAATTTCTCCGGGAGGTATCATATGAATTGTTCTGCACATCCAACTGAGCTCTGTACAGTCAATGTCATCAGTTGTCAAAACTTGCTTGAGAACCGCGGAAGCAAAACCATCTTTAATGTTTCTTGGCAAATTCAGCAGATGCAAAGCTTTCATGAATGTCGTCCGGAAGTTAAAGAACGGGCTTGTCATAATCTTATTTTCAATATCTTCTTGGAGAAGTTGTAAAAGATCGCCGTGCTGGCAGAAAAGAGATTCGAGAGCTTCATAATTGTGCGCCACTGCAGCAAGTAAGGTAACTCCTTCTTCCATAGGAATCTTTCTGTCGAGAATTTTGGCCATAGTTTCTTTCATAAAAGCACCTTCCTGCGCTCAAAATTTGATTTATTTGTGATTCGTTTCGTTAAAATAATCTGGAAAATCCGGGATTGTAAATCCCCGTTTTCGGAAAAATATTCGTTTCCAGAGCGTTTCCTAGCATTTCAAAATTTCTGTCGCCAAAAAGGCGGAAGAATTGAGAGAATGCTCCTTGGAGGCTGATCGTTAGATCTTCGCTTGGAGTATCGCTAAAGCCGACTAGACAATAATTTATACAAGAATTTCGTTCCGAGTTCGTACCTTCTATTCCAAAGCATATGTAAGATTCGATAAGAGAGAACATCTTCCTCCTATAATTGTGCTTCAGGAGCTCGTCAAGCATTTTTGACGTTACATAATCGCAAAAGACGCTAAAATGCTGGAGAAAGGTTGACGGCCCGCGAGAATCGAGAATAAATTGCAGCGTGCAAAAAATGCAACTAGGAAAGAAAAAAGATGAGCTTAAAGTCGCATCGATCATACCCTCCATGACTGTTGAACAAGTTGTCGCAATCACAATAAGCTTGCATCTCTTTTTTAAAATCGCTGGCAAATTGTGGTAATATCTTTGTTGGTAGCATCTTTGGAGCAAAATTCGCTCTAGAAAACCTCCCGATTTTTTTCAAAGTCCTGCTCAGAATTTTCACAAACAAAACTTCACAGAAAATGAAATTTTGGCCACAAATGTGGATCTATCAATATATTTTTTTAAGTCGAGGTAAGTCACAGTTCAGAGAGGTATAAAAAGCGGAATAAGAGCAATAACCGTACAGTTAGAATTATATATGAAGTTTGAAAATCGGAAAAACGCCGCCTGAGATATGTAAAAACAGTCAATTTGGTCAATCACGATATAAATTAATTGGTAGAAGGTAAATGCCGAGTACCCGGTCAACCTAGTACTGGGGGGAACCATAAGATAATTTTTAAAGTTGAAAATTGAATAACTAACTCAATGTGTGAAGTTACTACGAAAATTCAAATATTGAAGATCTTTCTCCGAAGAAGAAATTTTACGATCTTCGTGTTCGTCGACTCCCCCCACCGCGACGGAAGCAGACACAGCCAAGTGGAGCATTATTTGAATTGTTATCTTCGTCGTCGCGGCTGTCCGCAACGACCTTGGAACATTTCTGTCCTTTGCGCATGTCTTTTGGCGATTCGATTCGGTTGTGAGTCTTGTCGCTATCCTTGACGTCGTCGTTTACGTCTGCGAGAACGTCTTTAAGGTCTTTGCCATCGTAGACTTCCCATGGCGCCACACGATGTAGTTGTTTCTTTTCTAATTTCGGTCTGCCTTTGCATTGTGACTTCTCACCAAGAACTGGCAATTCCATGCCCCCCATGGAGCTCTGGCCTGATCTCTGGAAGGAACGCGCAACCTCTTGAATTGAGCCAGATCCCTGCTGCTTTTGCTTGTGCATATTTACAAGCTTTGAAGACGGAATCTTCGCCGATGGATATCTTTGGTCACACGCTCTTTCGGGCGCGGCCAAACCTATATCAGAAAAAAATGGCGAAAAAGCCTTGTTTACTGGCAAGTGAGCGAGTGCGCGCGCTATGAGCGAGAGAACGATCGCCTCGTGGCGTTGTTACGCTAATATACACAAACATAATGCTCTGGTGGCGCTATAAGTTGGGTTTACCATCAAACCATAAGAGGTAGTTATTAACATAGTTACGTCAGTTCTTGACAATCCATCATTAACAAGTTCTTTTCCGATACTATATTCCGCGAAATGGGTTACAATCAGTGAATGAAGAGTTTACGGTAAAACTTTTACGAAGGAAAGAAGGCTACCGAAACAGTTCCGTTAATTCGAAGCCGTTAAACCTTGTCGCTAGTAAGATTTTTCCTGGTGTGAAAAAAGGGATTAGTCACCAGTGGACCAAGAAGACCGTATTAGATGCGCATCCGGCTTGACGACGTCTTCCTGTGGTCATTTCCCCGCGCACTTGTCTTTTTACGAAATATTTTCACCTGTCTATTCAGGAAATAAAAGAATTAATAGAAATTATATATATTATATAAAATTGACGATAATTATATTATATAATTTATATAATAATATATATGTATGTTATATCGAGTATTGAATGACAAATCGTAAATCAACAATTTTTTTGAAATGGGGTTTGATGGGGTAAAGCAAACCTTATTTGAGAAAGATCAATACGAGTCAACTGTATATCGACTTTTCCCTGTAGTTGTGAAATTATTCCAGCACTGGCTTATCGACCACCAGGCTTCTCAGATTAGGCATGGTAAAAAACTCAATAAATGCAAATCAGAAACTTAATCATCGTGTTGTTTTCCATATAAGTAAGTAAAATCCCTGCTGACATAACATGATCCATGAATCAGCACATGTCTGACTGCGTTTAGAAACAGGGAACTGGTCTCTGGTTTGTCTACTAGCCTACTGTATAATTATTCAAAAATATCAAGAACACACTTGGATAACCATTTGGATAAGACACTGGAATATATTTCCAAATTCGGAAATTCTTACCGATTTGGGGGAAACTAATGTAAACTACGGGAATATTTTTTTTCTTCCTTGATTTAATGCTATTTTCAATACTTCATAAATTTTCTAAGAATATTGTTTATGGATAGAAGATGGTCTTTCGAAAATGGACTCATTATCTCTGCACGTATGTATTGGCCCATGTGGTGGCACTGAAAGGCTGACCACTGTTGTGGTGAGAAAATCGGCTTTAGCCGCGTGAACCGGTCGTCGTCTACCGAGTACCTAACGCGTTTAACGGTCTTCTAAAAATGCAAGCATGTCGCCCTCATCCACCGGCGGCGGAGACCACTTGGTGTCTTTTTCGCCTTCCATATATAAGACCCTGGTCATTGACGAAGTAGCTCATACAAAAGCAGAATAAAACGCGAAATGCGACTTTTCGTGAGCTTCGCGGCTCTGCTGGCCTTCGTGGCCGGCCAATTCGAGACTTCTGAGTTTGACTCCCATGCCGAGCAAGACAACGGATCAGAGTTTGGCTTCACCGAGAATCTCAGCGCGCGGCAAAGAAAAAACGAGAACCGAAAGGCGGCGATTGAAGCTGAAGACAAGGAGAAACTCTCGCCAAAGAAATTCATCCAGTTGGCAGAGGCAGAAGCTCAAGCTGTGAACCAGACAGATAGTCGGCTTCGAAATAGGAAACGGGAAGCATATAAGAGAATATGGGGATAATGGTCAGGCTGTTCCTTGTAGGGTAATTTTTGTCTGACCGGTATGTATCAAGAATCTAGAATAACCCTCATTTGTTCCCCTTAAAAAGACAAACACAGAGATTAGTTTCGATCGGTGTCGACGAAAGCATAAACCCCAACGATGTTTTCTACTCCCCCAAATTTGTTGAGAAGCTCAAACGTGATGGCTTCGAGACAAGAGGAATTCGACAAGCGCAGAGTACTCCCGAAGATGAGTTGGTATGTTTTCTTTAGTGGTTATGGCTAAATATGACTTTTGTAATAGCGAGGACTTGGTTCTCTCTACCTAAAATGGAACGAGTTTTTCCAAGGCAAAATCGTTATTCCATATTCCTTCCACCCGGATTATCCCTGGCCTGCTCGAACTTTCCAGTACATCAAAGAATTGAACAAAGATCTTGGCTGTCTGCAGTTTTTCTACGTCCCATTCCAGCGACTTCGAGTGGCAAACTACAAGTACGGCATCCTTTTCGTTCACAAGCAAACAACTGGAATTCCTGGCTGCTGGAGCGCACATGGACGACGACCGGGTTTCTCGCCAGGGAGCTTCGGGCCGGCAAAATATGGAGCAAAAGACACGTGGCAGCTTCTGCAGATGGATGAGCTCTGCGGAGGTAAGATTTCCGATGCTTTCATAAACCACTTTTCTCCTATAAAAAGTCATGTAGAGTCTGACATTCAATTTTTTAGGTGATACTAAGCATGTTGTTCACCATCAATGTCTACATGCGTTGGGACTCGCCCACGAACAACATCGGCCTGATCGTGATGATTTCATCAACATCTTCCCAGAACGATATCGTAAAGATGTCCCTGATCAGACGTGGAAATACACACTTGAAGACTGGGAAGACACCGGATTCCCCTTCGATCTTAAATCCGCCATGATGGTCTCTTCATACTCTTTCAAGAAGATGGGTCAAACAAGTCCACCAATGTCACTCAAGGATGGCACTACTTGGGGAATGCATGGAATCGCGAGTACAACCGATGTTCTCCAGCTCAAAAAACATTACTGTTCGGGATTCCCTAATACACCCGAGAAGAAGGTCATTAACTGCCCAAATCCCGATTCTCTCGGTATCATTCGACCAATTTTTGCCGATCGAGTCTGCGACAGCGTTCCAGACTGTGAGGATGGAGCTGACGAGGATGGTAGAATGGGCGAATGCCGAATGCCAGCAGAGTAAGTTTCTCTTTATTTATTCTAAGGTTATGATAAAATCTAAATATCTTTCTAGACGAACGCCAAACGGCTGCTGCCGTACGATGATCGTCGCCAATGGTGATATCTGCAACTACCGAGGATTTTTCATGGGCCGCGATGCTTATCAGTGCCAGCGAGTGGCAAAGGAAACCTCGCGAACGGGAACTTTCGTCCTCTACTCTCATTACAAAATCTTCGATATTGCCGCAAGAAACTTCAAGCGAGGATGGATCTGGTCGCGGACTGGCTTCGTTGCTGCAGGAACTCAATACTTCGGACTCAAGTTTGGTGACGAAAAGTGGCCAATTGAAGGAGCGATGAGTGACTGGAGAAATGCTCCGTCAATTTACTGCAAACGATTGGGCTTGACTGAAAACGGAAAAGCAACAGTCCAGAAATTAATTGAAGAGTCAAATCAGATTGAGTTTGGAGTGAAGAGTGAGTTCCAGCTTGAAGAGGCTTCTGCCGCTCCATCGACTACCACACCAACAACGACAACGACAACCACAACAACAACGACAACGACAACGTCAACGACAACGACAACTACCACTACAACATCCACTACAACAACAACTACAACTACCACAACTACAACTACCACAACAACAACTACCACGACAACAACAACCACAACTTCAACTACCACAACTACAACTACTACTTCAACCACTACTACTACTACGACGACGACGACCACAACGACGACCACTACGACGACCACTACGACGACCACTACAACAACTACAACCACGACAACAACAACCACCTCGACCACTACTACGACCACTACTACGACCACTACAACAACAACTTCTACAACTACCACAACGACAACTACAACATCGACCACAACAACCACCACGACAACTACTACAACCACCACTACTACAACTACATCAACAACAACAACCTCTACTACTACCAGTACAAGCACCACCACTACTACAACTTCTACCACGACATCAACTACTACGACAACAACTACAACCACTACAACGACCACGACAACGACAACAACCTCGACAACTACCACTTTCCCTGAGACAACATCAACCACAACAACGACAACTATGACTACCACCGGAGACATCAGTTGCTTCGTTGCTTTCGCAAGTTATTACCCAGAAGGAGAATCTTCAACCTGTCCAATCCCCTCTTGCTCAGGATATCACGTTGAAGTTGTCGACTCCTGGGTGTCTCGATTAGGCAAAAAGCACCAGACATACGGCCACTCTCTCAAAATCCACGTCAACAGCGCTGAATATGATGGAAATATGTGGAGCATGATTCTGGGTGTCAATTCTTCGCGAATGTTTGTCTCCAGTTGGAACGTTTGGTTCAAGGATGTCTTTGAAGGAGCTGACAAGTCAACCATTGTGGTGCAGCAGAAGCATGTTGACGAGCCTGAGCAAAAAGATCTTCACGGGCAATATTCGTTCAATATTGTTGTTGACTGGCTTCGAACACCAGATCTTCGTAAGTTTTATCAAAAAGATCATTTATCAATGATCTTGGCATTATTTAACACGAATCTACTTTAGCTGAGATCTTCTTTTTTGAAAGAGCACTAGAGGACTTCTCATGCATCTCAAACTCTCCTTCTGGATTCGCAGCAGCGATTGAGAAGCGCGGCAAGGTCAAAGACTGGATGGACGTCAACACTGTAGTCCTTACCGAGCGAGGCGGCCTCCGCGTCAAGTAAGCGCACAACAACGGTTTGGCCGACCGTACAAGGAAACCTTACCAGCGGCGGAAGATTTTCAACCGATATATTCATAAATACTGTACATAAACATTTACTAACAAAAACACACAAAAAACAGAAAGTTTTTCACGGGGAAAATAATTCTGTTTTTAAATTACTACTCCTTTACAATAAACTATTAAAAATCATTTTCATATCACGTGCACAGGGAACCTTATCGACATCGTAATCAGATCATTTCCGCGTAATCATAGCTCATCAGCTCGAGCTCGGATGTTGCTCCCCGCTGAGATTTCCTAACCTGCCGAGCTACAGCGTGCTCTCGAGCACTTTCTTGCAAGTATATATTGCTCAAGAATGTTTTTGCAAATCAGAAAATGACCGGAACAAGAACAAAATTCGAAGATATCGAAATCGCGGCGCTTAATGAGATTTTCGAAATGTACAATCAGTATCCAAACCGGCGAGTGATGGAAAACATGGCCGAAATCCTTGATAAACCTCCTTTGGTCGTCAAAAACTGGTTCCGAAATAAACGAAAGACCCTGCATTGGCGTAAAAACAGACGACATTCACCAAAAAATGATAATTCTCCGCCAGATTCCGCGTGCTCAGTTTCGCCTGGAACAGCATCAAAAAGTGCGTCACCACCTGCTCAGGCACTAACTGATTCTGACAATGAGATTCCATCCATCATCGCGAAGCAAGAAATTCAAGAGGAAGAGCCAATGGCGCTTGTATCGACCCTTCCACCGATTGATTCAGCAGAGCAATCCATGATTTTTAATCCTCGATTTCTAGAGACCGACCTGCGATTCAACCAAAGACTCAACACAGCCAAGCAACAAGAATTGATCCAGCATCCTTTGCAGACAATTTACATAAACTACCCATTTTACCCGGCTGCTTTTCTCCAATCTGCCCAAAACTTCTCGAATCTTGCCCAAAACTATCCATCATTCTGAATAAACCGCAAAACTCAAAACTTTTAAGTCAAAAGTGCTTGACCCTTGAAGACACTTAATTAAGAGTCGTTAATCCCACAGTATAAAAAGGCAGGTAGTACGAGTACTGTATCAAAAAAGTGAAAAGTGTCTCAGCGTTGATCGGGGCGTCATCAAACTGGCCCTGTGCCATGAATTGACACTTTCTGCATTCTCAGAAAGATCAAGTTGTCTATTCTTCTGAGACACCAAGAGATGAGCTCAGAGAGACGGGTCGACCTTAATTATCATAATTTAATAAATGCCGATCTGCAAATACGAAATTTATTATTTCTTCTGATAAAAAATACCCAATCAAAAGAATCTATCAATTATCAACATCATCAAGCATGCACGGACCATTTCTTCAGGAATTGGTGAAACTTATAATTCAACTCCTACTAAAACAAGCACATCTGTGCATCAATGATGCTGCATCATGTAAAAGAAGGAAATTAACGCTTTCCATAAAATGGCTTCGAAAAGAACACCATTGAAAGCGAATTATAGTGAGTCTGATTATGAAGACCGATCGCCTAATCCTGATTATCCAAGTCCCGACAACTTTGTGTTTTACCCAGAATCGCCAGAAGGACTAAGGTCGAATGACAACTCACCTAGGAAATGCTCAAATCAAAAATATTCAAACCCTTGAGTTTAGCTTGGTTTAGCGCTAGCAAAATTCTGGCGTAATAATTTTGAGCAATTTATAGAACTTCTGTAATAAGTCGATTTAAAAGAATAAAACTCGCCCAGAAAACTACACGTGGTCGATGGAAAAGGGATTGCATAAGTCACCTGTGTAGGAATCTTTGATCTTTGTGGAACCAAATGACCCGAAGCTCAATTGTGCGAACTATGTTCTTTGACAATCGCAATTATCAGATTTTACGAGAAAATTTGAATCCCTCATAAAGATGGTGATGGACAGTCTAATCACGCATATTCCGAAGAATCGTGAGCCGCTGAAAGAGATCAAACGCGTGTCCGACGTGGTGCCCTTGGCGAACACAAAAGTCCTCCACAAAAACACGGCCAAGTCAGTGATGACAGTCATTCCGCTGAAGCTGAAAATTCCCACAGTAGGGAGTGAAACGACGAAGACTAAGCAGCCAGCGAAAAATATCGAGACACCACTTATACGAATGGAACACGTCATTTCAGAGTGAGTGCATTTTCAAAAACGGGGATTTTCTTTTATTTTTGCAAGTTTGCAAAGTTGACTTCTGTGGATTGCGTTTATTTTGATGTATTTGATTCTTGATGACTGCGCATGTCATTCAGGTTCATGACAGGTTAAATAAGCACGTAACAAGTCTCTTCGAGTCTAAAGAGCAGTAAATCCTCAATTATAATCCAGATTGTTTTCCCCGTGTAAAATTATTTTTTGTTGCTTATCGTTATTATAATAATTGCGCCGCAAATTATTCGGTAATCGACGAGGCCCACGGGGACTAAATATGCAGGAGCACGCAGTAGGGCAAGTTCGAGTTCGTTAACTCGTTGATATTGCAGTGATTTCACTCGCGATTTTAGAGAAAAAAGAAATTCGACTAGTTCTGAGCCTTCGACATTTTCTTCATCAGTTTACAGAACGCCAAGAAGTGAAAGTCCCGAATCGGTAGGTACCTTAACGGATGATTAGTAGCCACATTATTGCGTTAATAAGTAATGAATCGCTATGTTTCATCATTTGTAGGTTGATTTGCACGACAAAGAATCTTCATCACAATCCTTATTTGACAGAATGGCCTCCGAGCTGGAAGGAGAAGATATAGAAATAAAGATTTCAAAGTGCCTTGATGTCCTCAAAGAAGCTATTGTGAGTAGCGTGAGCGATGAAATCGAGCGGTCACGACTTGCATATGAACAAACTGCAACTGAGCTTCAGGTAAGTTTTTTTAAAGAGTTCCTCGATTAAAACTAACCTCAAGTGCGTACGCGATGAATACCGTCTATGTAAATCTCTTCTTACAGAGTCGCAACTTAATCAGTTCCAAAACCAGCTTCATATTCTAAATGAGAGAAGAAAAAGGCAAACCGACCAGGTTGGACTTATCAAGATCATCATTTATAAACTACTATTTCAGTCAACAGCTATCACTCCGATGGATGACGGTAAAAATCATTTTTACGACAACTGTTGATTAAAAAATAAAAGTTTATTATACAGATAAAGGCAGGAGTATGAAAAAAAACGGATTATATCGCATTCTAAACACTCTCAGATGTGTGTTCTTGTAACTTTTCGTCGGACGGGGTCTCCAAATTGAATGTGAACATTGGGACGGACGTATTTGATTCAGGTTGATCGATTGTGAGTATTGGCATTTCGAAGGACTCATATTCTTCTGGTTCACCT
>Ga0115008_10003415_pt1 | contig 13156 bp, 8 predicted proteins | sample FraStrMetagenome_FD_87164 | JGI IMG/M metagenome (GOLD analysis project Ga0115008, IMG submission 87164) | Marine eukaryotic phytoplankton communities from Arctic Ocean - Fram Strait ARC3M Metagenome | ecosystem: Environmental > Aquatic > Marine > Oceanic | place: Fram Strait | collected 2012-06-18
CCTTTTTCAACAGTATATAAACCACTTGCTTTCATTTCTTCAAGTGCTGAGGTCTGGCTGCTTCCTCCTAAAGCCATTCTCTTAGACAACTCAACTCTACCAATCTTATCATTTTTAATTACTTTATTGTTAGAAGCACCTGAGCTATTAGGGTCAAACTGACTTTGTTTTGTTCCTTTTGTTACTTTTCTTTGCAATCCTGCAACTAAACTTCTTCTATTATAACCTTTAACAGCTTCTATTTGTTCTTCTGTCATTTCTGGAACAATAGCATTGTTTGAGTTTGCAGCTGCAATCCTAGAATATTTAGGAACAGTAACTTTTTTTGCTTCTAGATTCTCATCTAATATATCAACTGTAAATGTCTCCTTTTTTTGAGCATCTGTTAAATTATCGTAGTCAGTAAAAGAAACTAGCTTACCTCCCATTCCGTTTTCACTAGTGAACAAACTGGCTACATGCTCTATATTTGTTGTGTTGGCTGCTACTTGATTATTGACGCTTGCTTTTATATCTGGATTATTTCTAGAGTCAGTAACAACATTTCCTACCATTAGTCCATCCTTAACCATTATCTCATAATTAGTTCCAACTGCACTATTAGCAAAATCCTCAACCTGGTCAGTAATATATATCCTATCAGCTCTTGTATTTGCTTTGTGCTTAAGAGCCAAAACACTCATTCCGCTTTGTCCGTCTATATAAATTGGTTTACCGTCTTTATCTAATTTACGAACTAAAGTTTTAGTTTTCTCGTCAACTTCCATTTTATAAAAATCAACTATACCCATGCCTTTATCATCAAAATTAACATCAACACCAGCTAACGTACCTATTTGAGTTTGTATCTGTTGCTTAATAGCTTCTAATTCACCAGATTGTGGCTTAACAAAAATTTGTTCTCCTTTATCATTAGTAATATATTTTCCTTTTGCTCTTTCTTCAGTAACATCTATTTCATCTCCAAATGTTTTAACAAAATCAGATAAAATTTCAAAAGTTTGTTTTCCGTTTTCTTGAAATATTAAATTTTCTTCAGGAGGAACATTTCCATTTCTTACAAGTTTTTCGCTTATAAATGCATCCTCTTTAAATTTAGCCAAAGATTCAACCATTTTAGCTGCAGCTGTATCATTACTAGGCATGTTCTCGGCAGCATACTTCTCAGCTTCACGAATTGATTTTGAAGTAGTTTTTTTAAGGTCAAGACGTTGCTTATCTATATTAGCTTTCCAATCTTGTACATCTTTTATTCCTTTATCTATAGCTGCAAACTTTGATTCAAGTGGATTACCTCCAATTAAACCTTTATCTAATGCCGCTATAGTTCCCTGTAATGCGTTACCCATAATTTAATGCTTTAGTTTGTTGGTACTGTGATTTGCCCTGATGCAACTGCTGCTGCTATCTGTTCTGGTGTCATTAAAGCTATCTGTTCTGCAGTTAAACCTGCTGGTGTTGGAGTCTGTCCGAACCCAGCTATACTTCCAGCTGCTGATTTTATACCTCCAAGAGCATCAGTCAGAGCGCCTCCAACAGCGGTAAGACCCTCTCCAAATGAAGTTTGACCATACCCTTTAGTTCCAAAACCTTCCAAAGTTCCTGCCCTACCTATTTGTCTCATTTGTTGACCTGTAAGTTCACCTCCAGGTTGTGTTGCTTTAAAAGCGTCAAATTCTGCTTGAGCCGCTTTATCGCCTCCTAGTCCAGCAACTGCTTTTCCTTCTGCGCCTCCAAAAGCACCTATCCCTGCGGTTAAAGCGCTAGTTCCTGCATCTATAAATGCTCCTGTTGCTGCTGCCTCTAATTGATTTGCTTCATTTCTCTTAGCGTCAGCCTGTAATCCTGCTGCTGCTGCCCTATCATCTTGTAAAGCTGAAATTCTAGCTGCATCCATTTCAGACGCTGCCGCACGTTTCATATCAATGTCTAATTTTTGCATCGCAAATTTATCAGCAATTTGTCCTGTCCCAATATCCTGGACTTGTTTTACTTTTCCTGCAGTTGCCGCAACACCTCTTTGATCCCCTTCTTGAGCTGCTTCTAATATCTGAGAACCCTGCACATTTGAAAGTTGAAGTTGTTTATCGTAAATATCTGTAGTTGCTCTAATTGCATCATAGAAATTTTCCTCTAATCTAGCTACGGACTCTTGTTCTAATTGATCCTGCTTAATTTCTAATCTACCTGCTTCTCTTGCTGCTTCTTTGGCTGCGCTCTGTGCCATGAAACCTTTTGCTGCTTGACCTCCTACTGCTATAGTTGCTGCTGCTATTGTTGTAAATGCTGCCATATTATAATGTTTTTATCATTTCTGTGTTATAACTATCTCCTTTTATATACCCATTTTTTTTGTAAATATCAATAAGAGAGTCTGACTTTAATAAAGCATAAGAATATTTACACCCATTAAGCTTTAATGTTTCCGTTAAAACTTCAATTAAAAAAGACAAAGCTTCTCTTCTTTCGGTTTTTTTATCATATTCAAAGTTAGATACAATCCAATCACACCATCCTACTTTTGAGTTAGTTATATATATATAACCTGCACAAACAGGTATTTCTCCATCATAAACCACTACGCCACCTTTTCCATCTTTTGGTAGAAAATCTCTTGGAGGTGGTGTCCATCTCCAATCTTTCCACCATTTAGTTAAAATGGTATCGTAGTCGTTTTCATTTAATTCTCTTATAGTAAATTTCATTTACGCAAAGATACAAAAAACTAAGGATTACTTTTGAATACTTGAGAATCTACAGTAAACAGTTCTACAGCAGATGTATTGTCGTTTGTTACTTTAAATTCCATGTAATATCCTGTAGCTCCATAAGACTCAGCAACAGGGTCTTTAAGCACTAATATATATGCATTATTAGGTATTGTAGATCCAATAGGCAAGAAATTTGATGCATCAACCGTTAACGTTTTTCTATCACTACTAATTGAAGTTATAGGACCTACAGCTACAGGTGAGCTGAAGTTGTTAGGAGCAGAAATAAGAGTACTAAAATTTAACTCATCACCTATAGATATTATTCTAGATGTTGGAGTGCTAAATTCAACCGTAATTATACCAGTTGACGCACCTGTTGAAGAAAGTAATTTACCTATTCCTTGTGTAGATCTTAACGCTAAGTTCTCTGTACCTGATATTCTTTTAATGTAAGCAAAGAAGCTACCCTCTTTCTTTACGAAATCTGCCTGAGGCATAAAACCTGCTCCCAAATCAGTTACTAAACTTATATCCCATGAGTCGTCACTTTCTAATTCAATTGTTTTAAAAACTTTAACAGTAGTAGGTTCTTGATTAAAAACACCTGTAAGGGTTGTATCATAATCAACTCCATAATAGTTGTTACGTCTTTCATTGGTGTTATGTCTGTATAAATTTCCACCTTTAAAGGTATATAAATACTGATTCATTCCTAATATAAAATCAGGGAAGTAGCTATAAAAAGAAGGCCATCCCTTTACTGATTCACTATATGTTACTGTGTAATTTTCCATATTTTTATTTATATAATTGAACATGTTCCCCCTGAACATTCTAAAATTGATGCGACTTCATTTTGACCACCAGAAGATACTATTTGCATTATTCTAAAAGGGCCTGTTTGTGTATCAGTACTTGTAGCTGCATACGCATAAAATCCTGGGGCTAATATTCCACCTAATATAACATCGCCAGCAGCAACTGTTAAGTAAGAATCGCATGCTAACGTTTCTCTTTGTAAAGGAATAGTTCTGTTTGTTCCGTCACAGAAAGTGCTACATATAGATTGTATGCTAGATATAAATATTTTATTCGTACAACTTGCACAACCAGCTGTAGCCGTTATAACTCCATTACTACCTACTGTAATAATAGATTGACCTGAGCCATTAAAAGCACTAGCGAATACAGTATAATTTCCTGCTGCTAATGGTGTTTGACCATTTTCATCGCTAAAAACAAAATTATAAAGCTCAGGTTCAGGAGCGCTTGGGGCATTAGCAGGGAAGCCTCTACTATTATAACTGTAGTTGTAATATATAGATTGTTCAGAATTTCCACACACAAGGCTACTACCTTGATTAAAACTAGCTTGTCTGCTTGATAGTGCGTTTGGACAAGAAGCAGGATGTCCCATGTCTAACGCCCAAACACTACCACAAGGTGAGAATATTTCTACTGTCAGAGTATTGTTTCCACTAGCTGTAGGTTTTGGAATAACAATTGCAGCACGACCTGGGTTAGTCGTAAAAGTATTTAATTGGTTGTTAGCAACAGTATAATTATTAGAACCATCTGGAACCCAAGAGGTAGTTGCACAATCGTAAACATATAAATCATTATCAGGAGCTGAATTATAAGGACTATTTGACACAATCCCACAGAAACTATCCCCTGCTATTGAAGTCATATAAACTGGTTGTCCTGCTGGAGCTGTTATAATTCCATTCTGTGGAGCAGATAACGTATTGTAAGTGACGCCCTGAAAAGTAAACAATATACCTTGTGGTCCTCCAGCAGCGTCAAAATATAAAACTATAGCTCCAACATCAGCTGCAGTAGAACCTGTATCTATTTCTAGTTTGTAATTGCCATTTAGAATATTAGGATTAATTACAGGTTGAGAACAACTACACCCTGAAGGAGGTCCTGCTGGAGTACATGTTCCAGTAGCTATAACAATACCATACTGTATTTCAATATATGTGCTGTCAGCTAATATTACAAACTGGCTAGTTGCTGTATTGTTTATTGCTGTTACTCCACCATCATCTAGAAAAACGTAGTTCCCAATACCTGGGGTTGCCAATGTTTCAGGAGTAAAAACTATTGGAAACACGTAAGGGGGGCCTGATACATTTTGTGCGTTTTGTGCAAAGTAATAATTTATTGTTGCAGCACCACAAGTATCATCTGCTTGAACACTAGAACCTAGGAAACTATCTAACTGTATAGGGCAATCTGTTTGAAAAGTAAAAAAAGTATCTTGAATAGGAGCGTAATAATCAATATTAATAACACTAGCGCTTACTATGTTTTTAGGTATAACCTGAGTATATACCCTTGTTCCACCTCCCCTTAAGTCAAGCTGATTAGAATTAACTGTAATAGCTTGAGAAGTTCCAGAAGATGCATATGTTCCATCTGTTTGTATATTATAGACAAGAATTGGAGGTGTGGTCGATGGGGTTTGCCCAGGCTGTCCATAATAAGTTGGCTCACCAGATGGAGTATTAAGTCCAACTGGCCCTCCTACATTGCCTATATATGTAAGCTGATTATATGTCTGTCCATTATATGTGGATAAAACACCATCTGGCTTCGTAAATCCAGTAATAGAATATACAACTACAGCTCCAACACCTGTCCCTCCACTTATTTCTGCTAAAAAAGTGCCTCTTATATCTCTAGATTCTCCTGCGATTTCTCCACAAGGCAAAGCACAAGCAGGGCATATTATTTCAGGTGAAAGAAACCCTCCTACTTGTTCTCTATATATACCATTAAACTGATAAAACCCATCTGGAGATTTAATCAATAAATTAACATCATCGTAAACAGATATTGCTGTTGCGAAGTTTTCAGAATCAATAAATTTATTTACTACACTCATTTTTTTAATTAATTTTAATATTTAACACGTACCTAAATCGTTTAGTGGTTCATTTGTTGATATTATTTCTGTAGCACAAAACTCTTCACCTTGACAAATTGGGCTGCTACATTGTTTAAATATAGTTTGCTGGTCTCCATCACAATCAAGATATGTGATTTGTAAAGTATTGTCATAAGGTATACTTTTATATCTATTACAAACTGGTGGAGGCGGTGGGCCTCCAGTACATCCACAACAAGAATCTAAAGCGGTAACATCATAACATAACTCTATAGGTGTAGGGCTTCTTAAATCCCAAACTAAATACAAATAAGTATTAGCTGTGTTATAAATGAATTGAGCCTCGTAATTTTCAGGACCTCCTGAAATTGGAGTTGCTGTATTTAATAATGGAAGTAATACATCAATATCTACTTCATCGTAATTTGTATTAGTTGATAGGTATTTTAGTTTCCCTGCATTAGGGTTAAATTCATAAGTTTGACCTGCATTTTGTCTAATCTGCATAACAACAGTAGATCCTTCAGGAGGCAAAGCTCCAAAAGAAGCAGGACCAGTAGACTCTGTAAATAAAGAAACACCATCTGATTCTAAAACAATAGAATTAGTGCTGTAAGGACTTAAATAAGATCCTTGTGTCCACCTGTATCTTACATCTGTAGTTAAAGGAGCGTCTCCTTCAAAGTTTACAACTATTTCTTTAACTGTTACGTCTGGAGCTATTGGACATTCAAAATTAATATCATAGTCAGAAACAACAATTGGTGTAGTGGTCACTTCCACATATCTAGGGCTGTTTTGTGTTTTATTAAAAGAAACACTACCTATCCCTGAGACATCTTGATTTATAACTTCAGTTCCATTCCATATAGCAGTTATATTTACTTGACCATTTACGTTATATGAAAAAGGTATTGTACCTATTACAGTAGTACAATCAATGTTTAGTGTATAAGGATCTTCTCCATTTGTTACTGTTAACACATATCCGCACTGTTTTTCTTCTGGTGGCTGAGGTATAATTTGTGTATTAGAGCTTAAAACATATTCATTCATGTATGGATCGTATCCACCTAGTTTTTGAGTTTCAAAAGAAGTTGTAAATAAGTCTCTAAACCAAGAACGCATTCCTACTGTAGATATTACATTTAATTGGTCTGTTTTAGCAGATCCTCCTTTTAATTCTATTACTGAACTTCTTTTTGAGTCCGTAAAATAAACATTATAACCATAAGAAGTAAAACTCTCTGGATTACTACTTATTCCATACTCTTCAATTCTAGCTAATTGAGTACCAAGAACCTCAGGTACTGATGTTATAGCTCCACCTGCTGCTGCATCAGAAAGTAAGTTTTTACCTACTAACAAATAAGATATCTTATCTTCTTGAAGAGTTAAGATGTCTGTCTGTCTTGAATGCATTTTTCTAATCGGTCCGTATGATGTTTCTAATGTTTTAAAATTAGCTAAAGCCAGGTTAAATTGATTTAACTTATTTAAGTTAGTTTCTTGATTAAAAACTCCACTATAAGTTACATCAGCAAACCTATGACTTTCTTTGTATTGTTCTTCTGAAACAGATGTTACTTTTTCTCCAAGTTGTATAAATGGTTTTGTAAGTCCAGATAAAACATGATTCTCTTCCGCTCCATTTCCAAAAGAATAAGAATTAAAAAAAGTTAAATCAACAATAGCAGGATTTGTTAAAGTTTGGTCTTGGTCAGCATCTGAGTTTCCTGACAAATGAAGTCCATTTACAATGTCAAATGTCTGTTCATTTTCATAATACAATTCATCATTTGCATCTAATGGCTCAGTTTCAAAAATAGTTAAAGTAGATGCTCTTTCTACTTGAAGATTAATACTAGCATAAGAATTTCTTGGTCTAAAACCACCACATCTAGGAGTTCCTGATTGATAACAAAACCTTAAAGGGGATGTTGGAGTAGCTTGCTGAAATCCTACATAACTATTACCTGTTGTTGCTAATCGATCCTCAAAAATCTTTATATCATCATACTGAATTTGATTATTTTGAGCATCATCATCACTACCTGATGAAATTCCATTTGTAAAATCAATATTATCTCCTAACACCCAATCATGTAAACTATCATAATCATTTGAAGATATAAATTTTTTACTCCAATCATAAAATCTACTTCCACAATTTCCTTGTCGACTATATCTAGTAGCATTAATGGTTATCTCTATAAGAGAACCTGCTGGAACAGTCCATGGAATATAGTCCCCAGGATTATCCTCATCTTCAATAGAGCATGAAACATTAACTAAAGGCTTATCTCTGCTGCCTCCACCACTAGACTCTTCTATTCTAGAATTTGGCGGTTTATTTGCCGCAAAGTTAGAGGGCTTTACTAACATGTAAGTCCCTGTTGGCTGACCACATTCTTGTGATCCTGGCAAAATATTTCCGTCAATATCTTTTTCACAAAGAAAATCTTTAGCCTCAGATCCAAAACCTAAAACTTTTGTTGTAGCGCAATTTAAAACAGGGCCATTTGTATCTGCTTTGATGTATAACACATCGTTATCTTTTACCTTGTCCCTATTGTCTCCCTGAAGCAAATAGTAAGCGTCTCCTGTCTCTTCTTCTCTAAAGAATATATTGCTGTATATTGTTCTGTAAAGTCCCTTAGACTCTTTAATTACGAATTTATATTTTGTAGCCCAATAAGGAGGGTAGCTATTCATTTGAACCCTAACACTGTTTTTGTCAACTGAATTAAAGCAAGGAATAAAAATAGTATTATCTGTATCAACTAGAGCGGTTGATGCTCTTCCGTAATCATCTAAATAAACTACTGCTATTTCATAATCTCTGTTACTGTGTAAACTTTGTTTTGATCCATCTAATGCATAAAAACCTTCTGCAGAAACACAGCTTATATATTCATAAGCAAAATTTCCTAATGGAGCTGGAGGTTGTACTGTTTGGTCATATTCTTCAAATTTCAGAGCAGGCGCAATAAATGAAATTACATCACTTCCAAAAGAAGATTCAATAATAAACCCCTGAGGTGTTCCACTTATTCCAAAACCAACTTTTTCCCAGTTTTGTTTAGCTACTGACGAACAAATAAACGAATCAGTAACAGACGTTCCTGTTTCTGTTCCTCCTGAAACAGGAATACAGGTGTTATTAGCTATAGGGATAAAAGAACTAATAGCATTAATGAATTCTGGGCTAGTAGCCATTTCATGAACGCTACCAAAATCTGTTTGAAGATTAAATATGAAATTATATTGAAAAATATTTTCTGGTTGACTTTGATCGTCATATGATGGGTCTCCACTATAAACAGATCCATTGTAATCAAAATCAATTCCAATTTGCGCTCCTTCAACTAACTGTATATTATCGCCTCCAAAATCAATTGATACTTTTGAATTTACAACATTAACAGCTCCGTCAATAGTGTATTGAAAACCTTCTCTGTCTCCTGTTATACTATCAGATTCTTGAAGCTCAGATATAAGTTGTAAATCATAATCAAGGTAAATAGAAGCTCCATCTTTATCGACTATGTCGTAACCATCAATGTAATTACCGTACATCAATCTATTTCCCATAATAGTTTGTGCTTGAGCAACTCTAGGAACATTGTCAAACAATCTTAATAATTGAGCTTCAGGTAATGTTGTGAATATTTTTTGATTTGTAAAAGTTATTGTTTGATCTGTACTGTCTAACCAACCCTCATTTTCTTTATTAAATCTTTCAACAACATTTATGCTTTGACTAGTGCTAAATTTAAATAAAACATCTAAATCTTTTACATTTCTACCTCCAGTGTCAAAAGTTACTTTTACTGAATTAAATATATTTCTCATCCCTTCTTGATTATAGTTGCTATAATCAAATCGAAAAGGACCAGGTGTAAAAGCATATTCACTAAATGGAGATATCGCTGAGTACTCACCATCTTCATATTGCCATCTATAGGCAAAACTAAGTAGTATTTCCTCCATAAAGTTCTCTCCCCCACCTATTTGAAATTGTTCTATTTCAGGTGCGTTTAATGGTGGAGCGACAATAACTCCAATATCTTGCTCTGTTATTTGGTCAATTGTTGTGCCAGGGTCTGGATTTAGATAAGTTCTTCCAACATTTATCTTTCTAGGAGCATTTAAGTTGTCTGTAAAAAATAAAAATTCACCTATTAAGTTTATTCCATTAACTAAAAAGTCTTTGTCAAAATTTAAAATTGAAGTAGAAATTACATGATAATCTAAAACAAATGTTCTTGTATTATATGATGTTATTAAATCTACTTTACCTGTTGAAGAAACAGGGTTAGATTCATCACTAACAAACCAATATATTGTTTCATTTGCCCCATCTTCATAAGCTCCAATACATTTAGCACCAGAACTTAATGGCTGACCATTAAAATTAAGTTGAGCAATTAAATCGTTCCCTTTTGAATTTTCAACAGCTCCTATTTCAGTGCCTTCTGTAGAACCCAATCTAACATTTAAAGCATCAATGTATTCACCTTGAGGTACAAGGCGCTCATCAACACTTTTATTCATTCTCCCTTTTATGAAATTTTTTGAAATATTAGGCATATTATTTTATCCATTTATTTTGACCCCTTAAATTCATTAATAATCTACTAGGGTGTATATTGCTTAATCTTAATTTTGCATTTCTTAAAAGAGCTGATTTTTCTTTTTTAAGTCTAGTTACTATATATTCTTGAACTCCAATCTTATTGTTTAATATTGTGTATCTCATATATGCATAAACAAATTCTTCAAACAGTTTATTTACACTAATTAAAGAGTCATCTCCTTTTTCCATTCCATCTGAAACATATTCCAAAACACAAAGCTCATCTGCCATGTCTGAGCTAAAGTTAATAACTCCACCTGATTTATTTATACTAAACGTAGGGTTTTGATTAGCAGTCTCTGTGTTAAGTCCATATCTTCCACCTATTGGATATTCAAAATACCATACACCGTTATAAAAATAACCTTCTTGTCCGTTATAAGGGCTTTGCTGGTTTAAATATATTGATTTTTTACCTCCTGTAATTCTTTGTAAATCTATCGTAGAAGTAGAAGGTTTAAGTATATTCCCATCATGATCAAATAATATTCTACAATTATTGTCCTGCAAATAAGCATCACTCCAATTTGTTTGAATATTTTCACTAAGAGGCATTAGTGTACCATTCTTGTACAAAGATATTCTTACCCAATTTACATAATCAGAAGGCAACACAAATCTTAATGTGTCACATACTTGTAATTCAAGTATTTTTATTTCTTTTAAAGAATCGTAATTTAATTCTTGTATAGCTCTTTTTGCGTGAAAAAGTATATTATATCTTTCAACATTATTTATAAGTTTATCGTTACCAACATACATCAACATGAAGTTGTTTACAATATCCTCTAATGGTATATATTGATATGAACCCCAATTCTCATCTTCTGTGTTTGGGTTTCCTGTATTCTCGTAGTAAGTATAATCGTTTATATATGCCATAATTATTGTCCTTCTTGGTTATTTGCTTCCTGTTCTTCTACTTTTCCAAATTTAGCCACATCCATCTCTCTAACTGAAACTCCTGCATACTGAAGTATTTTGTTTATCAAGTTTGTCTCATCTGAAGCAGGTAGCTCAAAATCTTGGTAATCCGCAGCTGTTTCATCAAACGATGGCTCACCTCCAGGGAATTGAGCATATGTCCAATTAGGATCATTGGGGTATCTTACATATTGAGAAACAACTGTGCCTGTGTTGTTTATTGATTCAGGATAAACTGTAATCGTGTTTCCTGTATTTATATTATTTGCACCACCTAAAACATAAGCTGGATAGATTAAACTTGGAGATGTAAGATGTGAAGAGTTTAAATAAAATATTTTATTTTGAGAAACTCTTTCTATTTCTTTTATTCCTTTTGTACTTGAAATAGAATAAGAAGAACCTACATATCCTCCTGTAAAAAAATCATTAGTTGATATTGTCAATTGAGTATTGCTGTCTACACTTACTACAAAAGCACTTCCCCCAGAATACAACTCTCCTCCTGTAGTATTTACTATTAACTGACCTGCAGCTACCTGACCTCCAGTTACAAAATTTGCAGAAGCATCTATTAAAGTGTTTCCTGTCGAACCAAAAGTTAATGTACCTGTTGCTGTTATATTTGGATAATAGTTTATTTTATCTATTAAATAGTAATCATTAGGTAAATCAAATAAATTTATACCTACATTAATTAATCCTTTAGTAGAAGAAAAACTATCTATTACTTCAATTAAACCTTTTACTAAATCAGCATATTCGCTTCCAGAAATTCTTTTGTTTTGTTTTACTATCTGTGAATTATATTGATAGAAGTAATCTTCAAATAAATCTAACTGTGCTTGTTTTGCGTATAGGTTGAAATCATTTGGAGTAATATATCCAAAATTATTTTTATTTACAATAGAAAGAACAGTTGCTCTGACTGTATTTATTAATGATGCCATTCTTTATTTTTCTTTGAACAAAGATACAAAAAAAAAAGAGGCCTCATTTCTGAAAGCCTCTTCTTGTTTAACACCTATTTAGGTGTATTTTTAATCTACTTTATCTTCTAATATTCTTAGAACTTCCAAGCCTTCATCACTTTGAAGGAATGATGCTAAAATAAATAAAGGATCTTCACCATAAGGAACTGTAAGTAATTTCTTTTTGTTTCCTTTTAAGTTATAATAAACATCTTTTTTATTCTTCAACAACAACAAACCTTCACTGAAAAATTTAGAACATTTGTTTTGAAGAGATAATAAAGGGTCGTTAATAGACTCTAAAAAATCCTCAGGATATCTACTCGCAAACAATCTAACATCACGCTTTAACTCTGCAGATGTCATTCTATCTACTTTTACTCCCATTACGACTCTAGCTATTGTTTCCAACATCTCAATGTCTAATTCTTTAGCTGCTATCATTGCATCTAAAGCTAAATCCATGCTATCTACATCTACACTAGCGTCTTTTTCTTTATCAACTTCAATAAAATCATTTCCATTTGCAGGATGATGTGCTAGAAATTTTTGTAAAATTTGGTTTTGTTTTGGAACTCTTAAAAATCCATCTTCAAAGATAATTGGTTCTAAAAGAACATTTCCATCTTGCTCATCTTCAAAAATAGTTTTTTGATTCTTAGCATATCGCATAGATCTGTTTTGTCCAGTTTCTTCGTCAAAATAAAGTAAACTACTTCTTTTAGTATTTCTTGATGGAATTGTGTAGCTCAATGGAGCTTTGTCTCTGGTAAGTTTGTAGCTTTTGTCAACAAAAGCCTCTTTGTTTTTTTTCATTTGATTACGATTTAATTTTAATAAAAAAAAGGGGTGAGGTTAATCACCCCTTTTATTGTAATTATCTATATCTTATTTAAAGATAAAGAAGTTGTTAGCACCTAAAGTACATAAAGCTCTTTCAGATAAGAAGTTTACTTCCATAGCATCTAAGCTAGAAGTAGAAGCTCCACCTGCTGAACCTGTAATCCAAGTC